>Ga0123353_10006968_pt1 | contig 15194 bp, 12 predicted proteins | sample TergutLab28metaG_3_FD_92763 | JGI IMG/M metagenome (GOLD analysis project Ga0123353, IMG submission 92763) | Labiotermes labralis P3 segment gut microbial communities from Petit-Saut dam, French Guiana - Lab288 P3 | ecosystem: Host-associated > Arthropoda: Insects > Digestive system > Gut ... | reverse complement strand
CGGACCGCAGTCCTTGCGGCCGGAAGCCTTCGAAGAGATGATTGCCCGTCTTAAGAAGGTAGCCGAGGCCGTGGGAAAAACCTTGTAATGGTTGTTCGGGGGAAGGAACGGTAGTTTAATGCCTCGGGAGCGGCTAGGCATTCTTGGCCTGGGGCTGATCGGCGGATCTCTGGCCCTTGCTTTAAAAGGAAAGCGCGGCGCCCCCGAGGTATGGGGGTGCGACCTGAACGAGGTCCACCTTCAGCAGGCGCTTGCCGCGGGCGCTATTTCACGCGTATGTACTCTTGCTGAACTTGCCTCCTGCGACATCGTCGTTGTGTGTATTCCTGTTCATTCTTCCCTTTCCGCCATACGTTCCCTCGGGAGCATGATGCGTCCGGGATCGGTTCTGACCGATGCAGGCAGCGTCAAGGCGGAGGTTGTGCGGACAGGAGAGCGCTTTGCCGGAAAAGGCGTTTCCTTTGTAGGGGGACATCCAATTGCCGGGACGGAGAACTCCGGTTTTTCCGCCGCCTATCCTTTTCTTTTCCGTGGGCGCTCCTTTATCACTACTCCTACCAAAAGAACAGACGAGGAAGCGTTGCGGCGGGTAGACCGGCTCTGGAAGCTGGCTGGTTCGAGGACAGGATTACGGATGGATCCCAAAACCCACGATCGTGTCTTTGCGTATGTGTCCCACTTGCCGCATGTCGTGGCGTACGCTCTGGTTCATTCGGTGGCGACTCTTCGTTCTCCCATTCCGCTTGGTTATTCCGCCGGCGGATTCAGGGACTTCACCCGTATTGCTTCGAGCAATCCGGATATGTGGCGGGATATCGTGCTGCAGAACCGGAAAGAAGTCATGCGCGCGATTGCGCATTATCAGCGAAACCTTGATCTTCTTGCGAAGTGGATTGCTTCTTTCGATTCGAAAGGGATAAAAAACGTCTTTGCCAAAGCAAAAAAAACCCGCGACGAACTGGAGGCGCCATGAGAAGGAGCCCCAGGATTTATGGGGAGATTACCGTTCCCGGAGACAAGTCTATCAGCCACCGTGCCGTGCTGTTTGCCTCCCTGTCGGAGGGAGTAAGCCGCGTTCGGGGTTTCCTTGACGCGGAAGACACGGTCCGTACCATCGTGATGATGAAGTCTCTCGGGACTAAAATAGAACGTGTTTCCAATGAGGAACTTCGAATCGAAGGACGGGGGCTGCGGGGGCTTTCCGAGCCGGAAGATGTTATCGATGCCGGAAATTCCGGCACCACGATCCGCATAGGGGCTGGTCTTCTCGCGGCGCAGCCGTTTCTTACGGTTGTCACCGGAGATTCGTATCTGCGTCGTCGCCCGATGGCGCGTGTGATTCTTCCGTTATCGCGGATGGGAGCCTCGATACAGGGACGCGGCGGCGACCGGTTTCCTCCGCTATGTATACGAGGCAAGGCGCTGAAAGGGATTCGGTACGAGATGCCGGTGGCTTCCGCCCAGGTCAAATCGGCCCTTTTGCTGGCCGGCCTTTACGCCGATTCCCCGGTTACCGTCGTGGAGCCGCTGCCGACTCGAGACCACACGGAACGGATGCTTGGCGCGATGGGCGCTGTTATCTCCGGAGGCGGGGCGCATATTACCGTAGCTCCGGCCTCGAGGCTTTTGCCGGTCGATCAGATCGTTCCCGGTGACATTTCTTCCGCAGCTTTCTTTTTGGTGCTGGCCGCTGTTGTAAGCGGTTCGGAACTGGTCCTTCGGGGTGTTGGAGTGAACCCTCGCCGGACCGGGGTGGTAGAGGTGCTGCGTCGTATGGGCGCCGGGATTATTTTCGAAAATGAGCGCATTGAAAGCGGGGAGCCGGTTGCCGACATCGTTGTCCGCGGGAGGGATCTCGTGGCGACGAATATTCTGCCGGAAGAGGTTCCAGCGCTGATCGACGAGATTCCCGTCCTGTGTGTCGCCGCCGCGTTTGCGTCGGGGCGGACGGAGATACGCGGCGCCGGGGAACTCCGTGTGAAGGAATCGGACCGAATCCAAGCCATGATTACAAACCTGTCCGCCTTGGGCGTTTCATGCGGGGAGTACGAAGACGGGCTATGGGTGGAAGGGCCGTCCTCCTTCGCGGATCGCGCTGTTTGCCGCAGCATGGGAGATCATAGGATCGCCATGTCGATGCTTGTCCTGCAGAAAGCGGCGGGGACGGAGTTGACGTTGGATGACACGGCATGCATCGACACCTCGTTTCCAAGTTTCCGCTCAATGATCGCGAGTTTTACATCGTGAGAGCGCGACCGGTGGTAACGATAGATGGGCCGTCTGGGGCAGGAAAGACTACTGTCTCGAAGAGGTTGGCCGAACTGGCCGGGATGGTGCGTCTTGACACCGGTTCGATGTATCGGGCGTGCGCGCTGGCGGCCAGCCGGGCCGGAGTGCCCTGGAGCGATGACGCCCAAATGGGAGAGTTGGCAAGGGCTATCCGGTTCTCGTTCAATGGACCAGACGGATGTCCGGGGGTTTTCCTGGATGGCGAGGACATTTCCAGCGTAATCCGGACGCCGGAAATGAGTATTGGCGCTTCCGAGGTATCCATCCTCCTGTCGGTTCGTGAGGCGATGGTGGCAAAGCAGCAGGAGTTGGGGCGTGACGGCGGTGTGGTCCTCGAGGGGCGCGATACGGGAACGGCGGTATTTCCGGACGCGGAAGCAAAGTTTTTTCTGGACGCTGCAGCCGCGGTTCGGGCGCTCAGGCGGTACAAGGAAAGAAGTTCCGTCGACTCGCAATCGTACGAACAGGTTCTGGTAGAGGTTCTTCGCCGCGATGTGCAGGATTCCACAAGAAAACATTCACCTTTGAAGATGGCGCCGGAGGCCAGGTACATCGATTCGACCACTATGACGGTGGATGAGGTCGTCGAAATCATGATGAAGGGGTTGCCGTCAGGCGGCCGATGAAAAAGATTCTGATTACTCAAAGCGCGGGATTTTGTTTCGGCGTCAAGCGCGCCATCTCGATTGCCGACGAAACGGCGACGAAAGGCGGAAACGAGCCGATCCATTCGCTTGGCCCCATTATTCATAATCCGCAAGCCGTCGAACGACTTGAACAAAAAGGGATTCGTGTTGTCGGGCGGGTTGAGGACATCACCTGCGGAAAAGCGATCATTCGTTCGCATGGGGTGACGCGGTCGGATCGGGCGGTCCTGGAAAAAAACAGGATTACTATCGTAGACGCCACATGCCCCTTCGTGACAAAAGCGCAGGATTACGCGCGGATGCTCAGTCAGGAGGGGTATGCCGTGATCGTTGTGGGTGACCCGAATCATCCTGAAGTAAAAGGCATCATAAGTTATATCGCGGAAGAAGTTTCAGTGTTTACCTCCATCGAGGGAATGCGTAACGCAAAGGGAGGGCAAAAGGTAGGGATAGTTGCCCAGACGACGCAATCTTTCGACAACCTGAGAGTCTTTGTTGTCGAGGCTATGAAACGATTTCAGGAAGTTCGCGTCTTTAATACAATATGTAACGCTACTAAACTGCGGCAGGAAGAGTCTACGGGATTGGCCGGGAAAGCGGATGTGATGTTTGTGCTTGGCGGTTACAACAGTGCAAATACGCGTCGGCTGGCGGAAATCTGCTCCGAGATAAATCCCTGCACACGTCATATAGAAACGGAATATGAAGTTACACAACCGATGATAAAAGACGCCTCCGTTGTGGGTGTGACCGCTGGAGCCTCCACTCCGCAGTGGATCATCGACGGTCTGGTGGAACGGCTGAAAGGCCTTTGGTGTGAGGAAAAAATAGAAGTATCCTTTTACCCGTAAGGAGTTAGGGTATATACTACTTATTTCGACAACAATTATTAGGAGCCCTGCATGGAAGACAAAAACAACAACGAAAACTTCCTGGATGAATTGGAAGACGATTCCCAGGCGGGAGGAGGAGCATCGGCCGGAGAGGAAGACTTCGCCCGGATGTTTGCGGCGAGCATTGAAAAAACCGAAGAAGGCCAGGTCATCCACGGCAGGGTCATAAAAGTGCTCAAGGAATTCGTTGCTGTTGACATCAACAAGAAATCAGAAGGAATGCTTCCTCTTGAAGACCTGACCGAAGAAGAGCGCGCCGCGCTTGTCCCAGGGGCTCCTATTGAGATCATGACGGAAGGGTACGACCAGTCTCAAGGATTCATCCGGCTTTCCCGGTCCAAGGTAGTCAAGATTCGCGTATGGGATGACCTCCAGAAAATGTTCGACGAAGGCATACCAGTGCAGGGCGCCATCGTTGCTAAAGTGAAGGGCGGCTACACCGTGGATATCGGTGTTAAAGCTTTTCTTCCCGGAAGCCAGGTTGATCTCAAGCCGGTGCGTGACAACGATCCGGTCATAGGCATACAGGACAAGTTCAAGATCCTCAAGTTTTCCCGCAAGAAAGCAAATGTCGTCGTTTCACGGCGGGCTTATCTTGAGAAAGAACGCGATGTTCACAGGAAGGATATACTCGACAACGTCAAAGAGGGCGATGTAATCGAGGCGCGGGTCAAGAACATCACCGATTATGGCGTTTTTATGGATCTCGGTGGCCTGGATGGATTGATGCATGTGACGGATATGAGCTACGGGAAGGTAGGGCATCCAGGCGATTTGTGCAAGGTTGGGGATTTGCTGAAGGTGAAAGTCATACGTTTCGACCGGGAGCGCGGACGGATCTCCCTGGGGCTCAAGCAGACAAAAACAGATCCCTGGATCGACCTGGAAGCGCGCTTCAAGCCCGGCATACGAGTCAGCGGGAGAGTTACAAATACGACCAAATATGGCGCGTTTGTTGAGTTGGAGGATGGCGTCGAAGGGTTGCTGCATATCTCGGAGATGTCCTGGAACAAGTGGCTCAAAGATCCTTCTGAAATAATGAAAGCGGGCGACACGGTTGAGGCGGTTGTCCTGAAGGTCGACAAGGACAACAAAAAGATTTCTCTTGGCTACAAACAGATTTTGCCCAATCCGTGGGATGAGTTGAAAGTCCGCCACCCTGAAGGTTCCATCGTGGAAGGGGTGGTCAAGAATGTGGCTGATTTCGGCGTATTCGTAGACATCGGCGAAGAGATCGACGGACTGGTTCACATCTCCGACCTGTCATGGAACGCCAGGATCAAAAACCCGGGAGAACTGTTCAAGAAGGGCGACCGGGTGCGGGCCAAAGTGCTGAAGGTGGATTCCGAAGCGCAGAAGTTTTCTCTTGGCGTCAAGCACCTCGAGGAAGATCCCTGGTCCGGAATTGACAAGCGGTTCAAGAAAGGGGATCTGATTTTGGGTAAAGTAACCCGCGTAGCCGACTTTGGCGCGTTCGTGGAGGTTGCCAAAGGAATCGAGGGGCTGGTCCATATTTCTGAAATCTCGCAGGAAAAAGTGGAAAGTCCGGCGGCGGCCCTGCAGGTGGGCCAGGAAGTAGGGACGGTGGTTCTTGGTGTCGACCGCGCCAACAAAAAAATATCCTTGAGCATTCGCGGCTATGGTGATGCGCTGGAGCGTAAGGATACCGAATCATACATGGAGAAAAAGAGCGATAGCCCCGGGGAAAACATAGGAGTTCTCGGAGAGGCGCTCCTTGCGAAAATGAAGGCAAACGACGAGCAATCGGGCTGATTTTCCATGAGTGAAAGTTCTCGTCCCAAGCGCAGTCTTTTCCGGTGGGGATGCCTGGCGGTAATCCTGGCTCCGCCGGTGCTGATTCTTTTGCTGCTGGGAATCTCGCTGTTGGGCAAATTTTCGCTGTCCCTCGGCAAGAAAGTGGCCGTGCTGCCGATCATCGGTGTTATATCGGAGTCTGATCAGCTTGTAGAGCATTTGAAACGGTACGGGAAAGACGATTCCGTAAAAGCGGTAGTCCTCCGGATCAACTCGCCTGGAGGCGGTGTCGCGCCTTCCCAGGAGATATATGAAGAGGTCCGGAAGCTGAACGCGAAAAAGCCTGTCCTGGCCAGTATGGGAAGCATAGCCGCCTCCGGCGGGTACTATATCGCCTCGGCTACGCGGAAGATCTACGCCAATCCGGGGACGATGACCGGCTCCATCGGGGTGGCGATGCCTTTCGTCAATCTGAAAGAGTTGGTGGATAAGATCGGGATCAAGGGAATGGCTGTAAAAAGCGGCGAATTTAAGGATATCGGATCTCCGCTCAGGGAGATGACGCCGCAGGAGCGTGAAGTGCTTCAATCTGTGGTGGACAATGTTCACATGCAGTTTGTAAACGCGGTTGCGTTGAGCCGCAATCTTCCGCAGGAAGATGTGATTCACATCGCTGACGGCCGTATTTTCACGGGAGAGCAGGCAAAAGCTTTGAGGTTGGTGGATGAGTTGGGTACCCTGGAGGACGCCATACGCGAAGCCGCGCAGCAGGGAGGAATTTCCGGGGATCCCAGGGTGGTATCGCCTCCCAAGGGCAGGGCTTCGTTACTGGATATTATCCGGGAAGAGGTGCGTTCCATAATCGACGGTAAAATTACCGGCGGAGTAATTCCGCTTCAATTGAATTAATACGATGATGCGGGGGAAATGAGCATGACGAAGAGCGATTTGGTGGAAAAACTTTCCGAGTCATTGGCAAACCTGACCAAGAAAGAATGTGAAGTCATCGTAGACACCGTGTTCCTCAATATGAAAGACGCTCTTCAGCGTGGAGAGAAGATCGAGATCCGTGGTTTTGGCAGCTTTACCGTTCGTATCCGCCGGGCAAAGGAAGGGCGCAATCCCAAGACGGGAGAAAAGGTGTCTATCCCTGAGAAGCGGATTCCGTTTTTCAAGGTGGGAAAAGAGCTTCGGGAAATGGTCAACGGGTAATCGTAGTATATGGAACAGGTATTCTCCCCCTGGAGAGGCGAATACATACGGAAATCCTCCAGGAACGAGGAGGAAAGAAGCGGTTGCGTCTTCTGCGTAAAGGAAGACGCCATGGCTATTTCTGACAGCCTGATCCTTGGGATTTACCCGGTTACGTTTGCGCTTTTGAACCGCTACCCATACAACAGCGGGCATCTGCTGATCGTCCCCCGCAGGCATGTGGCGGATTTGACCGACCTTTCGGCGGAGGAGGTTCGGGAGCTTTTTTCTCTCGTGGTTCTTGGAACGCGCGCGCTTCAGGAAACCTACGGCCCCGATGGATTAAACGTGGGGATGAACCTTGGGAAAGCGGCTGGGGCGGGAATTGCCGAACATCTCCATGTCCATCTGGTTCCCAGATGGAGCGGGGACACGAACTTCATGACGTCGGTTCACGACACGCGGGTTCTCCCTGAGTCGCTGCAGGAGACCCGCGAGCGCCTTTTGCCGGCGTTTGCCGATCTTCGACCATAAAAAAAACGTTTTTGGTTCAGGCGTATGACCCTTCAGCTGACCCCGGCGATGCGGCAGTATGTGGAGATAAAGTCGCGCTTTCGCGATTGCATACTCTTCTTTCGCATGGGCGACTTTTACGAGATGTTTTTCGAGGACGCCATTCGCGCGTCGCGCCTCCTGGACATTGCCCTGACTTCCCGCGACAAAGAATCGAACATACCTATGTGCGGGGTGCCGCACCACGCGCGTAACGCGTACCTGTCAAAGCTGATCCGGCATGGCTGCAAGGTGGCCGTCTGCGAACAGATCGAGGAGCCCGAACAGAAAGGGCTCTTCCGTCGTGAAGTGACGGAGGTTGTCACTCCGGGGTTGGTGTTTCACGATGAATGTCTCGATGCCCGCGGAAACAACTTTCTTGCGGCTGTGCGCTTCATCCCACCCTTTGCCTACGCGGCGCTGGATGCGACAACGGGCGAGTTCCATTACGAGACATGCGACTCTGAAGAAGCGCTGGCTGATGCGCTGTTCAGGCTCTCCCCCGCGGAGTTCGTAGCGCTGGAGGGAGAAGGGACTCCGTCAACTACGCGCGGCAAACGGCTGATCGAAGGGAAGTTGATGTCTACCCTGTCCTCTGCGGCGGTGAGTTCATTTGAGCTTCCGGTACGGATCGAAGGGATCCCGCCGTCCGGACACCCGGCGGAAGGAGTTGCTCGGGCCGGCCTGTATTACCTCCATATACATCAGCCGGTCGCCCTTTCCGAGATTGTGAAGATGACGGAGCGGTTAGGGGAGCGCTACCTGTCGATGGACGAAACCGCCATGCGGACGCTTGAGATCTTCTGCACTCTTTCGGGGGAACGCAAGGGAAGCTTGTTATGGGCGATCGATAGGACGCGAACGCCTATGGGGGCAAGGGCGCTTCGTTCTTTGCTTGCGGCTCCACTGCAGGAAATCAGTCGGATCAAGGAGCGCCATGAGGCGGTGGGAGAGCTTCTGGAGGCTCATACGTTACGCAAAGGTTTGGTTTCACGTCTCGACGCCATGGGGGATCTTCCACGGCTTGCCTCTCGCCTTGCTCAAGACCGTTCGGGGCCTCGGGACATCGCCGCCTTACGGGACAACCTAGCGGTCCTGCCTGTGTTGAAGAAAACACTTGGCGATCTGACCTCACCGTTGTTGTTGGGAGTGCGCGACCGGCTTGGCGACCATTCCGAGGCTGTGGAACAGGTGTCTGCGACGCTGGCGGACGAGCTTCCAGCCGGATACAAGGAAGGTGGCGTCATCCGGTCAGGACACGACGAGCGCGTGGACGAATTGAATCACCTTCTCACTCATGGCAAGGAGATGCTTTCCGAAATGGAAGCGCGCGAGCGGCAGCGCACCGGAATCGGAGGGCTTAAAGTCGGATACAACCGGGTGTTCGGATATTTCATCGAGATATCCCGCGCGAACCTGGGAAAAGTTCCTGCTGAATATATCCGGAAGCAGACGCTGGCAAATGCGGAACGGTTCGTGACTCAAGAGTTGAAGGAATACGAATCCCGCGTGTTGCGCGCCCTGGATGAGCGCAATGCAAGGGAAGAAGAGCTTTTCCTGGCTTTGCGGGAGTCGTTGAAGAGCCGACTGCTTTCCATACAGAATGCGGCGGAGGCTGTGGCCGGACTGGACGTACTGCTCTCGTTTTCCGAGCTTGCCGCGGACGGCGGGTACAACTGCCCGCTGGTATACGCCGGGAAAGATATTCTCATTGAAAATGGGCGGCACCCGGTTGTGGAGAAGATTTTGGGAAAGCACGCCTTTGTTCCAAACGATTGCTTCCTTTCTCCTGACGAAGGACGTCTTACCATCATCACAGGGCCGAATATGGCGGGAAAATCAACATACATCCGACAGGTGGCGCTGATTGTCCTGCTGGCGCATATAGGTTCCTTCGTCCCGGCTGACCGCGCGGAGATCGGTCTCGTGGACCGGATCTTCACCCGGATCGGCGCGTCAGACGATCTCTCCCGAGGCGAAAGCACGTTTATGGTCGAGATGCGGGAGACGTCCCGGATACTGGATGGGATCACGGAACGGACGCTGGTGGTTTTGGATGAAGTCGGTCGCGGAACGAGCACATACGACGGCTTGAGTATCGCGTGGGCCGTTGCCGAATACCTTCACAACGCGCCGTCCCGCCCGAAAGTTCTCTTTGCCACTCATTTTCACGAGTTGACGGATATCGTCTCTACATCGGCGCACGCTCGCAACTTCCACGTTGCCGTCCGGGAGTGGCAGGGAGACATCATTTTCTTGAGGCGGATAGACGAAGGGGTTGCGAGCAAATCGTACGGCATCCAGGTTGCCAAGCTTGCGGGATTGCCTTCCACGGTGATCGAGCGCGCACGGGAAATTTTGAAAAAGCTGGAATCCGCTGAGTATAATGAATTTGGTCTTCCGTCCCTTTCGAGTGTCCAGGGGGCAGGCGGCTCCGCCCAGATGGATCTATTCCCTAAAAAGCAAAGGGAGGAAGATTCAGTATTGGAAGAACTCCAGCGCATGGAAACGGACCGGCTTACGCCGATGGATGCTCTGATGCGCATTGCCGCATGGAAAGAGAGGTTGAGGAAGGGGATGTCTTGATAAGGTCGTACCGATATATCCTGACGGCGCTTATCTTTGCCACGGTTTTCGCGGCGCTTACGCTGCTTCCCACTCTAGGTGTCGCTGCTGCCTCCAGCCGATCCCCCGTTCTTTCCGGGATTCATGCCTGGACCAATGAGATCTATACCCGGGTTGCCATCTATACCGAGGAGGAAGTCGACTGGCACGCGAACAAAGTGCCTGCCGCTCCTGACCAAAATCTTCCTCCCAGGATTTTTGTGGATATCCGTGGCGCGGATATCAAGGGTGACATCCTCCACAGGCCGGTTGGGATCAACAACGGTTTGCTGCGCCGGGTACGCGCCGGCCGCAATAACAAAGATACCATCCGGGTGGTCATCGACCTCGAGCGTGACAGCACGTTTCGCGTGTTTGCGCTGCCGGACCCGTACCGGATCATTATCGATGTAGACGGTGAAGGGGAGATACCGCTGCCGCAGGAGAGGACCGTCGCGGCGCAGCCCCCGCAGCCCCCTCCGGCTGTTTCGCCCAGTGTGCCAAGCGGAACCAACATTCAAGCCAGACCGTCATCTCCGGCGCCGCCCCCGTCTCCAAACCGCCGTGTTCGGGTAATGCTTGATCCGGGGCATGGAGGAAAGGATCCGGGCGCGATCGGTCCGACGGGTTTGAAAGAAAAAGATGTCGTCCTCACCATCGGGCACATGGTTCGGGAACGGATGGCGCAGCACAAGGATTTTGAAGTTCGGATGACCAGGGATTCCGACGTGTATATTCCGCTGGAAGAGCGCACAGCCATGGCTAACCGGTTGCGCGCGGACCTCTTTGTGTCGCTCCACATCAATGCCAGCCCAAATCGCGCGGTGAAAGGGGTATCGACGTACGTCTTTTCAAGAGGGGCCGGTAACAAGGAGGATCTCGAACTGGCCGCTCGTGAAAACGGGGTACCGGTTGCGCGGCTGCAAGGTGTCAAGTTTATCGTTGATGATATGTTCACGGGAGCCCGCAAGAACGAGTCACTTCGGCTTGCGAAGACTGTTAACGATGCTATACATCGCACTGCCTCCTCGGAGCGCGGCGCCGGGGTGAACCTGGGGCTCAAGCAGGCTCCGTTTTTCGTTCTTGTTGGGGCGCGGATGCCTTCGATTCTCGTGGAAGCATACTTTATAAGCAACGAGCAGGAAGAGGCTCTCCTGCGGGACGAAAAGTACCTGAGCAGGATTGCCGACGGGATCGTCGAGGCGATTTGCTATTACGGGAGGAAAGGTCACATTTCCGAGCAGGAACTGTAGTGCGTTTCAACGCTTGCCCTCCGGAATTTACACGTCCCGACATTTCAGATCGTGAATTCCTGAAGTGCGCCAAGGAATTTCTGCGAGATACTCATAAACTGTTACGGGAGGAACAGCGTCGCTGTCTTTGCGGCGGCATAACGGCATGCCGGAAATATTCCGATGCCGTCGATACCGTTGTGTCGGTTCTCTACGACAGAGGTAGAATCCGCTTTCTCGCCTCAGCTCCGCCGGACATGGATTACCGTATGGCGGTGGTCGCTGTAGGGGGATATGGCCGCAGGGAGCTTTGCCCGAAGTCGGATGTGGATCTGCTCTTCCTCTACCAGCATAAAGTCGATTTATATATAGAGACGATGGCGGAGTCGATCCTCTATCCCTTATGGGATCTTGGGCTCGAGGTTGGTCATAGTGTCCGGAACATGAATGAAACGATCCAGATGGCTCTTTCCGATGACTTCATTCGCAGCGCCATACTCGATTACCGGTACGTTGTTGGCGACCGGGAGCTTTTGGAGCAGGATTCAAAAGATCTGGACAAGCTGATCTATTACACGGCCGGCGACCGGTTTATCGACGGCAAAATTGCGGAGATGCGTTCGCGGCACGAGAAGGTGGGATCGACGGTCTATTTACTGGAGCCGAACATCAAGGAGGGACGCGGTGGATTGCGGGATCTCCAAACGGCCGTCTGGGCAGCCAGGGTCAAGTACAAGTGCCGCGACTTGAAGGAACTGCAGCAGAGAGGCGCGATCGATGCGCGGACAGCGGAGGCGATGCGCCACGTTTCGGATTATCTCCTGCGGATTCGTAACGAACTGCATTACATACTCGGGAAGAAATCCGATGTGCTTTCTTTCGAGGCGCAAGAGGAGTTGGCCAGGCAGTTTGGCTACCGCAAGCTTGGGGCCAGCTTCGGAGTGGAACGGTTTATGAGGTCGTATTATCTCCACGCGGCGTCCGCCGACCAGTTGAGCCGGGCGGTTCTTGAAGAGGTGGGTCGTCCGCTCGAAAAAGAAAGCGCGCGCAAGCTGTTCTCTACCTCGATGATCCGGAGGATCTGGAAAGAGGGGATCCTGTACAAAGGGAGACTCCAGGTGAAAAACGGAGCGGCGCTTGAGAAGGAGCCGATCCGGATTCTTGAGTTTTTCCGGACGCTGCAGAAGATGAAGGCAAACTTGTCGCTGCAGGCGAAGGCAACTATCCAGAGCGCTCTTCCCGTGATTGGGGAGGAGTTCCGGTCGGATCGGAAAACGGCGCTGCTGTTTCTTGAGATCCTCTCCAATCCCGTGCATCTGCGTGAGACGCTGCTTGCAATGAACGAGTGCCTCTTCCTGGGACGGTATATCCCCGAGTTTGCGCCGCTGCACTGCAGGGTGCTGCGCGATGTCTACCACGTATATACAGCGGACGTCCATTCCATCCGCTGCGCCGGCGTTCTTGCCCGGATATCCGCATCGGCTCAACGCACCCAGGAGGAGGAAGACTTTCTTGGGATCTACGAAAAGATTCCGGACAAAGCTTTCCTGATCCTGGCAATCCTCCTCCATGACATAGGTAAAGGGCATGGAGGGCAAGGCGGGCATTCCCTTGTCGGCGCAAAGATCATGGAGAACATCGGCGCGCGATGGGGGTTGGAGCCGGATACGATCTCCGATCTCGTGTTTCTTGTCGAGCATCACCTGTTGATGATTAACGTCTCTCAACGACGCGACCTTCACGATATCGATATGATCCTCTCTTTCGCTGATACTGTTGGAACCACTGAGCGTCTCGACAAACTTTATCTTTTGACCTATGCGGACATGAAGGAAGTAGGCCCGGAAGTTTGGACACAATGGAAGGCCAAACTTCTGAAGGAACTGTACGAAAAGACCCGCAACGTTCTCGAACAGGGAGCGTTGAAATTTCCCCTCGAAGAGCGCGCGGAACAGAAGCGACGCCAGGTGTTTGAGCTCATGAAGGAAGAAGGCGCGGAAGACGCGGCCCGTTTCCTTTACCGGATGGACGACGCGTATATCATTTCGACCTCGGAGGCGCGTATTGCCGGTAATTGCCGCATTCTCGAGCGGTTTGACGGGAAAACGCCTATCGTGGAGGCGATCGACGCTCCGGAAGCGGGAGTTTCCGAGATAGTCATCGTATGCCCCGACGAGCGCGGTGTTTTTGCGAAGATAGCCGGGACTCTTTCGTTCAACGGAGTAAATATCCTGAATGCCTCCGTTTCGACGACGCGGGACGGCGTAGCTTTGGATGCTTTTTACGTGAACTACCAGGGGAAAAGTTTGCAGGATCAGCCGAAAAAGAAACGGGTTATAGACGATCTGGTCAGTATCCTCGAAGGGAAATTGTCGATCGAGTCTCTTATTGCGGAACCTCGTGTGGGGAAATTCTTCCGGGACAAGGTGCCAAAGTATCGGCCCACCAGGGTCAACTTCGACAATTCCGCCTCTTCCAGGTACACCGTCGTGGATGTTTTCACATACGACCGTATCGGCCTGCTCTACGATATTACCCGGGCTCTTACATCGCTTGGGATCGATATTCACTTGTCCAAGATTTCGACGAAGGCTGACCAGGTGGCCGATGCCTTTTATGTTTTTGACCGGGATGTGGGGAAGATATCCGATCCGCAGCGGCAGGAGGAGGTCCGCAAGGCCATCCTCGAATCCATAGGGGCTTGAAGGCGAGGCAGGCATGGACAAAGACGCCCTGGCGGAATCCTTCATGTTCCATCTTTCTACGGAGCGGCGCCTTTCATCTAACACGCTTGAATCGTACAGCGCCGATCTCAAGCGGTTTATCCAGTTTCTGGAAAACGAAGGCGTTGACCTCGATACGTTCACGCGTTCACACTTCATCACTTATATTGCTTTGCTTCGTGAGAGAGGATTGTCCGCCCGCTCGACATCCAGACACATTTCCTCTATGCGTTCATTTTTCCGGTTTCTAGTTCGGGAGGGACGCCTTGCGGCAAACCCTGTTGCCGAAGTGCGGGCGCAAAGGACGGGTCGTTCGCTTCCCAAATTTCTCACGGTCAGCCAGGTGACGGCATTGCTTACGGCTCCCGACAGCGTACGGGCAACTCCTGAAAGCATACGCGACAAGGCGATGCTGACTCTTATGTACGCCTCGGGTCTGCGCGCAACTGAGGTTGTATCGCTCCGGATGGAGAATGTGGATCCCGACGCGGGTTTCCTTAGAATCATCGGAAAAGGCGGCAAGGAACGCATCGTGCCTGTCGCGGAGGCGGCGCTGTATCTTCTCAAGGAGTATATGGAAACTGTTCGGCCAGGGTTTCTGAAGAAAAAGCCCACAAATGCCCTGTTTCTGTCCCGCATGGGAAAGGCCATCACGCGGCAGACTCTGTGGAACCGGATCCGGTATTGGGCGATGACGGCGGGGATACGGGAAAATATATCGCCGCATGTGCTTAGACATTCCTTTGCTGGCCATCTGCTGGCCGGCGGGGCGGACCTGCGCGCCGTCCAGGTGATGCTTGGCCACGCCGATATCGCGACCACGCAGATCTACACCCATGTTACTCCCGAGCGGTTACGGGAGACTCACCGAAAGCACCACCCGCGCGGATGATGAAGGGTGTTAATTAGATAGTGGTTCAGACTTTATCTGACAACTCCGCACAGTTTTTTCCATCACATCGGGCAATCGCGGAGGGGCTTCTTCTCCGAGGACGTCTCATTTCGCCGTCCATGGCTCAATTCGACTGCAAGATTCCTTCGCTCTCGCCATCCATGGCTTTGCTCGGAATCTTAGCCCTCTTCGAAGAACCCCTCCGCGATATCTGTCCGCTGTGATGGAGGAACTGCTTGTCAGATCAAGTCTGAGCCACTACAGATTAGAGCAATTCCATCCTGAGATTTCGCCGCAATGTCGGCGGACTTGAGCGAGAGACCTCTTTTGGGCGGCTGTCTTCACGCAATGCAACGGACGTTATCACAGGGGGGTTCTCCTGAGGGTGCATGTCTTCCGCAGCAAAAGCATGGAGG
>Ga0123353_10006965_pt1 | contig 15199 bp, 8 predicted proteins | sample TergutLab28metaG_3_FD_92763 | JGI IMG/M metagenome (GOLD analysis project Ga0123353, IMG submission 92763) | Labiotermes labralis P3 segment gut microbial communities from Petit-Saut dam, French Guiana - Lab288 P3 | ecosystem: Host-associated > Arthropoda: Insects > Digestive system > Gut ... | reverse complement strand
TACCTTTTATACAGGAAATTCGAAAGGCGCTTTTAATTATCGCCCTCAGACTCCGAAATTAGATACCATACCCTACACGTTTGGCGTATATCTAAGAGACCGATGGGACAACTATTCGGACACGGTTATCGTAATCGGGTTGAAGCCATGGTACGAGGAAGAAATTCTCAAAGATGGAGCGAGGGGCAAATGGGCGCCGCTTTTTCAATCCGGCACCGCTTCTATTTACGAACACATGCCGGTTAACGCCAGTTACCCTTTAACGCGAATGTTTGACGGCTTATTGGGCATTGATGGATTTCATGGCAGAGAAACGCACGAACTGCCATCGTACCTGACGTGGGATTTGAACAGCATTGTAAAATTGAGCCGTTTGAGAATCTTCCCGCGTCAACACGGCGACGACAGATGGAAAAGAGGACATCCGTACCGCTTTGAACTCTGGGGGTCGTTAAGATTCCCTAATAGCGAGTTGGACCACACATGGATACCGCTGGGAAGTTTCATCAGCGAGAAACCTTCGGGTCCCGGAGCCCAAATTACGCAGGAAGACATAGACTTTGCCAACGCCGGTCTGAATTACGATTTAGAGGTATCCGACTTTGCGCCTTTTCCTCAATCCGAAGTGAGGTATCTGCGACTGGTTACCCGGGAAACATACGCTTTTGCGCCTATCTCGACCGTTCACATTGTGGAAATCGACCTTTGGGGAATTTATGTCGAATAGTAACATTCAATTTTTATTCATTATTAATATGTTTCAAATGAAAAATATAGCATATATATCTGTAATTCTGACAGGGATCATGCTGGGCTTCTCTTCATGCAAGAAGCAGGAAGACATTTACAAAGATTATGTAGTGTCCAACGGATTGGTTTATCCCGGACCTGTCATGAATCCGATAGCCAAACCCGGCGATAGACGCATCGAAATAGAATGGAAAAGAGGCGTTGATCCCAGAGTGGTGAAAGCCCGTATTTTCTGGAATAACTATACCGATTCGGTAGAAGTGGCTTGTTCCCGAGATATGGACATTGTGAGCAAAATTATTCCGCTTCCGGAAAATACCTATACGTTCATGATCCATACCTACGACGCCGAAGGAAATGTTTCTATTCCGGTTGAACTGCAAGGCAGAGTGTATGGTCCCACCTACACGAGTATGTTGAGCAATCGCGTATTGCTAAGTACAGTTTATGACGGTTCGGATCTGACCTTGAACTGGCATGACGCCGAAAAAACCGTAGTGGGCGTCAATCTGACCTATTCGGAAAAGAACGTTACCGGTACTAAAACTTATGTGGTTGATCCGTCTGAAATGGTTACGGTCATTCCCCGGTTCGACATGAACAAACCACTCATTTACAGCACCGTGCACAAGCCTGATTTTTTGGCAATGGACCTGCTTTATGCAATCCCGATTGAAATCATGATTGACCCGTGGATAACGATTCCGAGGAGTGAATGGACGGCTGAACATAGTTCCGTACACGATAGTAATGTAGCGTCGCGCGCCATTGACGGTAATCCGGGCACCTTTTGGCACTCGCAAGCACAAGCGCAATATCCGCACTGGCTAACCTTTGATATGAAAAAGGTCATCAAAGTCAGGCAAATGACCCTCGTTATGAGGGCAGAATCTCCGGCAAATACGTTTAGACACTTTATGTTACAGGGAAGATTAGACGGTGAAACAGACTGGACAGATTACCCTCCTGAGGGTACAGATTACTATTCTTTCGAACCTGTGGGATTGAGCAGACAGACGTTTACCGTTCCAGGAGACCCCGAAATGCAACATATACGCTTATGGTTTGTAAATTCGCATAATCAAATATACGCCGTACTCGCCGAATTTGAAGTGTTTGGGGCTTTCAAATAGTGTCAAGTCACGTTGGCATTCATTTAGATCGTATTCGACAAACCGGGGCGAAAGTTGGAGCCTGCCGCAGACGACAAATATGCGTTGGTACCGACATTATTTTGGAGATCAATTTTTTTTTCCAAAAAAAGACTTATTTTTGTACCCGTATTAAACAAAAGACAAATCTGTGAAAATTTGATACAGTGATGAATACGATCAATGATAATTTTTCACAATTATACAAAAAATATGCCAACAGTCTGTATGGATTTGGCATGGGAATGGGTATTTCGCACGATACCTGTTTAGACATCATACATGATATTTTTTGCAAATTGATTGAAAAAAATATGGTTTTTGAAACGGAAAGTATTAAACACTATCTGTTTCGCAGTTTTATTAACCGTTATCTTGATATTCAAAAATCCCGGAAAAGAGAAATTTCAGGGGACATCAACAAATTGCCATATACGATTGACGTATCGCTGGAGGATATTAATGTTGAAGGATACATCATCGAACAGGAAGAGAAGGAAAAACTCAAAAAAAAAGTGGAATTTTTGATGGGTATGCTGACCCATCGTCAACGCCAGGCGGTTTACTTCAGGTATATGGAAGAAATGGAATATGAAGAAATTGGAAAACTTTTGGATATGACCGCCGAATCTGTCAGGAAGCTGGTATATCGCGGACTTGAGAAAATGAGAAAACATGCGGGCGATATTCCCATCCTTTTTCTTTTGACTTTTTTAAAAAAAACTGTCCACAAAAAATTTCTTTAGTCGTAAGTATATACATTATATTTATGATCATCAGATGAAAAAGGATTTTCGGGAAAAGGATTTTCTCTTTGATAATGAGTTTATTGCGTGGAGGCTGTTTCGTACTGAAGAGCAAGAGCTATATTGGAAGCGCTTCGCGGGCGAACATCCGGAAAGCAGGGAGGCGCTGGACAGGGCTATCAAAATGTTCGACGCCGTAAAACTCAATCATTATCAATTAGCCGAATCGGAACAAGAACAGTTGTACCGCCGGATATTGTCAGACGTTTACATTCGCAGGGCGCGCAGGAGAAGGATGATATATTGGTCGGCGGCTGCATGCATTGCATTGCTGGTGGTTTCGTCGCTGATGTTTCTTCTACCCGACAACCGTTCGGCACAACAGGAATTACCCGGTATTGAATCAATCGTCGGGCAGGTTATGCGTTCGAACGACATACGGTTGATTTCGGGCGAAAAAGTGGTGGAATTGAAGCAGAATGCCCGGATTACAGTGAGCGACGGGCAGATTTCAGTGGTGGAAGAAAGCAATGTATCCGAAGTGTCGCTACCGGAAAACGTGACGCACAAGTTGATGGTTCCATCGGGGAAACGTTCCATGATTCAGTTATCCGACGGCACGAAAATGTGGCTTAACTCCGGCACGGAATTGGCTTTTCCGTCAAAATTCGGGGGCAGTACGCGCGAGATTACCGTAAAGGGTGAAATATACATTGAGGTGGCGGAAGGGCAAAAACCTTTTTACGTGAACACATCGCAGTTCAGGGTGCGGGTACACGGCACAAAGTTTAATATTTCGGCATACGGCGAAAACGAAGAAAATACGGTGGTGCTGGTGGAAGGATCGGTAGAAGTTCTTACAGCCGATCATGAGCCGACACAGTTGATGCCCAACGAAAAGGCTGCTGTAAGCACGGGCAAAATACTGAAGGAAACCGTAAATGTAGCCGAGTATATCGGTTGGAAGGATGGCGTGCTGATTTTCAATCAAACGCCCATTTCGGAAGTGTTGAAAAAAATTGGGCGTTACTACAACGTCAATTTCGAAAACCGCAGCGGCAAAGAACTATCCGCGAAAACATGCACAGGGAAGCTATTCCTTTCCGAAGATCTTGAAGAAATGTTGATTTCTTTGTCCGCCCTTTCCGCTACGAAATATTACGAAGAGGATGGCGTCATATATTTTATCAGGAAAGAAAAATGATATGAAGTAAAAAATTGAGAGAAAGAAAATCGGACGACAGCTGGCACTATCGTCCGAAGAAAAAATTCATTTTCAAATACAAACCGTATATTAAAACAAATTAAAGGTCAAAGATATGATAAAAAAAGATTTATTCAAAAAAAAGATAAAAAAAATCATTAAAGGAATGAAAATTACAGTATTTATCTGTTTTACCTGCATGGTTTCTGTCTTTGCAGACGAGCTTTACTCACAAGAAGCAAAGTTTTCGCTGGCTATGGAAAAAGCGACCATCAGGCAAGTAATTTCACAAATTGAACGACAGAGCGATTATTTCTTTCTTTTTACAGATGAAGGAAGCGCCGAGTTGGACAAGATCGTAAACCTTTCCATCAAGGATAAGGGTCTTTCTGAAATTTTGGAATCACTGTTTAATGAAACAAGCCTGTCGTATGTTATCATCGGACGTCAAGTGATCATCACCAAAAGGGAAGGAACGGACAAGCAGTCTGAACAAATGCCGGTAATTTTGCCAACTGTTCTGCAAGGTATCCCCATCGCCGGTAAGGTCTTCGACAACTTTGGAGACCGGATGCCCGGCGTTGCCGTCATCATCAGGGGTACAAATGTAGGTACATCTACCGACGTCAACGGCGAGTTTATCATCAATGTGCCGAGCGATTCGTCGGTGCTCCAGTTCCGGTTTATCGGTTACCGGACGCAGGAGGTAGTGGTGGGTAACGAACGTGTCATTTCTGTTATCATGAAGGAAGAAGCTGCCGAACTCGGCGAAGTAGTAGTAGTGGCTTTTGGTACGCAGAAAAAAGAAAGCGTCATCTCATCCATTACGATGGTGAGGCCTGCGGATTTAAAAGTGCCCAGCAGCAACCTGACTACCGCTTTTGCCGGACGTATTGCCGGCGTGATTTCCTACCAGCGAAGCGGCGAACCGGGAGCCGATGATGCCGAGTTCTTTATACGAGGCGTGACCACCTTCGGTTATGCCAAAAGTCCGCTGATTTTGCTGGATGGATTGGAAGTAAGTAGCGCCGATTTATCGCGGCTTCAGCCAGATGATATTGCTTCTTTCTCCATCATGAAAGACGCTACCGCATCGGCTTTGTATGGATCCAGAGGCGCGAATGGCGTCATTCTTGTAACCACAAAGGAGGGACGCGAAGGCAAAGCGCAGGTGTCGCTGCGGTATGAAACGTCCATATCGCAGCCGACACGAAAGATCGAACTTGCCGACCCGATTACGTATATGAGACTGCACAACGAAGCAGTAACCACCCGCGACCCGATGGGAAGACAACCCTACAGTCAGGAAAAAATTGATATGACGGAACGCGGAGGGAATCCATACGTGTATCCCGCGAATGACTGGTACAAGATGCTGCTGAAAGACCAAACGATGAATCATCGCCTCAACATGAATATCAGCGGCGGCGGAAATGTAGCGCGCTACTACATCGCTGCCACCTACAATCGTGATAACGGCAACCTGAATGTGGACGAGCGGAACAATTTCAACAGCAATATCCAACTGAACAGGATCATGCTTCGCTCGAACATGAATGTCAAAATAACGCCCACTACCGAAGCGGTGGTACGCCTGTACAGCACCTTCGACGATTATACGGGACCCATACCCAGCGGGACGCAAGTGTATAATCTGATCATGAGAGCCAATCCTGTGCTGTTCCCTGCATATTTTCCGGCTAACGAAGCAAGCAAAAGTATCGATCATATCATGTTCGGCAATTATGACGGCACAGGCAGTTATATCAACCCTTATGCGTATATGGTGTTTGGATACAAGAATTACACCACTTCGACCGTGATTGGACAGTTTGAAGCAAGCCAGAAATTGGACTTTCTGTTGAAAGGATTGAAGATAAGAGGTCTTTACAGTTCTACCCGCTATGCGCATTTTGATGTATTTCGTAATTACAGTCCGTTTTATTACACCGTTGGCAGATATGACCGGCAGGAAAACATCTATTTCCTGACCAATTTGAATCCGGAGGGCGGCAGGGAGTATCTGAGTTACAGTGAAGGCACGAAAACAATCAATGCCAATACCTATATTGAAGCAGCCATTGATTATTCGCAGACATTCAATGAAGCACATGACGTAGGCGCCTTGTTAGTGTGGTACCAGCGCGAACAGATCAAAGCCAATGCCGGTTCGTTGCAGTTGTCGCTGCCCTTCCGCAATACAGGCTTGTCGGGGCGCGTTACATACGGATACAAAAGTAAATATTTTGTAGAAGGCGTCTTCGGATACAATGGCAGCGAAAGGTTTGCAAAGGAAAACCGCTTCGGATTTTTCCCATCCATTGGCTTGGGCTGGGTAGTGTCAAACGAAAACTTTTATCCCGAAGCGTTGGCAAAAATCATTCCCAACTTCAAATTGAAAGCCACGCACGGATTGGTGGGCAACGACGCTATCGGCAGGGATGCAGACCGCTTTTTCTACCTCTCGGAAGTTGATCTGAACAACGGTAGTCGAACTTTTTTGACAGGTCAGGAGTTTTTAATCACCCGAAACGGCGTCACCATTAGCAGATATGAGAATCCGCTCATTACCTGGGAAACCGCCGTCAAAACCAATCTTGGATTAGAACTGAATCTGCTGTCGTGGATGAATATCAGTCTGGACGTATATCAGGAACACCGGAGTAACATACTGCTCACCCGAAGCAATGTCCCTGCCACGATGGGCTTGGAGGCAATACCTCAAACCAATTTCGGAAAAGCTGAAGGACAGGGGCTGGACTTTTCTGTGGATGCCAATACCAATATTTCTACGGACTGGTGGATCAGCGGTCGCGTCAACTTCACGTATGCCAAAAGTAAGTTTGTGCAGTATGATGAACCCGATTACAGCCAAACGCCATGGAAAACGCGCGTCGGACAATCGTTGAACCAAAATTTTGGGTTTATTGCCGAAAGATTGTTTATAGACGAAAACGACGTCAAAAACTCTCCATCCCAGTATAGCGATACGCGCGGCGGGGATATCAAATTCAAGGATATCAATTACGATTATGTCATTGATGAATATGATCAGGTGCCTATCGGGTTTCCCACCGTACCCGAAATAGTGTACGGTTTCGGATTTTCTACCGGATATAAGGGATTCGACCTCTCATGTTTCTTTCAGGGAATGGCGCGGGAATCATTCTGGATTGACGTGCGAAGAACAGGACCCTTCACGAATTATGTACATAATGACGACTATGGAATTAACCAGATAACCCAACGCGCCCTGTTGAAGGCTTATGCCGATGACTACTGGTCGGAAACCAACCGAAATCCACACGCTTTGTGGCCCCGACTCTCGAATCAGATCAACAACAACAACATCCAAACCAGTACATGGTTCATGCGCGACGGTTCATTTCTGCGTTTGAAATCGCTTGAATTTGGTTACTCCATTCCCGAAAAACTCATCCAACGAATTAAACTTGTCAAGGTACGGGTGTATTTTGCAGGAACCAATTTGTTAACGTTCAGCCGGTTTAATCTTTGGGATCCCGAAATGGCTGGAAACGGACTGGGCTACCCAGTTCAGAAAGTATATAACTTTGGAGTTCAAGCATCATTTTAATTGAAAAATGAAAAATAACATGAAAAATTTATTCAGAATATTCAAAATCAAAACGTTTGTTTTTATCATCCTTTCGGGATATGTGTTGGCATCCTGCGAAAGTTATTTAGATGTGGTGCCTGATAATATCGCTACCATTGACAATGCCTTTACCGACAGGGTTCAGGCTGAAAAATTCCTCTTTACGCTTTATTCGTATTTGCCAATGATAGGTATTATAAACCACGAAGGTCGTTTCGACGATTTAACATGGAGAGGATATACAGCCAATGTTATCTCGAATAGCAACATTTGCTGCACATGGGAAGTTTTGCGTAACGGCAACCGCTCCAGCAATCCTTACAGTAACAACTGGGAAGGTATGAATGGGGGTACGCCTTTATTTCAGGCAATCCGCAAGTGTAACATTATGCTGGAAAAGATTGATGAGGTAAGGGATTTGGATGCGTTTGAAAAAATCAGATGGAGCGCCGAGACGAAATTCCTGAAGGCGTACTACCACTTCCTCCTGCTTCAGCAATATGGTCCCATTCCCATCATTGACGTCAACCTGCCGGTATCTGCCGGAAACGAGGAGGTACTGGTAGAAAGACTTCCTGTGGACGAAGTTTTTGACTACATCATCGACTTGATTGACGAAGCGATGCCCGAATTGCCGCTTCTAATTGAAGACGCTACCATCGAAATGGGCAGAGTAACTCAAGCCGCAGCGCTTGCCGTAAAGGCAAAGATAGCGGTAACGGCGGCAAGCCCTCTGTTCAACGGAAATACCACATACTCGTCATTCAAAAACACTCAGGGGCAACCTTTCTTTAGCGAATACGACCCCGACAAGTGGACGAAAGCTGTTGCCGCCTGCAAGCAGGCGATTGACACATGCCATCGCGCGGGACATGCCTTGTACGAATACAAGACAACCATGTCGCCCGAAACGCAGAAAATAGTTCAGGTGAGCAGAATCATTACAGATAAGTGGAACGAAGAACATGTATGGGGTATAGCGTGGCCCGGGAGATTTAGACAGAATGAGATTGACTTATTACAGGGTCCGGTGTTAGATCGAGCAGTACATCTTTCTGGGTTATATGGTGTTGTCAATCCGACCATTAAAGCGGCGGAAATGTTCTATTCCAATCATGGTGTACCGATTGAAGAAGACAAATTCTACGATTACGAAAATCGCTACGAAACCGTGCCAACCACTCCCGTAAACAATAAATTTGTGCAAACGGGACGACAAACCGCCCTGCTGCACCTCAACCGCGAATATCGCTTTTACGGCAGCATCGCCTTCGATGGCGGCTGGTGGTTTGGATGGGGACGACACGATGAAAACAACCAATGGCCCGTAAATACCAAAAACGGCGAAGTTTCAGGTCAAAGATCCATGGAACGATTTTCATGTTCGGGAATGTACATCAAAAAACTGATCAATGTAGAAGGTTCATGGAGTTCTGCCGGCAATTATACGTATGTAAAAACGGACTATCCGATATTGCGGATGGCGGATATCTATTTGCTCTATGCCGAAGCGCTCAATGAACAATTACCGGCACCCAATGACGGAGTGTGGGATTATGTCAATCTTGTCCGCGAACGTGCCGGTTTAGAAACCGTACAGTATTCATGGACAAATTATGCAAAAAATCCGGATAAATACACCACGAAGTCGGGCATGAGAGATATCATCAGGCGTGAAAGAAACATTGAACTGATGTTTGAGTGTCACCGCTATTTTGACCTCAGGCGATGGAACATAGCGCAAACCGAACTGACTGGACCGGTGAGAGGTTGGAACTACATGGGAAGCACAATAGACGATTATTACCAACTGACTACCATTGATGACATCCTGTTTACCGACAGGGATGTATTAACGCCCATTCGCACCGGCGAATTAGCAAGAAACAAAAATTTGATACAAAATCCGGGATGGTAAATTAGATGTTAGAGTTTAGATATTAAAAGACAATAAAAATGAAAGAAATAATGTTAAAAATCAAAAGTGCTGCCTTCGACTGGCTTAGGCAACGTTCAAACCTCATTCCCATGATAATGGGCTTGATCATCGCCTGCATATCCTGCGGCGATGAAAAAAGAGGCTGGTACGCCACCGACAACGTCCCGCCCGGACAGGTATTCAATGTGAATCACGATAATGTGCCGGGAGGCGCCATCATCACTTATTCGGTGCCTGCCGATGACGACTTGCTGTATGTAAGGGCGCTTTATCAAATGTCGGACGGAAGACAGGTGGAACAAAGAAGTTCGGCTTACACCACAAAAATAGTTGTGGAAGGACTGGGGCGTTCTAAAAAGCAAACCGTTCAATTGATTTGCGGCGACCGAAGCGGTAACGAATCGGAACCTTATCCGGTGGATATTGAGCCTTACGATTCTCCTATATACGATATAAAGGAATCCATTGATATAAATGAAGATTTCGGAGGTATCAGGTTAAACTGGAAAAATCCATTGAAGGAACGTATTGTATTGGACTTGTATGTAAAGGACAAAGACGGAACTTTCGTCGAGGTAGAAAGCGTTTATAGCGCATCGGCGACAGGAAAGTACAACCTACGTGGATTCCCTTCGGAAGAAGCGTTATTTGGCGTAACCGTGAGAGATCGGTGGGGAAATAAATCCGATATGATAGGCGGGGTCTTTACTCCGTTTTTTGAAGAAAAATTGGACAGACTGAAATTCGGACGGTGGAATCCTCCCGGAATACCTTACATCGATCTTGTCGGCTCGGGTTGGACAATTGAAAGATTGTGGGACGGTTTGCTGGTTGACCCCGGATTTAGTTTACCGAATACTATTGTTTTACCTCACTCCATCACTTTTAACATGGGGCAAATGGCATATCTGGGCAGGCTGAAAGTATGGCAGAGGACGTCTGCTGACCAACTTTATTCCGGATTTAACACCAAAAGATTTCAAGTGTGGGGTTCTTCGCACCCTGACGTCAATGCAGATTTTGCTACATGGATTTTCCTCGGCGATTTCACATCCATTAAACCTTCAGGATTGCCCTTGGGGCAGATGACCGAAGAAGATGTAGCATACGCAACCGCCGGCGAAGATTATCCGATTCAGGAAAATTCAGATATTCCGGTTCAATACATCAGGGTTCACATGATGGAAACCTGGGGAGGCGGTACTGGCGCAGCACAGTTTTATGAAATGGAATTTTACGGAAAAATCATAAAATAGTAATCACCATAAAACAGAAAATATCATGAAAGCAAAAAATATATGGATATGTATCATATTAGCGTCCATCGGTTACTGTGGATGCTCGGACATGTACTCGCTGCACGATGAATACATGCAACGCGGCGAAACAATATATGTAGGTCAGCCCGATTCGGTAAAAATATTTCCCGGAAAAAACCGCGTAAAAATCACCTACCGGAACTATGACCCCAAAGTAGGCAAACTGACGATTTACTGGGATTTCAGGGATGGCTCGGCTTCATTCGACGTGCCTGCCAACAAATTGGGCGAAGAGGTAGAAATGATTGTCGAAGGTTTGAAGGAGAAACAATATACCTTTGAATTAGTTACTACAAATCCAGTAGGACTATACTCTTCCATTCCGCTGTACATAACGGGACAGGTATATGGAACAAATTATGTCGCTACGTTATCCAACCGGAAAATAAGCAAAGCTTCGATTTTCCCGTCAAACAATAACAGAATTGAAATCGTATGGACAAATGTGATTGACAATATGGTGTGCGTAGAATTGTTGTATCATAACACATTGAATGAGGAAACCATCTTATTGGTTGACAATAACCAAATGGAAACAATCATTACCGACTCCAAAGATGAAAACATACGATACAGGACGTTGCATTTGCCTGAAAATTGTATAGACATGTTTTATACCAATTATGTGCCCATCAACCTTTTAACTTTATAATCTTTATATCTATGAAAATTTATCACATTTTTTTTGTAGTATTAGCGTTTTGGAGCGCACAATTAGCGGCACAGCCCTATCCTTTTCAGAATCCCGATTTACCAATAGATCAACGGGTGAATGATCTGGTAAGCAGGTTGACGCTCGAAGAAAAAGTCAACCAAATGATCCATGACGCTCCGGCGATAGAACGTTTGGGAATATCTGCATATAACTGGTGGAATGAAGCCTTGCACGGCGTAGCGCGCAGTCCCTATCCGACAACTTCTTACCCGCAAGCCATTGGTATGGCAGCAACGTGGAATACTGATGCCGTTTGGAAAATGGCAGATCAGATTTCGGATGAAGGACGCGCTATCTTCCACGACGCAGCCAGAAAAGGTAAATCAGGTATTTATTGCGGTTTGACTTTCTGTAGCCCAAATATCAATATATTCAGGGATCCGCGATGGGGGCGCGGTCAGGAGACTTTCGGCGAAGACCCTTTCCTTACAGGAGCCATTGGCGCTGCTTTTGTCACAGGATTACAGGGGAACGACCCGAAATATATCAAATCGTCGGCGATCGCCAAGCATTATGCGGTACACAGCGGACCGGAATGGAACCGGCACGTGTTTGATGCAAAATCCAGTTCTTTTGACCTGTGGGATACCTATCTTCCCGCCTTCCAAAAATTGGTGACAGATGCAAAGGTAACGGGCGTGATGTGCGCTTACAATGCTTTCTTTGGACAACCCTGCTGCGGTAGCGACGAACTGATGCTGGACATTCTGTACAATCAATGGCAATTCGACGGTTATGGCGCTTCAGACTATGGCGGCATCGATGATTTTTTCAGAAATCATAAAACCCATGCCGATGCAATTACAGCCTCTGCCGACGCTGTCATACACGGAACCGACGTCGAATTTGGCAGAGGAGTATATCGGTCTTTACCCAAAGCTGTTGAACGCGGATTGATCACTGAGGACCAGATAGATGTTTCGGTGAAGAGGTTGTTTAAGATGCGGTTTCGCTTGGGAATGTTTGATCCTGACGAACTTGTCCCTTATGCCAAAATACCCGTTTCCATTCTGGAAACGCCCGCCCATAAAGCCCATGCATTAAAAATGGCGCAGGAATCCATGGTTTTGTTAAAAAATGAAAATTCCCTGTTGCCATTGGACAAAACGAAAATCAAAAAAATAGCGGTAGTAGGACCCAACGCTGATGACGAATTCGTATTAATGGCAAACTATTATGGAAAGCCTGCCAAAGTGACTACCGTGCTGGAAGGAATCAGAGCCAAAGCCGGTAAGGGCATACAGGTAATTTATGAAAAAGGGGTCAATCTGACAGACAATTTCGTTTTTAAGACCGAATACGATCCCGCACTGTTCACTTTTAACGGAAAGCCCGGATTTAAGGCTGAATATTTCCAGAACTTGACAAGAGAAGGCGCTCCCGGATTGAGCAGAATTGAGAAAAAGGTGGATTATAGATGGGGCGACGGAGAGGAAGTTGCAAACGGGATTATCACACGTCGGATGACAGCCCGCTGGACAACTGTCTTTACGCCCAAACAATCCGGAGAAATATGCTTTACATTGCGTGCCGACGACGATACGCAAGCGGAACTGTATATTGACGGTGAGAGACAAACCAGCGTGGGTATTATCAATTCCTATTTTCTATTGAATGTCGAAAAGGGGAAAAAATATGAGATTATTATTCATTACCGGCAGGGTGCAGGTAATGCGGAAATCAAATTTGATATGGGAACGCTGAAAAAGACCAACTGCAAGGAAGTTGTCGCTTCTGTGACAGACGCTGATGTAATTATTTTTGTCGGTGGCATCTCGGCTCGATTAGAAGGCGAAGAAACGAGGTTGGAAATAGAAGGTTTCAAACGGGGCGATCGTACTTCCATTGCATTGCCGGCTGTACAAAGAGAAATGCTGAGCGAGTTGATGGCGACAGGGAAGCCGGTTGTATTTGTGTTGATGGCAGGAAGCGCTATTGGTCTTGAATGGGAATCGCAAAATATTCCTGCCATTATCAATGCGTGGTATGGCGGTCAGGCTGGCGGTCAGGCTGTAGCCGACGTGATTTTCGGCGATTATAATCCGGCAGGACGTCTTCCCGTTACCTTTTACAGGAGTGTGGACGACTTGCCCGATTTCGAGGAGTATAGCATGAAAAACCGTACCTATCGGTATTTCAACGGAACCCCGATCTATCCGTTTGGCTACGGTTTAAGTTTTACCACTTTCAAATATACAGATATAGACATTACCCCAGTATCCGGTAGCCCATCATACAAAGTGAAGGCAACGGTAACCAACACGGGCAGCAGGGCAGGCGATGAAGTCGTGCAGTTATATTTGGCAAATAAGAGGGATTTTGTAACACCCATCCGGTCATTGAAAGGCTTCAAACGCATCCACCTTAAACCGGGAGAATCACAAACCATTGAATTTACGCTGACTCAGGAAGAATTGTCGGTAGTAAGTCCTTCGGGGAGCTTAACACCCATGAAAGGCAATGTGACCTTCTCTGTTGGAGGCGGACAGCCTTCGGGCGTCACACTTGCCAATCAGACTTGTGTTCAGAAAAATATGTTTTTTTAATAAAAGATCAAATGAACAAGCAATTCAAATTAGGTTTTTTGCCCACGCGCAGGGCGTTCTTTTCACAGGAAAACGCCTTTACATACAAAGGCATTATTACAGAGGAGGTGAAAAAATTGATTCCCTCGCAGGTGGAAATTATTGATTTAGACTGGCTCAACAACGAGGGATTATTGTATGATGACCGTGATTCGGGTCGGGTAGCCGATTTTTTTCAAAGCCGTAAGGTGGATGCATTGTTTGCGCCGCACTGTAATTTTGGGTGTGAAAATGCTGTTGCACAAGTTGCCTACAAACTTGGCAAACCCTTACTGTTATGGGGTCCGCGCGACGAGGCGCCTTTGCCAAACGGCGAGCGTTTACGCGATACCCAATGCGGATTGTTCGCCACTTCCAAAGTGTTGCAACGCTACAACGTCCCTTTTACCTACATTGTCAATTCGCATGTTACCGACCATGTATTTCGTAAAGGTCTTCTGAATTTTATCAGAGCAGCAAATGCGGTAAAATTTACTAAAGACATTCGTATCGGACAGGTGGCTTCACGTCCGCAGTCGTTTTACTCGGTCATTGTCAATGAAAGCGAACTGCTCGAACGTTTCGGTATTGAAACGATTCCTTTCAATCTTGGAACTACAATACGTTTGGTACAAGATACAATCAAAAATAAATCTTCCGAGATTCGGGATATTACAGCCCAAATAAGTCAAAAAGCAGATTGCAGTAAATTATCCAAAGAAATAGTGGAGAAAATGGCAGCGCTGAAATTGGTACTTCATAACATGTATGATGATAATAATTTGCAGGCATTGAGTTTTCAGTGCTGGGACGAACTTCAATATCAATTAGGTATCTGTTCGTGCTATGTTCAGGCGCTGCTTGTTGATGATGGTATTCCGATAGCCTGCGAGGCTGATATTCACGGCGCCATCAGCAGTTTAATGCTACATGCGGCAAGCATGTTCGAGGAGCCGACTTTCTTTGCCGACTTGACGATTCGTCACCCCGAAAACGACAATGCCGAACTGTTGTGGCACTGTGGCGCTTTTCCGCCGTCGTTATGCGCGGCAGATAACCATCCACTCATCGGCAACCACTTCATATTACCGTCACATGCTCCCGGCGCGTGCAACTGGAAATTACGAAGCGGCAATATTACCGTTATACGTTTCGATGGCATTCATGGTCAATACAGCTTGCTTTGCGGAGAAGG
>Ga0123353_10006964_pt1 | contig 15200 bp, 7 predicted proteins | sample TergutLab28metaG_3_FD_92763 | JGI IMG/M metagenome (GOLD analysis project Ga0123353, IMG submission 92763) | Labiotermes labralis P3 segment gut microbial communities from Petit-Saut dam, French Guiana - Lab288 P3 | ecosystem: Host-associated > Arthropoda: Insects > Digestive system > Gut ... | reverse complement strand
GCGCTTTGGGCAGTACGTTGCTGTCTACCGTTATGCCCGTCGTCCTGCGGTTGGCTGCGCCCGCTGCCGGCACCCTGTCCACTGCCGCGCCTGCCGCCTTGACCACCGTGAACCTCACCGTGAAGGTTTCCTTGAACTCTTTTTTCGTATCCGCGTTTGTTCCCTTCACAGTCACTGTTGCGTTATACACCCCTATGCCAAGCCCGGCGTTCGGCCTCACCGTAAAGCTGCCTTTGCCTTTGGCCGCTATACCCGACAGCGTCGCTTTTGACAGCGTGAAGCTCTTTGCATGCGTCCCGCTCAGTGTGACCGTCAGCCCGCCGGTGGCCTTTTTCCCTATGTTGTTGACTGTCACCGACAGCGCGGCCGGCTGGGCTGTGTAGTTTAATGCCTTGGGTGCGAATGTTTGCAGCCCCGTCCTATTGAGGGTTATTCCGAAATCAGGCGCTAACGTCGCTATCGCAGCGCTCCGCCTCTCTGTGCCCGTGTTGCAGTTATTGTTCGCCGCCGTGCGCGCCCAGATGTAATATGTCGTCAGCGGATTGAGCCCCGTGAATGTACGCCCGCTTTGCCATTTCAGCCCTGACGGCATCTTTGTCGCGTTCGATGTCGTTATCGCGAATTGCAATGCCTGCCCCCCGGTGTTCGGCGCTTTGGGCATTACGTTGGAGTCTACCGTAAGGCTCGTCGATGTGCGGTTGGCTGCGCTTGCCGCAGGCGCCCTGTCCACTACCGCGCCTGCGCCTTTGCTTACCACAAACGATACGGTAAAGCTGCGCGCCGTTATGTTGTTTGTGTTTGCAGCCGCGCGGCTCACGGTTACCGTTGCCGTATGTGTGCCCACTGCCAGCCCCGCTTTCGGCACGACCGTGAACGTCGCTGTACTGCCGGAGGCTATGTTTGGTATCGAGGTCCTTGAGAGCGTAAAGTTGCCCGCTTTTGTCCCTGAGAGCGCTACAGACAGCGCCCCGGTCTCTACATTGCCGGTATTACTCACTGTTACCGTCACCGCTTTTTGCGCCCCGTAGCCAAACGCCGCGCCCGGGAACTGGTTCGTCCCGCTCTTGTCAAGGACTATGGAAAGAGTACCTGCCGTCGTCGCGATAGCCGCGCTCCGCACTGCCGTGCCGGCGTCAAAGTTGTCTTTTTGCGCCGTTCGCGCCCAGACATAGTATGTCGTCGTGTGGGCGAGGCCGGTAAACGTTAACGTCGTTCCACCTTCCGGTATGCTTCGCCATACCAGCCCTGTCGGCAGCGTCGATGACGTTGACGTCGTTATAGCGTATTCCGCGCTCTGATTGCCCGGGTTTGTACTGCTGATAGTCGCTGCAGCCACCGTTATGCTGTTAAGCGTCGGCGTACCGCTCACGCTCGCCGCCGCGCTGATTGCCGCCCCCGGTATCCGTGATACCGTGAAGCTCACGTCGAAGCTTGCCGAGAAAGGTATCATCTCTTCATCAACACCGCTCACCGTAACCGTCGCTGTGTATGTGCCCACCGCAAGTCCGGTATTCGGCACTACGGTAAAGCTGCGGGTGCCATCTGTATCGATACTTTCAAGAGACTCTGTCGACAGCGTGAAGCTGTCCGCATTCGCACCGGAGAGCGCAACTGCCAACTCGCCTGTCTCTTCATCACTGGCGTTACTCACTGTTACCGTCAGAGGCGTCTGTGCCGCATATCCGAATGCGCTTGCCGTGAATGTATAGGTCCCGGTCCGGTCGAGGCTTATGACACGGTTGGATATTGCCTGCGGTAAGAACGCGAAAGGTATGTACGGCTCCTGCCAATACTCATCCCATTCTTCTTCATCCCACGGTAATTCCCTGCCGGTGATCGCGCTTGTGCCCGGCATCCTGTTGAAGCTCAGGTCTATGAACTCATATGGCGCGGTGCCGCTCAACACAACTCTTGTCAGCTTGTTGCCGCTGGCGCCGATCCCTATCATCTCCAAGTTGCTGCTCACATCCAAAGTCGTAAGTTCGTTGTTGTAGCACCAAAGGTATTCGAGAGCTGTGTTCCCGCTCAACTCGAGCGTCGCCAGCTCGTTGTTGCTGCACCCAAGGTATTCGAGAGCTGTGTTCCCGCTCAACTCGAGCGTCGTCAGTTTGTTATTTTCGCACCCAAGGTACTCGAGAGCTGTGTTCCCGCTCAACTCGAGCGTCGTCAGTTTGTTATTTTCGCACCCAAGGTTTTCGAGAGCTGTGTTCCCGCTCAAAATGAGCGACGTCAGCTCATTATCATAACACCATAGGTTTCTGAGAGTTGTGTTCCCGCTTAAAATGAGCGACGTCAGCTCATTATTATCACACCAAATGTGTTCGAGAGTTGTGTTACTACTCAAATCGAGCGATTTCAGTTCGTTATTGCTGCAATCCAGCCACTCCAGTCCGGTGAAGTGTTCAATGCCGGCAAGGTTTGCTATCCCCTCATCAGCGATGTTCAGATATGGTATGTCAAAAACATCGTACGGACTGATAGAGTCCCCTGCTTGTATTCCAAGTATTTTTTCGACGACCGCCCTGAAATTCAGGTCGGTGATCGTTATAGGATCGTCTGTCGCCGGGCGTACATTTTGAGGGAGGAACTGATAATTATCCGGGTCGCCTGTGTTCAGTTTCATCAAACTATACAAGCCTAATAAAGCGTCGGTTTGCAATGCGGGCATAAGGTTCCGTTGGACAAAAAGCGTTTCAATTTCTCTGTTATTATTCAAATCCAACCCTTCCAACCGGTTGTTGTTGACGTAGAGTTGTCTGAGCTCAGGATTATATCTCAAGACCAGGTCTATCAGCCGGTTCCTGCTGACGTCCAACCTGCGGAGCGCTGTGTTATTCATAACATCGATTCTTGTCAGCCTGTTACCATAAGCCTGGAGCCACGCCAGCTCAGTATTATTTGCGACGTCCAGCATTGTTAAACAGTTGTCCCCCACATCAATGCCATACAGTTCAGTGTTATTGCTGACATCGATGCTCTCCAGCATGTTCCAGGCTGCGTCCAGAGTTTCGAGCTTAGTATTCTTACTCACATCCAGATTAGTCAGCTCATTGCCCCAGACGTAGAGTAACCTCAACTCCGGACTTCCGCTTACATCCAATTTGGTCAGTTCGTTCGACGAACAGATAAGTTCCGTTAACCATACATGACCGCTCAGATCGAGCGACTTCAGTTGATTGCCATCGCAGAAGAGCCTTTCCAGAAACAGTAAGTGCTCGATGCCATCGAGTTTAGTGATATCCTTGTAAGAGACGTCCAGAATAGTAATGTCAAAAATATCGCTTTTCCGGAGAGGTTGCGTACCAGTTACCCCGGCAAGCTCCCGCACCGCCGCCCGGAAATTCGGACACTTAAAATCTTCAGAAATATCGCGGGTATCCGTCGGCACAATATGTTGCGGTTGGTACCTGAAACGCTCCTCGCTGTCTTTATCCAGATTCCCCAATGCGCCAAAGCCCTGTATACCCCCTTCGGGGCTTGCATTCATGCGGTTGTTGTAACACCAGAGATACTGGAGGTTGCGATTATTACCCAAGTCCAGGGTCGTCAGACGGTTGTTACTGCAAAACAGGGAGTAAAGCTCCTGGTTACTACGCAGGTCCAAACTTATAAGCTGGTTATTACTGACGTTGATATACTGTAGTTCTGTGTTGTTTCTCACGTTTATATTGGTCAACCGGTTATACGACGCATTGAGATAATTAAGAGCCGGATGAGCGCTCATATCCAATCCTGTCAAATAGCTGCGCTGTATGTCAAAATCACGCAGCGATGTCAAATAATTAAGACCGGTAATGTCGTAGATACCACTGACATATAAATCTGTTATATTTACGACCTCGCTCAGCTTTATGGGCTCTATCTTACTCCAGTCTATAGGCCACTCGTCGTCATACTCCCTGCCGATTCTATTCATGATCTGTATGCGGAGATTTTCGTCGGGAAAGTCGATTTCATCATCCTTGCCCGCTTCCGGCGCATACATTGCTACCACCCTTATATAGTTTCCCGGTTCGAGAATTATCGACTCTCCGGGCTGCAGGATCCTATCCTCATCGAACACATACCCTAGTGTTTTCCACCCGATGAATCTGAATCCGCTACGGGGGCGTCCGGAAAAGGCTCCCTGCAGCTCAATGGAATACCCCCCGGTAACGTGCGTATAATAATACTCGCCAAATACATGTCCGTCCCAATCTTCGTATGCTACAGTCGCACCTTCATCCCATCCACCACCGCCATATCTGCCTTGCGGGAAGTATAGGAAAGGTCCGTCTTCCCCTTCCGGAGCCCACGCGATGACCTGACCGGTGACGCTTTTTGACGGGTCTTCTTCATCCAAATCATTCCATCTTACGTCGATATAATAATACTCGGCGGTCGGGTGTAATTTGAGGCTTGTAAACCTGTTGCTGGAAGCATTTATACTCTCCAGATCCGGATTGTTGCTAACATCCAAAACTCCCGTCAACTGGTCATTGTTTGGTATATGGATGTACGTCAGCTCCGTGTTTTTGCTCAGATCCAGCGAAGTGATCCCGGTTTCCCAAAAATTGAGATTCCTCAAGGCTGTAGCGCCACTCAGGTTCAATGTAGTCAGCGGGTTGCCACCGCAGCCCAGATCCGTTAGCATACTATTGGCGCCTATAACCAGAGAAGACAGGTTGTTGCTAAAGCAGTTCAGATTACTTAACTTTGTATTAGCGCTCAGATTCAGAGATGTCAGGTTATTTCCGTTACAATTAAGAACCTTCAACTGCGTGTTATTGCTCAAACTCAGGGATGACAGTTGATTCTCGTTACAGTCAAGAAACTCCAACTGTGTAATAGCGCCCAGATTCAGGGATGTCAGTTGATTTTCGGAACAATAAAGATCCCTCAACCGTGTGTTAGCGTTCAAACTCAGGGATGACAGTTGATTCTCGGAACAATTAAGATGCTCCAACTGCGTATTGGCGCTAAGAATCAGGGATGAAAGTAGATTTTCGGAACAATTAAGTTCTTTCAACTGCTCATTAGCGCTCAGATTTAAAACCGTCAGTTGGTTATTGGCGCAAAACAGCCTTTCCAGCATTGTAAAATGCTCGATGCCTGCGAGGCTGGTTATGCCCATGCCCGACACATCCAGATACACTATATCAAACACATCGATATTTTGGATAACTCCGGTTGGCTTATTGATGATAGCCCGCACTGCCGCTTGAAAATTAACGTCCGGGATGTTTATATTGGCAGGCGTCGGTGCTGTGTTTTGCGGAAGATGCCTGAAGCCGTATTCTTCATGCATGTCCAATTGGTAAAGCGCACCAAAGCCTATAATGGCAACTTCATGGTCTGTACTCATGCGGTTGTTGTAGGTATGGAGGTAGTAGATTCCCGTATTGCCCCTCAAATCCAGCCCCTCCAGCCGATTGTTATTGCAGTAAAGAAATTCTAGATTCGGCTGATTGCTCAAGTCCAAGCTCTCCAACCGGTTATTTGTACAACTTATATCCTCCAGCTTACGGTTGTTACTCAGATCCAACTCTGTCAGTTGATTGTAGTCACAATTTAGCCACCGAAGCTCAGGATTACCGCTCAAGTCTAAATTCCGGAGTCGATTGACATTGCACCCGAGATCTTCCAGCCTGGCGTTGCCGGTCAGATTCAAGTCGGTTATGCGGTTGTTCCAACACTCCAACCGCTTTAGTGCAGGAATCCCTCTCATATCAAGTTCAGCCAGCTCATTAGTGTAACAATAGAGTTGACGCAATGATGTAAAATATCCGATTCCTGTGAGATTTGATATGTTTCTGTGCGAGACATGCAACTCTGTTATGTTTACCACTTCGCTCAGCATAACATCGTCTTCATCTTCCCAATCTCTGCCAAGCTCCTGCCTGATTGCACGCAGGAAGTTCTCATCGTCGATGATGATCGGCGCGTCCGATACGGGAGTGTACATTGCGATCAAGGTCATAACGTCATATTCATTTATAACCGGGATTTGCTCATCAAGTGCAAACTCTTCCCAGGTTCCTTCCACGAGTGCTTTCCATCCGATAAAGTTGTAATTGGTACGTGTGGGGAGGGGATCCGGCGGGCTCGCACAGTCTCCCGGCTCAACGTATTCTCTGCTCAGTACATCCCCGTTCCAATCTTCGAATATCACGTTATGTGATCTCTGCGGAGAGAACGCAAAAGGTATGTACCCCCAGTCACCGGTAGGAGTATCCCAATCAAGGTCTTTGCCGGTTATAGCGCTTGGGTCAGCCATGCTGTTATGCGTTAGGTTGATAGAGGTATATCGCGCGCTTTCGCTTAATTTAACACCGGTCAACATGTTTCTTACGGCGCCGATCCAAGATATATTCGGGTTATTGCTTACATCTAATGTAGTAAGCCGATTATATGAACAATTCAGTCCATGTAAGAATATATTATTGCTTAAGTCAAGGTCAGTAAGTCTGTTATAGTAGCAATCAAGATACTCCAGCGCTGTATTGTTACCTACGTCCAATAAAGTCAGGTTATTATTAGACACAATGAGGTTAGTCAGAAACTCGTTTTTTCTTACGTCTATTGCATCCAATTGGTTGCTATCGGTATAAAGTTGCTCCAGTGCAAGATTTTTACTCACATCGATCCCGGTTAGTCGATTGTAGCTGCACTCAAGATACGTCAGCGCGTTATTGTTACCTACGTTTAATACGGTCAGGTTGTTGCCACCTACACCGAGGTTTGTCAGGGACACATTTTTACTTACGTCTATTGCATCCAATTGGTTGCCTTCGACATAAAGGCTCTCCAGTGCAAGATTGTTACTCACATCGATCCCGGTTAGTTGATTGTAGCCGCACGTAAGATAAGTCAGCGCATTATTATTTCCTACGTTTAATACGGTCAGGTTGTTGCCACCTACACCGAGGTTTGTCAGGGACACGTTTTTACTTACATCTATTGCATCCAATTGGTTGCCTTCGACATAAAGGCGCTCCAGTGCAAGATTGTTACTCACATCGATCCCGGTTAGTTGATTGTAGCCGCATGAAAGATAAGTCAGCGCTGTATTGTTTCCAATATCTAATACAGTAAGGTTGTTATTCTCCACATTGATGTGCATCAGGAATTTGTTTTCACTTACGTCTATTGCATCCAACTCGTTACCAGCGATAATAAGCCACTCCAGTGCTATGAAGTGTTCAATACCGGCGAGGTCGGTGATTTCTCTCGAAGCAACATTTAAATTTTTCAAGTCCTCCACATCGCCCTTAAGGATGCGAGATCCTGTTTTACCTATATCATACAGCACTGCCGCACGGAAGTTCGGGCATTTAAAGAATTCTGTGATATCTTCGTTCGCGCTAAGCGTTGTGACAGGCGCGGATGCAGGGGCGTATTCCGGATATCCGGGCGCCGGTTCTGCGGCTTCAGGTGCTTCGGGAGGCTGTTCTTCAGGCGCTTCAGGAGGCTGAGCTATCTCAATAACAGGCGCCTGCTCGCCCCCCGCCTGATCGCCCTCCGCCAATGCCGCCATTGGCATAAGCCCCAGCATCATCACAAGCACCAATACAAACGCAAGCGGCTTCTCAATCCACATTCTTTTATTCATTATGATACCCTCCGGTATTTCTATAATTATGGCATATGTGAATGATAGCACTAACAAACCGCAAACGCAATAATAATAACAATATTGTAAGCGTCTTCCGGGATCAATTTTGATATTTTTTACATAAAAAAGTCTTTACATTCAAGCTGCTTTATGCCTTATAACAAGGAAAAGACGACCATTTAAGGATTTAAGGAGTATGAGAAATGTCAGAGAATATGATAGACAAAACACCCGAAGCACACGAAGCCCATGAAACCACCAACACCAGCAACGCCCCCGAAACCTCCGACACCCACAACAACCCCGATACCCCCAACACCCCCGACACGCTTGAAATAATCATTGATCAGGAGTTTAAAAACCTGCTTCCGGTGCTCCCGGCGGAAACATTTGCGCTGCTTGAAGAGAGCTTGCTTGAGCATGGCTGTATGCATCCGCTGACATTGTGGAATGACATATTGATTGACGGCCACAACAGATATGAGATCGCAACCAGGCATTCTATCCCGTTCGCCGTTGTCTCAAAAGAGTTCGCAAGCAGGGACGATGTAATAATATGGATCATAAAGACCCAAGTGGAAAGGCGTAATCTGACCCCGAAGCAACTGAGCTATTACAGGGGGATGCATTATAAAGCCGAGAAGCGGCTTGTCACGAATGCAAAGGGTAATAATCAGCACAATGTGGTTGTGGATCAAAATGATCCACAACCACCCGGGCATATCACAGCGGAGCTTCTGGGGCGGCAATATAAGGTGTCTGCGCCGACAATAAAGCGCGACGAAAAGTTCGCGGATGCCCTCAATGCCATAAATGAAACATCGCCGGAGGCAAAAAGAAGCATCCTGTCAGGAGAGACAGAAGTCACTAAAAAATATCTCCGGGAATTGATAGCCGGAGCCGAAGATACAATCGCCGACACAGCAAAGCAAATCGAAGACGGCACATTCGAAAGACCAAAGCCAGCAAACCCCGGGAACCAAGCAAGCCCCGGGTCTGCAAACCCAGTAAACCCTGACCCGGCAAACCCCGGGCTCCCGGATGGTTACCCGGAAACCCCCACATCAGATGCCGGAGGTTTTTCGACGATTGCGTCAATCGTTAAGGCGTCAGAGGACTTTACATTAATCCTGCGCAAGCTTTCAGACGATGGAGATAAAGAAAAGGTAAAATCGACGCTCCGCAGCCACATCGACAACCTTGAGAGACTGCTTGGTCAAATGCAGTGATAATTGCATAACCGCCTATGATACTTGTACATAAGGGAACGTCAACACTTTTTTCAAGTGTCATCTTCAAATGCATCTATACCATCTTCATCTATTGCAATGCTACTTAATCTATCTTCATATCTACGAAACATATTGTAATACTCTTCCATTACATCATACCAATGAACATCAACTTCGCCTTCCCGATAATCTGCAAGTCCATAATTCTCAACCAGGTAATTCGCCATATATATTGAAGCTTTTGTGCCTCCGCTGATATTAAGATGATTTCCGTTTCTAAAATCTGTAGAAGCATCAATCCCAATGGCATCCCAGTGTTCCCCATAGTTAAAGTCCATTAATGTGACACCTTGCTCATCCGCATACTTTTGCATTGCCCGATGCTTATTAAGTGACCATCCATTCTCTCGGTAGTCTACTGCTATAGCGAGTATAACCTCAATGTCGTTTGCCTTACATAAATCAATCATTTTTTGAAGATACTCTCCACGAATCGTGAACTTAGGATTATAACTCTCATCATCAAGGGTAACCGGCCGGCTTTGTGGTGTAGTTAACCGGTAACCCGGGGAAGGTGATCTCATTGCAACGTTTCTTTGTTTGTGCGGGAGAAAATTTAAGTCGTCCTGTGTAAGTGTACTGCGGCTATTGTAACGAAATACAGGAAAAAGGTAGTCAATGAATTGCTGTTTCTCGCTTCGTGATGAAATAGAACACATAGCCTCAACTTTGTTCAACGAAAAACGCATGGAATCCATTCCCGTACGATGCCGGTATTCCAGGTCTTCTCTGTCGACATTACTATCTCCAAGAAATAACCAAACTCCATGCAATATCACGACAGACGGAGATTGGGTTTTCAAAGCTTCCTTAAGCCAGTGATATTGCACAAGTGCCGGTGATTGTGCTGAAGCAAAATTATAAGCCCTGATTCCTGCCTCATCCCATAACACAGCAGGATATAACATATCTTTATGAGAGCTTCTCCCAATTACCAAAACGTCAAGAGTATCTCGCGGCTCGTTGTAGAACTGTGTAAAGCCTGTGTTTCTACCATCATTATATACAAAAGACAAAAAAATCAATATTGTAAAAAAAATTACTGTAAATATAACAAACCTAATAACATTACGCATCATGTAAATCTACTCCCTTAGAACCCTTCATATAAAAACCCGGCGGGATCATAATCAAACCCATATACACCCAACAATATAATTGCAAATATCCCGCCTAGCAAAACGATCCACTGAAACACTATGTTCTGCTTCTCCAGAGTCTCCCTGAGGGCGATACCCTTTTCCTGAAGAATACTGACTATAAGCATAACCAGCAGGGATGTAATTACGATCTTGGTATCTCTTTGGGATAAAAATTCTATAAAAACATTATTAAAGTTCAGTATCCATGGATTAAAGTCCTTAATAACGCTAACAATCGCCAACACGCCTGTTTTCACACCGCCCGCCTCAATGAACACCCTTGAGAAGCAGACTATCAGAAATGTCCGTATTATTTGAAACAATCTCCATGAAAAACACTCTGAGTTGATACGCAACACCTTTATCATCCTGACAAAGGCCGGCGCCAGCACTACTCCCAATGTAAGCAATGTCCCGTCATACAGGCCCCGGGCAATGTAAAACAAATCCGCACCATGCCACATCCCGTTTATCATACGTACAATGAACAATGCAATATACACGCCGATAACCTTACCCAAACCGCGGCTGATTTTTTTTCGTGTGAATCTACTAAGAATCGTCATAGGTTTCGATAGTATAATCGGGTAAAAAAGGTAATCACGCCACCAGTTGTTAAGAGTTATGTGCCATCTTCTCCAGAAATCCGTCAGAGATGTCGCGAAATAAGGCCTTTGGAAATTCTGCGGCATAATGATACCAAACATTTGAGCGACGCCGCGCGCCATATCCACGCCGCCCGAAAAATCCGCGTATAGCCTTATAGATGCGACAACCACTCCTATGACTACATAAAGACCGTTGTAAACAGATAAATCGCTGAATATCGTCTCAATCATAGGCGTAAGACGGTCGGCAATGACCATCTTTTTGAACATGCCCCAAATTATCAGTTGAAATCCGCGCCTTGCCTCAACATAATTAAATTTTCGGGATGCATACAGTTGCTCCGCCAACTCGTCGTGCCTGCTGATCGGTCCCTGGATAAGTTGAGGGAAGAATGACACAAATATCGCAAAGCGGGCGATGTTCCGCTCAGGTTTTATCGTGCCGCGGTATGTATCTACGAGGTAACCGATCGCTTGGAATGTGTAGAATGATATCCCCAGAGGCAGTAGCAGGGAGTATGTCGGAATGCTGAAAGATGTCTCCGCTACAACCCCAATCAGCCTGTTTCCAATACCCGCAAGGGCGTTGAACCATTTAAAAAATGCCAGAGTGGAAAAATTTGCCGCTATCGTGAGCGCTATGAGCCACCTTTTAACGTTCTGTTTTTCGATCCTGTTTAGCAGCAGCGCACAGAAAAACACTGTGCAGGTAGTGAATATCATGTAACCAAGCAACTTCCACCCGGCAAAGGCATAGAAAACATAACTTGCCGCAAGCAATACACACCACTGATACTTCTTTGGCACTAACCAGAAGTAGACCAGCAATGAAATAATCACAAATATCAAAAATGTAGTTGAAAAAAATGACAAGGTTATGCCCCGCTTCTATTTCCCCTCAACCGGGTTATCAGCTCCCACATGGCGGTCGCGCTGTTCATGTTTTCCGGAGTTAAATCAGCGACATTGATTCTCACATCAAACTCCTCGTTGATTTCAGTAACTGTCGTAATGATATCAAACGAGTCGAATACACCGTCGTCTATCAGCCGGTTCTCCATGCTGAAATCCAGGTCTGGCCGCAAGTCGCTTAAAATTTCAAGCAGCTTCTCCATATAATATTATTCCTCCTGTCTTAATCGGGAGCAGCTAAAGTATACTGCGTCATGAATCGTCCGTCTGTATTATAGCCAAGTTTATTGTAAAGCGACAGTGCGGGTTTGTTCCCCTCTATCACCCATAACAATGAGCGGCCCAATCCTTTTTTTTGAGCAACTTCTTCCGCCGCTGCAACAAGCGCTGTTCCGATCGATTTGCCTCTGAACTCCCGCGCAACGGCGACATGTCTTATCAAGAGCTCGCTCTTTGTGAAACCTGTCACCAGGACGCCTGCAAATACACCATCTATAAATGCGCATATGACGTTACCATCCGATACTTCGGCAATCAGGTTATTGCTATCCGGTATCTGGTTGGCAACCAGGTCAAAAGTTTCTTCCCAAAGGCACAATATCTGCGTTACGTCTTCAGCTCCGGCAGCGCGTATCTCCAAACCGCCCAAAATCACGGTTTCAGGACTGCTCACCCGACCCAGCATCTTTGAAAACCGGAATGAAGTGGCGTGGCAGAAAAATCCAATCTCTTGAAGATGAGCAATTACTGTTTGTGTACTAATTGGAAATATTTTGTTAGTACCAATGAAAAAAGTGGTCGCTGCAATATCGGTTATCGGTAATTCTATGGTCTTGGCTGGATTCGCGTATAAATATAAAAGCACATATTCCTTGTGAATGTTCTGAATTACCCATAAACCAGACTCCATTTCCTGAAAGCACAAAGTCTTATTTCGGGTCAATTTATATATTTCTTCCGGCATAAGATAGCAGTTAATATTTTTTATGGACTCCCGACTCCCACTATGTGTTACCAACTCTTCGAAGTGTTCTATATTCCGTATATAGTTACACATACGCTATTTCCCCATCCGGACTTTCAAAGCACCTCTGTCCGTCTTTCCGTTTGGCAGAAGCGGCAGTTCTTCAAGTTTATCGAATCTGCGCGGTATCATATAGCCTGGCAGTCTTTCCCTTAAATGCACAGCCACTTCCCTTTTACTGGCAGTTCCAGTGTAGAAGATGCAAATTTGCGACTTTTCTTCATGGAACAGACAACAAACTCTATCCATTCCGCGAAGAGCCAGTGCCGCTGCTTCGATCTCACCCAGTTCAACTCTGTGCCCCATATGTTTTATCTGTGAGTCTAATCTTCCACGGAAGTGTATCACATCGTCAGAATCAATGCAACCAAGGTCGCCGGTTTTGTATATTTTTCCGGGGTAAACGGTGTTAAGTGGATTGTCGATAAACGACTCGTCGGTCTTCGCTCTATCCTTATAGTATCCCAACGCTAAACAGGTTCCCCGGACACATATCTCACCTGTTTCACCTTGCGGAACCTCTCCACCGGTATCGCTAAGTAAAAACATGTCCGTATTTTCAAATGGTCTCCCGATAGGCAGGTTCTCTGTCTCGCTTACAAGATGATTGACTGTGTAGTAGCTGCAGCTAGCTGTTATTTCCGTAGGTCCGTAGTGATTAACAAAAAGAGCGCTTGGCAGGTTCTTCTGCCATACCTTAAGATGTTTGCAGGGCATAACCGAGCCAGTGAAAAATACATTAGTTACCGATTCCAGCGAAACCTCATCGAACACCCCAAACTCACTGCACATAGACAACGCCGGAGCGACCCAGCATAGTGTTGTAATATTGTTTATGTTTAAGTACTCGAACAATTGTTTTGGCGTTGAAAAAAGCGTTTTAGGAATCAAAACTGTTTTTGCTCCAGTGTGGAGAGGAAGATATATATCGCGTATAGCTGCCACATAATCCAGCGGCGCTTGGTTGCCAAAAACATCTTCAGAGCATATCCGGAAGGTCTTGGCAAAAACATCGATATAATCGATAACAGAGCGGTGAGCTGTTACGACTCCTTTGGGAACTCCGCTGGAGCCTGATGTAAAAAGAACATACAGCGGATCCACGTCTATTAGTCCCCTACGGCATTCAGAGAGTGTGTTAACATCAGGCTTTTTTGCAAGACATTCACCTAATGTCACTACACGCCCCGAAAACCCAAGCTCAGTTGACACGTTTATGTCATTGTCTGTAAGTATGATCTCAGGCTGCGCTATGCCCAATATCGTTTTTATCCGTTGTACCGGCAGTTCAATATCTAATGGGATATAAAAACACCCCGCAGCGGCGACGCCAAGGTATAGCGACGGAACATGAATCCCTTTACCGGCAAGAACAAGGATTGGGCGTCCCGGTGGCGTAATGCTGCACAACGTACTCCCTATGCGATTACATTCATCTAAGACCTTTGCAAAAGTAATCGACTCATGTTCATCACAGTATGCTACCCTCCCGGGCCAACGTTTCGCTGCTTTATCAAGATAGTCCAGAATACTACTTTGCATATAAACACCTTATTTAGTTTGGTACTATGGTTGTGTACTTAACTACCACTGGTCGTTCATCGCTCTTTCAAACACCTTAGCTGTAGCTTAATGAGTTTCGCTTAGATAATAACTCGCATATCACAGCCGCAAAACTTAGCAGTTCTTCTTTTAGTGTAATTCGTAGTATATCATAAATCAAAAACATTGTATAGTGTTTCACCGTCATATCGTGCAACTCGACTTGAGGTTGACAGTAACAATCGCAATCCATTATCTTGATTACCGTCGAAAAATATGATATAATTTGCCGCGTTGAAAGTCAGATAGTAAGGCAGAAGGAAAAAATGGAAAACCACACGGTCACAAAATCAAAAGCAATAAAAGTCTCAGAGAATCTGCTTTATATAGCCGCGGTCATCTCTTTACCGAATATCTTTTTGTTCTTTTTATATAATAACAATGTCGATGAAAACAATATCCGGTTGAGTCATATTCTCATCTTGGCTTTATTTTTCGCAGTTGTCAGCGTCTGTGTATTTCTGCTGTTTAATTGGCTTGTGCAAAACAAGGGGGGCGCTTTAGTTGCGCTTACGTTGCTCTGGGTGGCATTTTGGCTGTTTGAGTCGATATTCTCCGCCGCTATCGCTTATATACCACATAGAAGGGAGCTATTTATATACCTGGCAGGGGGCATTGCCAGCTTGGTTTTTTTCTTTTATTGGTATAAACCGAAAATCCTTACGAACAGATCTGCCGTCAACTCATTTGCAATCATTGTATGCGTCTTGTTTGTTTATAACCTTATACCGGGATTATATAATCATATCGTCGAGTTGAGAGGGTTGAGAAATGATAAGCCTTATGAGCTAAGGATGAATTTTACGATTGACGATTCGCTTCCCTCCCCTGATATATACTGGTTTCATATGGACGGTATGTTGAGTTTCGAAGTGGTCGAGAAGTATTTTGGTGAGGATCAGGAATCACTGAAAAATGAACTGGCAAGCAGAGGGTTTTTGATAAATGAAGATGCCCGGATCAAAGCAGGCTGCACGGAAATGGCGCATGTGGCACTGACATCGCCGGGGTTTTATGACAGTTATT
>Ga0123353_10006962_pt1 | contig 15203 bp, 10 predicted proteins | sample TergutLab28metaG_3_FD_92763 | JGI IMG/M metagenome (GOLD analysis project Ga0123353, IMG submission 92763) | Labiotermes labralis P3 segment gut microbial communities from Petit-Saut dam, French Guiana - Lab288 P3 | ecosystem: Host-associated > Arthropoda: Insects > Digestive system > Gut ... | reverse complement strand
GACGCATCTTGCGTTTCTTACGTAATTTTCGTTTAACCATTTTATGCAAACCACCAGATTTCACGCATTGTACGATGTTTCACCAATGCGCACAATATCAATCCGAAACCGGAATAGAGCCTTTTCATTTTGTCAAAATTGAGGTCCTCTTGAAATCACTCAAAATCAGCAATCCCCTTCTTGATCCTGTTTTTTTGCCTTATAGAATCTTGCCAAAACCTCTAAAATCTTCTGATTTCCATGCAAATGCCCCTTTCATTTCAATTTCGGTAGACTTCTTTCATTTTGTGTACTTTTCAACCTTCGTATCCACAAAAACCGGAATCAAATGTTTATATTTCCCGAAAACCGCAAATCACTATTGACTTCCAGAAAAAAACATTTTATAGTAAGTGAAGTAATCATTGATCAATGTTTGTCATGCAACTTTTTTAATGGATTATAGATGTGAGACTAAATTTTGAACCGCTTCAACTGCTGCCTGCCACACCGATATTGTAAATCCGCACAAAATAGCGAGTCTTTTTGGTATCGGTGAGGCAGGCGATTCACCGAACAAGCTCAAATTTTGTTGGCAGCACAATAAACAAATGTTGGATTCTCTGCAATTGTGATTACAGATAGTTGCAGCCCCTTTGTAGGAGAAAAAAGGGCAAACTGTTTGCTCTGATCGATAAACACTTATTTCTTCAAGTGAGGTACGAAAATGTCAAAAAAGATGTCTCTCGGATTGGTCGCCATTTTGGCTTTGGTGATTATTGCCGTAAGCAGTAGCACTTCCCAAGCAGGAATTCGGCCTATTGCTCGTCATGCCTGTTACACTTACAAATGCTGTCCGCCGGCGCCTGTTTGCACCCCCTGTCTCGTAAAATGCTGTCCGGTGCCTGTTTGCACCCCTTGTCACTGTCACGTAAAATGCTGCGACCTTAAGTGTCACTGCAAATTCTACCGCATAAAATGCCATCGTCATCTGCATCATTGCAATCCGTGTACTCCGTGCTGCGAATAGCAAGCACCTATTGCGAATGGTAAGCATCTCAAAGGAAGAAAAACACTGACGTTTTGATTGTTCCAAAGTGATTGCCACTTTGGGACGATTTTTACATTTTTACGGTATTATGTGATGAGGTGATAGAAAACATCGCGTCGTTGCGGTGTATAACCAAGTGATTCAATGGCCTCACGAATTTCGGCTTCATTGGTTCTGAAAACGGTCCCCGCTGCGGCAACGACGTTTTCTTCAATCATGATACTCCCCATGTCGTTGGCCCCAAAAAGAAGCGAACGCGTGCCGATTCTCATTCCTTGAGTCACCCAGCTTGCCTGAATATTGCGGAAGTTGTCGAGAAACAATCGGCTCACGGCCAACATTCTCAAATATTCATCGCTTGAAAGTTTTGAAAGATAGGAAAGGCCGGTATTGCCCGGCTGAAACGTCCAACCGATAAATGCGGTGAACCCACCGGTTTCATCCTGAAGCTGACGAATTCTGGCAAGGTGTTCGACACGTTCCGGAATCGTTTCGAGATGACCGAACATCATCGTCGCCGAACCACGTCCCCCCATATTGTGCCATATTCTGCACACATCAAGCCATTGTTCGGTCGTCGCTTTTTTGGGACTGACAATTTTTCGCACACGATCGACAAGGATTTCCGCTCCACCGCCCGGCAAACTTCCGAGTCCTGCATCACGTAGTCGCCGGAGCACTTCTTGGACCGGAAGCCCTGAAATTTGTGAGAAATGCACGATTTCCGTCGGGCTGAATCCGTGAATATTGACGTCCGGATATTTTTCTTTGGCCGTTTTAATGAAGTTTTCGTACCAGGAAAACGGGAGTTCCGGATGCAGGCCTCCCTGCAAAAGAATCTGATTCCCCCCCAATTCCACGGTTTCGCGAATCTTCTCCATCAGCGTTTCGGTGGACATCACGTAATGCTTTTTACGATTTTTAGAGCCGTTTGAAAATTGGTCTGGAGCTTTTCCGCTCCCGTTGGTCGCTTCTGGGTTGGCATCATGTCTCCAAACCAATTCTGAATACGCACTGGATTCCGGAGCACAAAAAAACGCACAAAATTTGCAACCGCTGACACAGACATTCGTGTAATTGACGTTTCTCTCAATGTTGTAGGTTCGGAAAGACTCGGGATGCAGTTTTTTCGTGATTTTGTCCGCCGCCGCCCCTAATGTCTGCAAATCGACCGTTTCCAGCAGAAAAACGGCCTCCTTTTCGGAAAGTCTTTCCCCAGCCATTGTTTTTTCAAGAATTTCCGAGGCTTTCTTTGACACGACACCATTAAAAAAGGGAGAGGTGAGAAGGGAAGGAAAAGCAAGAAGGGTGAGAAAAGGGAAAGGTAAGAGGTTTGAAGATGTTTTCCTCGAACCTCCTACCTCCTGCCTTCTATCCTCAACCTTTTACCCTCTGTTTTATTGTTTTTCAACATTGCCGGGTTTGCCGATCATCCAGTAAAGGAGCGGCGCGGCAATGAAAATGGAGCTGAACGTTCCGACGATGATTCCAATCGCCAGTGTAAACGCAAATGCGTGCAGTCCTGCACCGCCGAAGAAGTAAAGCACAAGAACCACGAACAAGGTCGAAAGAGCGGTCAGCAAGGTTCGTGAAAGTGTTTGATTGGTACTCAGGTTGATCATGTCAATCGTCATCAACGGCGATTTGCCACGGACTTCACGAATACGGTCGAACAAAATAATCGTGTCATTGACAGAGTAACCGATGACCGTGAGGAATGCGGCAATAACCGTCAAGCTGATTTTGAACTGATCCACCATGAGAAAACCGAGGAACGGCGCAAACCAGTAACTTGCCGCAATCGCTCCCAACGTAACGATGACGTTCGTCACCAATGCAATGACCGCCGCGTAACCGAAGACGACTTTGTGGAATCGGAACCAAAGATAAATGACAATGGCCACAAAACTCGTTATAATTGCCGCAAGTGCCGAAATTCTCGCGTAGATGGCAACAACACTGCCAATGGTGTTCGAAGAGGGGAACCACGGTTTTAGTTTGATCACCATCTGATACTCACGGAGAACTTTATCGACATCCGACTTCGGGCCATCGAATACAACCGTCCAATTCTTATAGGGTTGCGACGTTTCGGCAAGCTCTTTGGCGGTTCCCGCTTCATTGTGAATCGCAAATGCCATGATCCTTTCGATCTTGTTTTCATCTCCGGCAGGCAACTCGAACAAACGCTTCATGTGTCCGCTGATCTCGCTTTCGAGTGTCCGATAGTTGATCGAAGGCTCCACCGTTATCTCGGCCGTCGTTTTCTTTTCGTCGTTTGCCTTGATGGATTCCGTGGACTCAAATTGGACCGTGTTGTAATAAAGCGATTCCCCAAATGTTTCCGTCAAGGCGTCGATAACCGTTTGGAGATAATCTTCCGCCTGCATTCCGACAGGGGTTGCCGTATTGATCGAAAAACGGGTGCCGGGAAGAACAGAAATATCGTCTTGCCGGTCTTTATTTCCGGCGATGTCGGCACTCACCGCACTGACAGTATTATCGACAAGTTTTTTCGTCGGATCGTCCTGTCTGTGATTGTATTCGTCCAGTTGACTTCGAATAAAGTTTTCATCCTGTCTTTCCTTGAACACCACTTCGACATTGACTCCGCCGACAAAATCAATATCGAAAATGCTCTTTCCACGCGCAATGACGGCCACGAAACTCAACACACAAAGCACGATGATGAAGGTCATTGACGCTTTGCGATAAGACATGAAATCAATCCGTGGATTTTCGAGGAGTCGCATCATTCTCAATTTTGTGATCCAACGACGGTTCTCGGCGACATCAAACACGACACGGGCACAATAGACCGCGGCGAACATACTGAATGTCACCCCGAGGAACAACGTCACGGCGAACCCTTTCGTTTGTTCGGTTCCGACCACATACATAATCATCGCAATGATAAGCGTCGTGACGTTTGAGTCGATAATGGCCGTGGACGCTCTGGAAAAGGCGTTGCGAATTGCCATTTTCAGAGTGGCCCCGCCGTTGAGTTCTTCACGCAAACGTTCGTAAATAAGAATATTTGCATCAATCGCCATGCCGAGCGTGAGGACGAGGCCGGCGAGTCCTGAAAGGGTGAACGCCGCACGAATGGTGAGCATGACGGACATGATCATGAAAAAGTTCAGCAACACCGCCGCACAAGCGATCACGCCACAAAACCGGTAATAAACAACCATGAACAAAAGAACGGCGAAAATGGCAACGGCGGCGGAAACTTTTCCGCGATTGATGGTGTCCTCACCCAATGTCGAACCGGTAAGCATCCGGCTGATTGGCCCCTCCAAATCGGCGGGAAGCGACCCTGCTTCCATGACCTGGATCAGGTCCTTGATGTCCCGTTCAAGCTGTACTCCTCCTTTGTCGCCCGAACGTTGTCCAAACGTAATCTGACAACGACCGGTCGGAATGGCATTGTTCAACCTCGGAGCGGAATAGAGTTCACCGCTCAAGATGATCCCAAGCTGTCGAGCGTTCGCCTTATTGGCGTCATCGGGAGCATAACGTCTTGTCAAATCGGCAAAAAGCTGAACTCCCCGACCTTTCAATTGGAACGCCACGCCTTTTTGCGGAAGCCCGGTTTCTTCATCCGGCGCGTACTCCTCACGAACATTGGCAAGATACTTGCCTGACACATTATATTGATCTATCAACACGAGAATTTCGTAACCTTTGGCAGTCGGTCGCGTCGCCAAGTCACGGTTGTTAATGTAGGTGCTTGCTTCATGTTCGTTCAGTGGAATCCACTTGGCCTGGAGATTCCCTTCAGGACCAAAAATCTGCGTCCCTTTTTCCACTTTAGCCCGGGCAATCAAGGATGCGTCAAACCGTTCAGAAGCGAGAATTCGAAATTCCAGAGTTCCCGCGTCACTGATGATCTTCTGAATTCTGTCCACTTCCGGGGCGTCTACATCCGGAATAATGATTTTAAGCTGATTGGTCCCATATTTCTGGACAGAAATTTCTTTCACCCCCGCCGGATTGATACGACGGTCAATCGCCCGCTTGAGTTGGTCGAAATCAATCTCGTCTGTTGATCGTTTTTCCACAATCTGTCCGGCTTCTTCCTGTTCAATCACCGGTTTTTTGACGTCGTAAACAAGCACGACGCCACCTCGCAAGTCGATTCCCAAGGTAAGTTTATGCCAACTCAGAAATGTCGTCGCTATTGCTCCGAACAGGCAGAAAGAAACGATAAACATCTTTATGGCATGGTCGGGCATTCTCCAGGCTTTGGCAAAAGCATTCGAAAAATAACCGCAAACAATGAAAATCAGGATGTATATCGAAAAAACAATATACCCGTTTTCGTACCACGGTACGGGGGGTTTCGAAGGCTCCGCTGTTGTTTCGGTTTCGCCAATCTGGCCAATCCGTTTGACAGCATCACCAACATCGCCGCCAACTTGGCTGGGCAACTCGATTTTCAGCGGTTGCGCCGTATCATCGGAAGGAAGCGACAGAATGATGGGCGAAGACTGTTCAGCAGGAGAAACGGGGGCGGCGGGGTTGGGAGAACCAGCCGGCTCCAAAAGGGGCAATTCCGCCTCAGGAGAAAGTACCTCGGGAGACAATGCCTCCGGAGAAGGTGCCTCGGGGGAAGACACCTCTGAAGAAAGTGCCTCCGGGGAAGATGTCAGAGCAGGAACTTCGGACGCGGGAGGAGAAACAGGTGTTTCTAAAGCCGGCGTCGTTTCCGGTGTCGTTTGCAGAGGTGTCTCCGGAACGGAATTCTCCGAAATGGAGGTCGCCTGATCGGTCGGCGTCTCCTGCGCCAGAGGCACAAACCCCGAGCCGACAACCAATAATCCCAATGCAATGATAATTGTTGAAATCCGAATCGTTAATCGGAATTTTTGTCCAGGAGAATTCGGTAAAAACATGTTTTTTGCTTCACTCGATAATTTTTTGAATAACGAACTGCTCCACTTCATGAGAAAACGATCCTGAAAATGTTAAAAATCAAATTGAAATTGAATGGAATGAACGGATAAGACCGTCCCTGGGTTTTCCGGAAAACGCCGGGTTGTCCGGGAAGCAATACTCTGATGAAACACCCTGGTGAAACGATGTCCTTTGAAGTATTTGAATTATTCGGTACTATATTATTCGGTATTTTCGGTACTATCAGCACCATCAGTGCCATATTATTCGGCACTATTGATCACCCGGGCAATCGACGTCAGGGTGAACGTCATTTTTACATTATTTGCCTCGTCAACCTTGAGAACAAGTTCCATTTTTTCCTTGTCAATGGAATGAACGATTCCGATGATCCCGTTCTGGAGCTGCACCTTGTCATTTTTCTTGAGATTTTCGACCATTCTGTTCCAACGGTCCCGCTCCTTTTTTTGGGGAAAAACCATCAAAAAATACATGAGAATGAGAAAACCGCCAATCATAAAAATGAACTGGGTGGGAAAAGTGCCTCCACCGCCGCCGGCCTGTCCGCCTTGAGGGGCCGGTGCATCGGCTTGAGCAAAAAGAACATGAGTCAATGCAAATAAACGATACATTTTTATGATGCCCGCATTCCGTTAATTATTTATTGACAGAAACCTAATATCACACATTAAAGAACCGTATATCATAAACATGATTTCCCTCGTCGACAAGGGCTTCACAAAATTAAATGAGGAATTTGAAAGGGGAAAAGGAGAAAAAACCCGTAAATACTGCTTTCTTATTAAACTTGTTCAGAAACGTTGGTTTGGAGAAACTGACGAAATTAGCATAACCAAATTTGTGCGTTTTGTGAACTCCATTTATTTTGGGCTGAAAATAAAAAAATAAGCCTGTTCGGTGAATCGCCTGTCTCGCCGACATGCAGAACGACCCCATTTTGCGATTTTTTTTCATGTTGGCGCAACAGGCAGTGTTCGAAGCACGGTTTATTTTTTTCTCGACACCACAATAGTTTCCGGACAAGACTATTTTTTTCAGTGGACTTTAAGAAAAATTTTTGTATAATTTCAGTTTGAATTTCGTTGATTTTTGTGTTTTTCTCTTGCGTTTGAAAACTATATCACTCATGTCAGATTCCGACCACAATCGTAACACCCAGCCGCCACGACCAAATCCCAATTACGATCAAATGGGACCGCGACGTTCAGGAACACCGACGTTTTTCATTCTCCTGGTGCTCGCCACATTGATTGCCATTTTGTTTTGGTCCTCAAGTTCTCCGAATCAAACGAAGATCACCTGGGGTGACTTTCGAAAACAACTTGAAAAAAACAATATCGCCAGTTTTGCGATTCAGGGGACCGTCGGAACAGGCGAATTCGTCAAGGCACCGACACGAGAAGAGTTGAGCGATGTTGATGGACGTCCTGTCACAAAAATTGAGAAAAAATTTCGTGTTGATATTCCTGCTTTTGCTTTGAATAATGAAGCAACGGACAAAGAACTTCAAAGCAAACTCGACGGGAAATACAGCGCCAAACCGGTCCAGGACAATACCGGTTGGATCATGCTGGTGTATTTTGGCGTGACGATTGCCATTTTTGTTTTTATCTGGATTATGATGCGCCGGACACAAGATCGGATGATGGGAGGTATCAATCCCAATTTTCATCGGAGTCCCGCCAGGAGGTATCTGGGGGCCGAGAAAAAAACGACGTTTGACGATGTTGCCGGACTGGACGGGGTCAAAAAAGAGCTTGAGGAAATCGTCGATTATCTCCGCAATCCGGAAAAATACACCGCGATGGGAGCCAGGGTCCCGAAAGGAACACTTTTGATCGGCTCCCCCGGCACCGGAAAGACCCTTCTCGCCCGGGCCATTGCAGGTGAGGCCGACGTCCCGTTTTTCTCGATTAACGGTTCGGAGTTCATTCAGCTTTACGTCGGTGTCGGGGCCAGTCGCGTCCGCGACATGTTCACGACGGCCAAAGACAATTCCCCGGCAATTCTGTTTATTGATGAAATTGACGCCGTCGGTCGCCAACGTGGTTCCGGCCTCGGAGGCGGACACGACGAACGGGAACAAACGCTCAACCAGATTCTCAGCGAAATGGACGGTTTTCAGCAAAATGAAATGGTGATGGTTCTTGCTGCGACCAATCGCCCGGACATTCTTGACCCTGCCCTGTTGCGTCCCGGCAGGTTTGACCGACACATCACCGTCGACCGTCCGTCGCTCAAAGGAAGGATCGAAATGTTCAAGGTTCACTCGAAAGGGGTTCCCGTCGCGGAGGATGTCGATTTCGAGAAACTCGCAAAAACAACCGTCGGATACACCGGAGCAGACATCCGAAACCTTATCAACGAAGCAACGCTTTGGGCAACCCGTCACAACAAGACGAAAGTCGAAAACGGAGATTTTGAGTATGCCCATGTCAAAGTCGTCATGGGACTCGTCCGCGAGGAGAACCTTTCCGAAGAGGAAAAACGAAAAACCGCTCATCATGAGGCCGGGCACGCAATCATCGGTTGGTTTGAACCTGTCAATTCCCGGGTCCACAAAGTTTCCATCATTCCGCGCGGTCGGGCATTGGGGGCAACAATGGTCATGCCGGAAGAGGACCAGCTCAGTATCGCCGAGACACAACTCTTTGCCGAACTTGCCTTTTTGATGGGAGGACGTGTCGCGGAAAAACTTGTTTACAACGAATACTCCGCCGGAGCGGAAAACGACCTGAAACGGGCAACTCAAATGGCACGACGTATGGTCATCCACTGGGGAATGAGCGAAAAACTCGGTCCGGTTGCGTTTCGCAATGGTGAATCCCATCCATTTTTGGGACGTGAGATTTCCGAGGCCCGCGAGTACAGCGAGTTGACCGCCCAGATCATCGACGCGGAAACCGTTCGTATTTTGCGTGACGCGGAAGAGCAAGCACTCAATCTGATCAAGGAAAAACGGTCACTTTTCGATGAACTGGCCAAACGGCTGGAGCAGGATGAAGAACTTGAAGAGCCGCAACTGGAAGCGATCCTTGGTCCTTCGCCGCATCAAAAGAAACGACAGGAAGTCGATTGATTAAACCATGCAACGTCTATAAACTTTGTGTTCTTTGTGTAACCCTTTGTGCCCCTTGTGGTAAAATATTTTAACCACAAAGTTCACAAAGGACACAAGGAGAAAAGTTAAGTTTATTGGCGTTTATATAGTATAAACCAAAAGATTATACAGCCTTGCCGGTTTTGCCAGGTTGGTTTTGTCGGAGTGAAAATGGCAACCGGACAAGTGCGGCACCCCAAGAAAGACCGACGCCGAAACCGACCAGCATGGCGGTGTCCCCCGTATTCAGCATTCCTTGGTTGGCCGCGTCAACTAGGGCCATCGGAACACTGCTGGAAACCGTATTTCCCTTGTCGTGAATATCGTTGAAGTATTTTTCTTCCGTCAGCGAACACAATTCCTGAAGCCGGTCGAGCATGTACTTGTTCGCCTGATGAAAAACGTAACAATCGACGTCTTTCCGTGTTTTCCCCGCTTTTTCCAACAATTCATCGACCAAAGTCGGAATCCGTTCAATGGCAAAGGCGAAAATTCCTTGTCCGTGCATGGAAAGATAATTTTGTGACCGCGTGTTTCCCCGAGAATCGGTCACTTCTCGTAAAGACTCTGCAGAAAGAGGAATCCGGTGCCCGCCGGCAGGAACGATGAGCATTTTGGCTCCGGAACCATCTGTTCCAAAAACAAACGGTCCGATAAACGGCTCCGGATCGTCCGTCGTGACTCCGCGGATCAAAGTGACGGCAGCACCATCACCAAACAAGGGCCGTGAAACACGATCGTTGTAATGAATGTATTTGGAATAAGTTTCCGAGGTGACAAAAAGGATGTTTTGGGCCGCCCCGGTTTCGATCAGCCCTTTACACATTGCAAGACCGTAAATATATCCGGAACACCCCAAATTAAAGTCCAAAGCCCCACTGTTGACAGGAATCCCGAGTCGGTCCTGAAGAATACAGGCTGATGTCGGCAGAAAGTAGTCGGGCGATTGCGTGCAGAAAACAAGAAAATCGATCTCTTCCGGCTTGCAAGCTCCTCGTTCAAAAAGTTTTTGGACCGCTTTTTCTCCCATGTCCACGGCCGTTTCACTAGGAGCACTAATTGCCCGATATTCAATTCCCAATTTTTCGAGCATTTTTTCCGGAGTCCAACCGGAATAAATCGATGCCAATTCTTCATTGTCAAGACGAAATTCTGGAAGATAGTACTCGATGTCAACAATCTGAGCGGATTTCACGTTGGACTCATACAACACATTGAATAATAAGGCGGATATTATTCTCTCCGGAAAAACAGACGCCTCTTGGCAGACGAAATGGCAACAAAATTCATGAAAAGCGTGTTCATTTTACCTCTTTCAGGCAAACTTTCCAAGTGGCTTCGCAATGAGAACGACGGCAAAGTTGAGAAAACCACTGCAAATTTCCCGTTTTTTCAATTTTTCAATATCGGTTTGCATTGGTTTGCAGAATATTCCTAATTTTCGTATAAAAATAACCATGAAACCGATTATCACGAAACGGATCATTGGCAACGGTTTCACCGCTATCCCTTTTTTCATTTGATTTTTTTTCTTTGCATGTCGATGCTGAAAAGGTTGCTGTCTGTACTCACAGAGAAAAAGGTTGGGGGAATGACAACGCTTGAATTTTGATCGATATTCTGTTAATTGCCCTCTTTTTGACTTGAAGATCATTATTTTTCGATAAATTATTAACCCGTAAGGTATGTTGGATCATGGACAACAGGGAATGCAACCCCGGTTTCCAGAGAAAGCATGCCCGAGTCTGATTTAAGCTGATTTATGTCCATTGAACAATACAACCATTCGTTTTCCGGAACGTTTATCGTACCACAACGGGTTTTGGAGCAATCAGGAATGTTTGATCGTCCTCCTGCACTACGTTTTACTTACTCTCTCCCCTATGGAGCGATTTTGCGTGAAGACGGTGTCCAGTTTGTCGTGGTGAGTCGAAGCGCGACCTCAATGAGACTCCTCCTTTACGATCGCGTCACCGATCAGGACCCTGTTGAAATCATTGAGTTTGACAAGGAAGAAAATCGCTGGGGAGACGTTTGGAGTGTTTTTGTCCCAGGAATCGGTGCTTCGCAACTTTATCATTTTCAGGCGGATGGGCCTTTCAAACCGGAAGAAGGACAACGCTTTGACGGTCGGGCAAGATTGATCGACCCTTATGCCAAGGCTTTGGCTGGCGATTTTCTGCCTCCGTCGAACGGAATTCTTTGTCCCCCAAAATGTGTGGTTGTTGATGACGACGCCTTTGACTGGAAAGATGACCGCCATATCAAACGGGACCTCTCCGAAACAATCATCTATGAACTTCATGTCCAAGGGTTCACAAGTGCCAAAAACAGTGGCGTGAAACACCCCGGAACCTATCTTGGACTGATTGAGAAGATTCCCTACCTTCAGTCGCTCGGCATAACAGCCGTCGAATTGATGCCGGTGCATGAATTTCCCATTCTCGACATTTACGGCAACAAATCTCCGTATCAGAACTACTGGGGTTACGACACAATGGCGTTCTTTGCTCCCCACCGGGGATATGCCGCAAGTCTTGAGCCTGGCGCCCAGGTTTGGGAGTTCAAGGAAATGGTCCGTGCATTCCATCAGGCCGGAATCGAAGTCATTCTTGACGTCGTGTTCAATCACACCTGTGAAGGAAACGAACGCGGCCCGACACTCAGTTTCAAAGGACTGGAAAACCGCGTTTACTATATGCTCGAACAGGGACAGTATTATAAAAATTACTCGGGTTGCGGCAACACTTTCAATGGAAATCATCCGATTGTCCGTGAATTGATCTTTAATTGTCTCCGCTACTGGGTTCACAACTATCACATTGACGGATTCCGGTTCGATCTGGCCTCCATTTTGAGCCGGAATCAGTCCGGTCAGCTCGTGGCCAATCCCCCATTGATCGAGCAAATTCAGGAAGACCCGCTCCTGGCCGACACCAAAATGATCGCCGAAGCCTGGGACGCCGCCGGGGCCTATCAGGTCGGATCATTCGGTGACCGTCGTTGGGCGGAGTGGAACGGTAAATACCGCGATGATGTGCGCCGTTACTGGCGCTGCGACCCGTTCATGACCGGTGCCGTCGCGACACGGATTGCCGGGTCCAGCGATTTGTATCAGCACAACAACCGTTCGCCGTTTTGCAGCATCAATTTCATCACCTCGCATGACGGATTCACGCTCAATGATTTGGTCAGTTACAACGGCAAGCATAACGAGGCCAACGGCGAAGACAACCGGGACGGCGACAACAACAATTACAGTTGCAATTACGGTGTCGAAGGACCGACGTGGCGGAAAGAAGTCGAGGCGGTTCGAGTCCGTCAAATCAAAAACATGCTCGCCATGCTGTTTTTAAGTCAGGGTGTCCCGATGCTCGTCGCCGGCGACGAATGTCGACGAACACAACGTGGAAACAACAACGCTTATTGCCAGAACAACGCCATTTCCTGGTTTGACTGGAAACTGGTCCGTAAAAACGATGAAATTCTCCGTTTCTACAGGAATCTTGCGCTGTTTCGCCGTAAAGAGCCGACCGTCCGTCAGAAACACTTTCTCGTCGGCTCTCCAAGTGCGACTTCCGGAGTCCCCGATATAAGCTGGTACGGTCCCGAAGGAGAAGGTGTCAACTGGAACAACGGTTTGGAACGCGGTCTTACGTGTTTGCTTGCGGCGGTGCCTCGAACGCAAAATACCGATCCGATTCACCATCACGTGTTGATCATGATGCACGGCGGCAATGAGCCAAAACAGTTTCGATTCCCGGAAATCAGCAAACAGTTCAAATGGCGGTTGTTCATCGACACCAACGCCCTTTCGCCGTGCGACATTTACCAAAATCATGACGGACCGGTTCCCAATTTCGCAAAACCGGAAACGCTCCAATCTCATTCCATGAAAGTCTTTCTGGCCCCCGGTTATACGCCTAACGACAAAGAGGTAAAAGGAAAGAAGTAAGAGGTGGCAGGAAGCCGTAGCAAAGTGAAGGTATACCGGCTCCGGTATGAGTGGCATCTGGCCAACAGACGCTCCAACCGCTTGTGTTATGGGATCAAACGCCCATGCGTTTGCCCTCCGGGAGGCATTTTTAAACGTCTTTTGTTATGTGCGTTCCGAGTTGGTCGATTTGGAAATTGGAAAGTTGTGAAACATTGCACCATAGGACGTTGAAGATGTCTCCGACGGGCAACGTGCCGTTGCATCACCCCGCGTGCTGCTGGACCGCAATGTTCCCCACGAGTTTTATACCGGAGCTAGTTAGAAAACCTACAAAACCAAGGCCGGTTACAAAGTAGTTTCACCCTTCTTTGACAACCTCGCGAATCAGTTCGACCGGGACATCTTTGACAAGTTCGCATTCACCGATCGCCGTGGGAAGCACCAAACGAAGTGAACCATGAGTGGTTTTCTTATCGTGCATCATGATTTGGATGACCTCATCCGGGTGATTCACCGCAAAATGAATCGGCAAACCGAACTTTTGATTGATCTCCACTTGCCGCTCGACGAACGACTGGTCGACACGTCCCATTTTTCGGGCAAGTTTGGCGGCATCAACACAACCGATGGCGACGGCAATTCCATGAAGAAGCGAACCGTATCCCGAGATCGTTTCGTAAGCATGGGCAAATGTGTGCCCGTAATTCAGCTTCGCCCGCAGTCCGCTCGTTTCATATTCATCCGCCTCAACAATGTCCGCTTTGAGTCGGCAACACCGTGTGATGATTTCCGAAAGCAAACCATGATCTCTTCGAAGAATCGCCTCGACATTGTGTTCGAGCAACGCAAAAAGTGAAGGGGCCAAAGAAACGGCATACTTGACCACCTCTCCGAGACCGGCACGATACTGGTCATCATCAAGTGTTTCAAGAGTTTTGGTATCAATCAGAACGCCGAGCGGTTGGTGGAACGCCCCGACAAGATTTTTTCCTCCGGAAAGATTGATTCCGACCTTGCCGCCGACAGAACTGTCAACTTGTGCCAGGAGTGTCGTAGGAACTTGATAAAACCGGAGACCACGGACGTATGTTGCGGCGATAAATCCTGCCAAATCCCCGACAACACCACCACCGACAGCCATCATGACCGTTTTGCGGTCGGCCCCAAGTTCAAGCATTTTTTCCCAAATCAGACTTGCCGTTTCAATCGACTTGCTCTCTTCTCCCGGCTCCACGACAAGAACGTCGAGCATCATGTTTTTTGCCGAGAGAGATTCCGCCACCATTTCCGCATAAGGACGTTCCACGTTTTGGTCTGTAAGAACCACAACATGTCCGACATCATGAAATGATGACAGAAAATCACCAATACGTGAAAGATTGCCTGTTCCTAATTCAATATCATAGGAACGTTCTTCCAGATGAACCCGAACCGATGGAAAAGATAGTGATAATGGATCAGACATTCAAGCAACGGCCAATGGGAGTGAAAAAACTACAGATCAATTTGCAAACTGTTGTGCTGGAAATAAAAAATAAGCCTGTTCGGTAAATCGCCTGTCTCGCCGACATGCAGAACAGCCCCGTTTTGCGGTTTTTTTCATGTCGGCGCAACAGGCAGCGTTCGAAGTACGGTTCATTTTTTCTCGCCATCACAATACTCTAAAAATTGTACTTCCCGCTGAAAAAACGATCAATCCCCTCAAAATATGCATCAAAAATCAGAAAAGTAAAGACTTATGAGACCGAATCTATTGCGGTCCCGCTTGTCGAAAAGGGAAAAAATGTTAAATTGTCACGACGCTTAAGTTCGGGGTGTTTACTGTAAACGGCGGCAAATTGTCGGTTTTTCCTGAAGAAAAATGACATTTCCAAGCTGTTTTGAGTACGCATTTTTTGATGTTCCGTTCTTACCCGGTGGTGTAATTGGCAACACAAGGGTTTTTGGTACCCTCATTCAAGGTTCGAGTCCTTGCCGGGTAGTTTTGTGCTCGCAAGCGTTGGTTGCGAATGGCAAAACGCCGTAATTTACGACACTTCTGTTTTCCGCTACAATTGCTGACGAGCCATTTCCAGCGGGTACTGTGACGCTTTTCGTGCCACCCTCTTTGAGAGGTTTGATGCCGTAAATCTCCGATTCATTTCGCCATTGTCCATCCGGTTTTTTGGTAAAAAGTGTGCCAGATTTTTAGAGGGGTTCCACCCCTCATTTCCCCT
>Ga0123353_10006961_pt1 | contig 15203 bp, 12 predicted proteins | sample TergutLab28metaG_3_FD_92763 | JGI IMG/M metagenome (GOLD analysis project Ga0123353, IMG submission 92763) | Labiotermes labralis P3 segment gut microbial communities from Petit-Saut dam, French Guiana - Lab288 P3 | ecosystem: Host-associated > Arthropoda: Insects > Digestive system > Gut ... | reverse complement strand
GGCCCGACGGTCCCGGGCCGTCGACGACCCGGGCGCGCCCGTTGTCCCGGCCGGGCCGGCCGTCCGCGGCGAACTCCCGTACCACCAGCGGTCCGGCGTCCACGACGTGACCGCCGCGGACGGGAACCACGTCATCGCCTTCGCGCGCAGCACCGTCGCGCGCCCCTGAGCCGGGGCGCGCGATCAAGGCCACCGTGAGTACCGCAGTCCCCGGCCGCGGTGCTCACACGATTCAGCAGCTGCGAAGTTAGGGCGCGCCGCACGCTCCGTCAACCCTCCCGCGTACGGCGAATACGCCTTGGAAAATGTCGTCAGAACGCTTGACGCCCTTTCTGGCCTCACCTAGCGTCCATGGCGCTGAAACGTTGAAGCAGTCGATCGGGCCGCCTTCCTGCTGGGCGTGGGCCCTTGGTGGGAAGGGGGTGTGCCGCGTGACGGACACCGTGCCGGGCGACGGCCCTTCGGGGGCGGGACGGACGGCGGGCAGGCGCGCCAGCGTCACGCTCAAGGACGTCGCGACGGCGGTCGGGATCTCGCAGAGCGCGGTGTCCATGGCGCTGTCGGACCATCCGCGGATCAGCGAGTCCACCAAGCAGGCCGTGCGGGCCGCCGCCGCCCGCCTCGGCTACGTCCCGAACTCGGCCGGGCGCGCCCTGCGCGCGGGGCGTTCGACGTCCATCGCGGTCGTCGTCCCGCACACCGGCCAGCACGTCTTCGGCCATCCCTACTTCATGCACCTGCTGGTGGGCGTCACGGCCGAGGCCAACGCGCGGGACGCGGCCCTGATGCTGTCCACCAACCCGGACGAGACCCACGGCGTGGCCGCGTACGAACGGGTGCTGCGCTCGCAGGCCGCGTCCGGCGCGATCGTCGCCTCGGCCTCGATCACCGACCCGAACGTGAACCGCATGGTGGACGCCGCCCTGCCGGTGGTGCTCATCGGCCGGTTCGTCCACCTGCCGCACGCGGTGAGCGTGGGCATCGACGAGATCGCCGGAGCCGCGGCGATCACCCGGCACCTGGTGGAGGAGCACGGGTTGACGCGGATCGCGCACATCAGCGGGCCGCTCGACCACCAGACCGCGGTGGACCGCTACGAGGGCTTCCGCGACGCGCTGGCCGCGTCGGGGAAGCCGTGCACCCACACCCTCGCGGTGGGCGACTTCAGCGAGGAGTCGGGGCGCGCCGCGGCCCGGCAGGTGCTGGACAGCATGACCGACGTGCAGGCGATCTTCGCCGCCAACGACGAGATGGCGTACGGCGCGATGCTGGAGCTCCGGTCGCGCGGCCTGCGCATCCCCGAGGACGTCGCGCTGGCCGGCTACGACGACTTCGGCATCTCCCGGCTGACCACTCCCGGCATCACCACCGTCCACGTGCCGGCCGAGGCGCTGGGCCGCAAGGCCGCGGCCGTCCTGTTCGACCTCGTCGACGGCACGGCGCCCGAGCCCGTCCACACCGTTCTGCCGTTCGACCTCGTGATCCGCGAGTCCTGCGGCACCCACGCCGGCTGACGCGGCCGGCCGCCGCACGGGCGGCCCGCCCCCTGCCGGAACGACCGCCGGACCGGCGGTCCGTAGAAGGAGACAGTCCCATCGACCCTCCCGCCCCTGGACACGGGGCACCGGACGAAATGGAACGATCGGCATGCACGTCAGGCACAGTCGACTTCACGGTTTCGGCAGAGCGGCCGCGGCGCTGGCCGCGGCGACCACGGTCTCGCTGCTCCTCGTCGGCTGCGGCGACAACGGCGCGGGCGGCGGCACGTCCGCCGGCGGGGTGGTGAACCTGACGATGCTCACCGGGTTCACCGGACCCGACGCACCGTCCTACCAGGCGCTGGTCAAGCAGTTCAACGCCACCCACCCCAAGATCCACGTCACCATGACGGCCCAGCCCTGGGCCACCATCGCCCAGAAGCTGCCCGCCTCCTGGGCCACGGGACAGGGTCCGGACCTGGCCACCCCGAGTTCCGACCCGGGCTCGATCTTCACCTACATCAAGACCAACTCGGTGCTGCCGCTGGACTCCTCGGTCGGCACGGGCACCGGGCAGATCGACTCCGGTGCCTTCCCGGCGCCGGTGAAGTCGGCGTTCACCGTGGACGGCAAGCTGTACGCGGTGCCGGCCAACATGGCGACGCTGGTGCTCTACTACAACAAGGACATGTTCTCCGCCGCGGGCATCGGCGCGCCGCCCGCCACCGAGGCCGAGTTCATCGCCGACGCCAGGAAGCTGACCACCGGTTCGGGCGGCAGGCCCAGCCAGTACGGGCTCTCGCTGGCCGACAACAACACCATCCAGATGTGGCCGATCCTGCAGTGGATGAACGGCGGCGACATCGTCGGCCAGGACGGCTGCGCGCTCGTCGACAGCCCGGCCAGCACCGGCGCGCTGGCCCGGTGGAGCGCCCTGGTCGCCAAGGACCACATCAGCCCGGTCGGGCAGTCCGGCGCCGACGCCGACACGCTGTTCTCCTCCAAGAAGGCCGCGATGGAGATCAACGGTCCCTGGGCCGCGGCCGGTTTCCGGTCCGCCGGCGTCAACCTCGGTATCGCGCAAGTGCCGGTGGGCTCGGCCGGCCCGGTCACCCTGGCGTCGACCGTGCCGCTGATGATCGCCCGCACCACCAAGCACGCCGCGCAGGCCGAGGAGTTCCTCGCCTGGTACACGGGCAAGGCCGCCCAGACGCAGTTCTCCAAGCTGTCGGGCTTCCCGCCGGCCAGGACCGACCTGGGCAGTGCCGTCGCGAGCGACCCCACCGTCGCCGAGTTCGCCAAGGCCCTGCCGCACGCGAAGCTCTACCTCGCCGGCCAGGCCGACGCCACCCGGATCGACTCCGACGTCTACGTCCCGCTCATCCAGAAGATAGAGCGCGGCGCCGACGTCGCGTCCACCGCGAGCGCGGCGGCGAAGTCGATCGACTCGCTCACCGGATGCCACAAGAGCTGAGCGCCACGATGTCGAGCACCCCCCTCTCCCCCGCCCGGCCGCGCACCCGCCGGCCCCGCCTCAACAGCGCCTATCTCTTCATCCTCCCGAGCGTGCTGCTGATCGGCGTGTTCATCGCGGAGCCGATCGTCCAGTCGGGCTGGATGAGCCTGCACGACTGGACGGTCGGCGAGTCCCACCACACCTTCGTCGGCTTCGACAACTACACCGCGCTGTACCACGACCACCGGTTCTGGAACGCCCTGCGGGTGACGGTGGTCTACACCGCCGCCGTCACCGCCGGGCAGGTGCTGCTGGGCCTGGCGATCGCCTCGCGGCTGCGCAGGACCACCTGGTACACCGCGCTGCTGCGCACCGCGTACTTCTTCCCGTTCATCGCGTCGCTGGTGGTGAGCGGGATCGTCTGGAAGTTCCTGCTGGACCCGCAGGTCGGGCTGGTGGACGCCTGGTTGTCCAGGGCGGGCGTCACCCCGCCGGACTGGCTGCAGTCGACGTCCCTGGCGCTGCCGACGGTCATCGCCGTCGGCATCTGGAAGAACGTCGGCTTCACGATGATCGTGCTGCTGGCGAGCATGCAGCAGATCCCGCCCGACCTGTACGAGGCGGCCGCGCTCGACGGCGCGGGTGCCTGGCAGCGCTTCCGCCATGTGACGCTGCCCGCGCTGCGGCCGGCCCTGCTGTTCAGCACCCTCATCGCCACCGTCACGGGCCTGCAACTGTTCGACCTGGTCTTCTCGATGACGAGCGGCGGGCCGATCTTCCACACCGAATCGGTGGTCATGTACCTGTACCAGAAGGGCTTCGTGGAGTTCGAGATGGGCTACGCGAGCGCGATCGCCTGGGTGCTGTTCGTGGTCATCCTCGCGATCTCCGCGCTCCAACTGCGACTGTCGAGGTACCGCGATGCCGACTGACACCCTGCCCCCGCGTTCCGCCCTGGGCGTCGGCGGGCCGTACGACGGCGGGCCCCGGTCGCCGCGGTCGGTCCGCCTGGTGGCCGCGGGCCGGCTCCTCGCCCGCGGCGGCGCGGTGCTGTCCTGGGTCGCGGTCGTCGCCGGCGCCCTGGCGACCCTCGTGCCGTTCCTGTGGATGCTGGGCGTCGCCTTCCGCACCAACGCCGACCTCTACGCCGATCCCGCGCGGCTGCTCCCCGGGCACTGGACGCTGCACGGCGTCCACGCGGTGCTGCACCAACTGCCGTTCGGCAGGCTGGTGGTCAACACCTTCGTGTTCGCCGGCGGCACGACCGTGCTGCTCCTGCTGTTCGACTCGATGACCGCCTTCGCGCTGGCCCGGCTGCGGTTCCGCGGGAGCAACGTGGTGTTCCTGCTGATCCTGGCCACGTTGATGGTGCCGTTCCAGGTCACCCTGGTGCCGGTCTTCCTCACCCTGTTCCATCTGGGCTGGCTCAACTCCTACCAGGGGCTGATCGTGCCGCGCGCCACCAGCGCGCTGGGCATCTTCCTGCTGCGCCAGTTCTTCCTGCAGCTCCCGCGCGAACTGGACGACGCGGCACGGATCGACGGGGCGAACGACGTCACCCTGTTCTGGCGGATCATCCTGCCCAACGCCAAGCCCGTCCTCGCCTCGCTGTTCATCATCCAGTTCGCGGCGCTGTGGAACGACTTCCTGTGGCCCATGGTGGTCACCAGCAACGCCGACATGCAGACGCTGCCGGCCGCACTGACCCTGTTCTCCAGCCAGTCCGGGGTGGACCATGCCGCGCTGATGGCCGGCGCCGCCATCTCCCTCAGCCCGCTCGCCGTCGCCTTCCTCGTCCTGCAGCGCTACTTCGTGCAGAGCGTCGCGACCACGGGCATCAAGTGACCTCACGCTCCCGCACAGAGAAATCGGAGACAGGTGTGCTCACCTGCACTGCAACCATCGACCCCGCGTTCACCGTCGCGCCGGTGCCGCCGCGCCTGTTCGGATCGTTCGTCGAGCACATGGGCCGCTGCGTGTACGGCGGCATCTACGAGCCCGGCCACCCCGAGGCCGACGTGGACGGCCTGCGGCTCGACGTCGTCAAGCTGACCCGGGAGCTGGGCGTCAGCGCCGTGCGCTACCCCGGCGGCAACTTCGTCTCCGGCTACCGGTGGGAGGACGGCGTCGGCCCCCGCGAGCAGCGCCCGGAGACCCTGGACCTGGCCTGGCGTTCCATCGAGCCGAACACCTTCGGGCTCAACGAGTTCATGGCCTGGGCCCGGCAGACCGACGTCGAGCCGATCATGGCGGTCAACCTCGGCACCCGCGGCGTCGAGGACGCCTGCAACCTGCTGGAGTACGCCAACTTCCCCGGCGGGACCCGCTGGTCGGACCTGCGGATCGCGCACGGCGTCCGGGAGCCGCACCGCATCAGGACCTGGTGCCTGGGCAACGAGATGGACGGCCCGTGGCAGATCGGGCAGAAGACGGCCACCGAGTACGGCCGGCTGGCCGCCGAGGCCGGCAAGGCCATGCGGCGCATCGACCCCGACATCGAACTCGTCGCCTGCGGCAGCTCCAACGAGCGGATGCCGACCTTCGGCTCCTGGGAGGCGCAGGTCCTCGACGAGGCGTACGACGTGGTCGACTACATATCCCTGCACGCCTACTTCGAGCAGCACGGCGACGACCGGGTCGGCTTCCTGGCCTCGGCGCAGGCGATGGACTCCTTCATCGAGGGCGTCGTCGCGACCTGCGACCACATCGCCGCCAAGCGCCGCTCCAAGCGCCGGCTGAAGCTCTCCTTCGACGAGTGGAACCTGTGGTACGAGAGCCGGTTCGCCGGCCAGGACAACCTGGACTGGGCCCGGGCGCCGCGGCTGATCGAGGACGAGTACACCGTCGAGGACGCGGTCGTGCTGGGCAACCTGCTGATGAGCCTGCTGCGGCACAGCGACCGGGTGACGATCGCCTGCCTCGCCCAACTCGTCAACGTCATCGCGCCGATCAGGACCGAGCCCGACACCGGGGCCTGGCGGCAGACCATCTTCTACCCGTTCGCGCTCACCGCCCGGCACGCCCGCGGCGAGGTGCTGCGGGTCGAGCCGGTCTCGCCGTCGCTGCACTCGGCCACGCTCGGCGACGTGGCCGCGGTCGACGTGACCGCCACCCGCGACCCGGAGACGGGAGAGACCACGGTCTTCGCGGTCAACCGCGACGACAGCCAGGCGGCGACGTTGCGGCTGCGGCTGGTCGGCGGCGGGCACGAGGTCGTCGAGCACGTCGTCCTCGGCGGGCAGGACCTGCTGGCGACGAACTCGAAGACGGCGCCGCGCCGCGCCGAACCGCGCACCTCCGCCCGCCACTTCGTCGAGCCCACCGGCCTGTCCGCGGAGCTGCCCCCGGTGTCCTGGACCATGATCCGCACGGCCCCCGCAGGCGCCCCGGCCCGGTAGCCCGCGGCTGCGGGCCGGGGCGCCGGCGCCTACCGCGCGGGGCCCGGGATCCGCAGGGCGAGCACCGCGACGTCGTCGTGGAACACCTCGCCGTTCCGGCTGACCAGGGCGTCGCACAGCTCCTCCGGCGGCGCGCCGGCCAGCCGGCTCGCGTACCCGGCCAGGTCGTCGAGCCCGGCGTCGATGTCCTGGCCGCGGCGCTCGACCAGCCCGTCGGTGAACAGCAGCAGCGTGCCGCCCGGCGGCAGCGGGTGCTCGTGCGTGAACCGGGGGACGGACGCGTCGATACCCACCGGGATCCCGTGCCGGTCGGGTGCCAGATAGCGCGTGCGGCCGTCCGCGCCGACCAGCAGCGGCGGCGGGTGCCCGGCGTTGCTCCAGCCGAACGTGTACCCGCCGCCCGGGCCGCGGCCGCGCTCGATCAGCCCGAGCACCAGCGTGGCCGTGGGCGGGTCGTCGAGCATGGTCAGGGCGCGGTCGAGGCGCGACACGACGAGGTCGGGGGGCCCGCCCCGGTCCAGGGCCAGCGCCCGGAGCATGTTGCGGATCTGCCCCATCAGGGGCGCCGCCTCGACGTCGTGGCCGGTCACGTCGCCCACCACCACGCAGGTCGCGCCGTCGGGCAGGACCAGGGCGTCGTACCAGTCGCCGCCCAGCCTGGGCAGCTCGGAGGCGGGTTCGTAGCGCGCCGCGGCCCGCAGCGGCGCCAGCGCCGGGAGGACCGGCAGCATGCGGCGCTGGAAGTGCTCGGCGGTGCGCTTGAGGTGCTCGTAGAGGCGGGCGTTCTCGATGGTGACGCTTGCGGCGCTGGCCAGGGCGGTGAGCAGTCCCTCGTCATCGTCGTCGAAGGCGGTGCCGTCCACCTTGTCGGCGACGTAGAGGTCGCCGTAGGCGGTGCCGCGCACCAGGAGCGGGACGCCCAGCAGGGTGTGCATGACCGGGTGGCGCTCCGGGAACCCGACGGCGCGGGGGTGCGCGGCGATGTCCGCCACGCGCAGCGTCTGCCGGTCCTTGACCAGGCTGTGCAGCAGGCCGTGGCCCTGCGGCAGGCCCATGACGGCGCACAGCTCCGGGTCGTCCATGCCCACGGTGATCAGGTCGGTGAACGCGCCGCTCTCCGACAGCACGCCCAGCGCCCCGTAGCGGGCGGTGACGAGGTCGGTGGCGGCTTCCACGATGCGGCGCAGCACGGTGCGGGTGTCCAGGTCGGCGCTGATCGCCAGCACGACGTCGAGCAGCCCCCGCAGCTGGTGCCGGTCCAGCGCGCCCAGGGGCCCGGCGGCCGGGGCGGCCTCCGGCGGCCCGCCCTCGAACGGCGGCTCCCCCGGGTCGTGCCCCATGGTGCGTCCTTCCGACGCCGGCATCCTCACCCTTGCTGTCACCCTACGCGTCCGCCGGGCACGGGGCAGGCCGGGAGCGCCTTCCCGGGCGGCCACCGCAGGCCCCGGCCTGCCGTCCGCCGGGGTCCGGCCGCCCGCCCGGGAAATGCGACGTGCGTACGGGGGGTGAAGCAGCCGGCGATCCGGCGCACGGCGGTCCGGGCCCGGGGAGACTGCTGAGTGCGGGGTGGGTGGTGGTGCTGTGACGGCCGGGGGGGCACGTATGGCGGTTGACCGAGCCGGCGGGACTGCTGCCGGAGCACCGGCGGACCCCTCACGCCCCCTGCCCGGCGCGGACCGGCGCGGCCGGGGGGCGGCCCGGGGCGTGCCGTCCCACGTCGCCTGCGTGATGGACGGGAACGGCAGGTGGGCGGCGCGGCGGTCGCTGCCGCGCACGTCGGGTCACCGGGCGGCCGAGGCGACGGTGATCGACGTCATCGAGGCGGCGCGGACGGCGGGCGTGCGCTGGCTGAGCCTGTACGCGTTCTCCACCGAGAACTGGCAGCGCCCGGACGACGAGGTGGACTTCCTCATGTGGCTGGTCCGCCGGGTGGTGCGCAAGCACGCCGCCCTGCTGCACGCGCGCGGCATCCGCTGCCGGTTCCTCGGCGTGGCGGACCCGAGGATCCCCGCGCCGCTCGCCCGTGACTTCGCCGACCTGATGACGCTGACCGCCACCAACCGCGGGATGACGCTGACCGTCGCGTTCGACCACGGCGGCCGCGCGGACATCGTCGAGGCGGCCCGCTCCCTGATCCGCAGCGGGGTACCGGCCGACGCCGTCGACGAGCGGCAGTTCGCCGCCCACCTGCCCTTCCCGGACACCCCCGACGTGGACCTGGTGATCAGGACCTCCGGCGAGCAGCGCATCTCCAACTTCATGCTCTGGCAGGTGGCCTACGCGGAGTGGGTCTTCCCGCCGGTGCTGTGGCCCGACTTCCGCGCGCCGCACTTCGTCGAGTGCCTGCGCACCTACCAGTCCCGTGATCGCCGCTTCGGCGGCGTGACCCCGCACGCGAACGGAGAACCCCACCCGTGACGGACCCAGGCGGCAGCAGCCGGCCCCAGCCCACCCGTTCCGAAGCCACCGGACAGCCGGGCGGATCCGCCCGGCCCGGCCCCGGGGTCCCGCCGGGGGCGATGTTCGGTCCCGGCTCGCAGTTCCACCGCTTCTTCAACGATCCGCGCTGGGCGCTGGCCATGCTCAGGGCGACGGTGCTGGAGGCCGCCCATCCGCAGGTCGGCGCGGCCCTGATCGACAACTCGACGTTCGTGGCGCACCCTTGGCGGCGGCTGCGCAACACCCTGGTGAGCCTGCAGCGCATGTTCGGCACCGACGACCACGCGCGGCAGCGGGAGGCGGCGCGGCTCAACCGCCTGCACGCCCGGCTGAGCGGCACCGACACCCGGCGGCGGCGGTACCACGCGATGGACCCGCAGGTCCGCGCCTGGGTGGTCGCGACGCTCTTCGAGAGCTCCGTGACCATGTGCCGGCTGAGCGGGCAGCCGCTCGACCAGGCCACGATGGAGCAGCTCTACGCGGAATTCCGCGCCTTCCTGGCGGCCCTGGAGGACGGGCCAGGGCAACTGCCGCCCACGCTGCCGGAGTTCTGGTCGTACTACGACCACATGGTGGCGGAGGTGCTGGAGAACACCGAGGCGATGCGCATCATCCTCTACAAGCTGTTCGACCACATTCCGGCGCCGCCGCTGCTGGACGGGCTCCCCACGGTGTGGGCGGCGGGCCGCGCCCTCGCCGGCCCGGTGGTCAGCGCGATCACCGTGGCGTCGCTTCCGGAGCCGTTCCGCCGGCGGGCCGGGCTGCCCGAGGTCCCCGGCGCCCGGACCCTGATGCAGAGCACGTACACGGCCGTGGGCCTGGCCCGCTTCCTGCCCGACGAGTGGATCCGCACCGAGACCCTCACCGGCCTGCTCTACCTGTCGCCGGACGGCGACGATCCCCGGGCCGCCGCCTTCGGCGCGCTGCGCGAGCGCATGAAGCAGGCCGGCGCCTTCGTCCGCCTGGTCACGCCGCTCTCCACGCCGGGCGCGCCGGCCTCGCCTGCCGCGCCGCGGCGCAGCGCCGCCGAGTTCTTCACCGAGGTGCTCGACCAGACCGGCGACGGCTACCTGGAGTGGCCCGACCTCGCCGCCATGGCGCGGGAGATCTCCTCCCGCCTGGACCTGGACGAACCGCAGGAGACCAGGCTCTACGACGCCTACGCCGCGTGGTGGCGGGAGCTCCAGGCGGCCCTCGACGCCGACGGGGACGGCCGGGTCAGCAGGCAGGAGTACGCGGCCGCCGTCCCCTCCCTCGCCGGGCCCGCGCTGATCAGGGTCGCCGAGGTCCTCTTCGACGTCACCGACAAGGACGGCAACCAGGTCATCGACGAGGACGAGTACCGGGCACTGTTCCGGACCGGGCTGCGCCGCTCCGTGGCCGGCTCCGCACCGCGCTACACCCGCAGCGCCTTCGTGAAGGACTTCCTCTCCTTCATGTCGGGCCGCCTGCGCTCGTCCCCGTACGACCCGCTGCTCACCAAGGCATAGGCGCCCGGCCGCCGCGGCACCGGCAACGCTCGCCGCCGGTGCCGCGGCGGGCGTTTCCCGCGCGGGGGTTGTGCGGGGGCAACGCCCGGCCCGGCGCTGGGGGGCGGGCCCGGGACCGCCGACCCGGCGCAGTCGCCGCCGGCGACGGCCGCACCGGTACGGGCGGAGCCGTACCGGCTGGGCGCGCCGGTGCGGATCGACGCGTTCCTTCCCGAGGGGTCCGAGCGGCCCGGCGGCACCTGCCGGCGGTGCGGCACGGGACGGTGGTGGCCCGGTCCTGCGTGGACGTCACGGCCGGACCGGACCCGTATCCGCGGGCATTGGGGTCAATTGCCCGTAATTTACGGTTGTTTGAACCTCGCGGACGGGACGGGCGACCCCGATGCGACTTCTCCTCGATCCCGCTGATCCCGTAGGCCCGGGAAATCAACTCCCGTCACGCCATACCCGCGTGTACGGATTCGGTAACGAATGAACCCACCCGATACCGGCTCGCGGAACGTGCTTACAGCGGGGGCGGCGTACCGCTAGTCTCAGCCCCCAAAGTCCATGGGACGACATCGCCAGAGAGACAGGACATCATGACGCACGACGTGCCGCCGCCCCCCAACTCACCGGCTCCGCCCCCGAACGCCGGCGGTCCGTCCGGCGGTTCTTTCGACCCGGCATCGGTCAACCGCCTGGACTGGGCGATTCTCGGTATCGGATTCATCGTGTTCATCTTCTCGTTCTTCGACTACTACTCCTGGGATTTCGGCAACCGATACGGCATCAACATCGGTAGCGTGAGCTGGAGTGCGTGGCACTTCGACCACGGCCTGTTCATAGCCTGGCTGGCGATGGTCGTCACCGTGCTCGGCGCCGGCGTGCTGGCGGTCAGCCTGTTCGCGCCGACGGTCAACCTGCCCGCTCCGGCCCGGATGCTGACCTTCGTCGCCTTCGGGGCCGGTTTCGTGCTCTACCTCATCGCGATCTTCGCCCACTCGGACTTCGGGCCGGCCGGCGGCCACGGATTCAGCTTCTGGTTCAGCCTGATCCTCGCGGCCGCCGGCGCGGTCGTCTCGCTCATGCGGGCTCAGCAGACCGACACGGCGCTGCCCGGGCCGCTCAGCAACATCCCGCGCATCGGCAAGTAGCGCGGCAGGCCGGCCCGCCGCCCTCACCACGGTGCGGGAGGCGGGCCGGCGCCGTCGTTCCCGGGAGCGCGCCTACGCCTCCCCCGCGGTGTCCCTGGCGCCGCGTACGGCGATGACCGCCGCGCCGGCCGCGAACGCGAGACCGGCGCACCACCAGGCGCCCGCGTCGTGGGCGGGCCGCGCCGGCCACGTCCACGGCGTCTGCCAGCCCTCGACGAGGGCGAACTCGGCCACGACCGTGTAGGTGAGCGGGCCGGCCCAGGCCAGCGAGCCGCCCAGCGCAGCGGCCGTGAGCAGCCCGATGCCCACCAGGCCCGCCACGTCGCGCAGCAACCCCGCGCCGCCGCCCGGCAACCCCGCCCCCGTGGCGCCGAGCGCCAGGGCCGCGACGGCGGCCGCGCTGAGCAGCAGGGCCGCGCTCAGCCGCAGCGGGGGCAGCAGCCGCCCTGTGGCCAACTCGCTCTCCCCGAAGGGGTTCCGGGCCGCGACGGCCACGACGGACGCGGCCGCGCATTCGATCAGCAGCAGCGTCTGCCGGCCGGCGGCGCCGTCGCCCCGGAACCCGTGCAGGTACAGCACGAGGCGCAGCAGCGCCGCGCAACCGGCCAGCAGCGCCAGGCCGTTCGGGGTGCCACGGCTGGTCAGATGGAGCCGGAGCAGCCGCAGATGTGCCTGCCGCGGGCCGGACGGGTCCGCCGCCATTACCGTGCCGGTCACGGCAGTTGCTCCAGGGTGACGCGGCCGTCCCGCAGCGCGGGCAGGTGGGCGGCCAGCCAGGCGTGCCGGTCTGCCGCGGGCAGCGCGGCGAAACGCTCCCCGGCGGTGTAGGCCGGGGTGCCGGGGCGCGGCAGGGTGTCGGGTGCCCCCTCGATGCGGGCGAAGACCGCCATGGTGTCCGGCGGCACCCCGGCCGCCTTCAGCAGGCCCTGGCGGACCGCCTGTTGGGCCTGGTCCGCGTGGCCGACGAGGTGGTCGACGACCGCGCCGGCGACCTGGGGCAGCACCTCCGCGGTGATGCGGGGGACGCTGGTCCACATCTGCTGGGAGGTGCAGCAGTGCCCGGACGACCCGCTCCCGGCCGGGCCGGGCCCGACCCACATCGCACCGTCGTAGCCGATGTCGAGTGCCAGGCGGACCACCGGTGGCTCGCCGCTGACGGTCGCATCCGCCAGCGGCGACATCCGCTCGGACAGGGCGACCTGGACGACTCTCACCGGAGCGCCGGGCAGTCCGGCCACCTCGCGCAGCAGCGGGTCCAGGGCCGCGGTCAGGGTGGGCAGATAGGCCCGGTAGACGGGGTGGAGGCAGACCGTGATCGCCGAACCGCCGCAGACCGGCGTGTAGGCGAGCGGCCGGTCGTCGGCCGCGTCGTGCAGGGCGGGCACGACCACGCCGTTGGCCTCCACCCGGGCGGTCCCGACCAGGGCGACGGCGAACCCGCACGAGGCGAGACCCGCGGCGGCGACACCTGCCGCCAGGCGGCGCAGGCCGGCCCGGCCGCAGACCGCCTGCACGCCGAGCACCCCGAGTGCCGTCACGGCCAGGCCACCGAGGAAGAGCAGGTGGACGTACGAGAGGTCGGGCAGGTAGGGGAAGAACACGCCCGCGTCGGGCTTGGGCGGCGCCAGCGAGTAGGCGGGCGAGGTCACCGGCGACAGCAGGACGTACCGGCCGCCGCTGCGCAGGGTCTGCCGCAGGACGAGCGCGGTGGCGATGGCCGCCAGGGGCGCGGTGAACCGGCTGGGGACCAGCACTCCGGCGGCGAAGCCCAGGGAACTGCAGGCCACCAGCGCGACCGCGCCGACCACCACCGGCCACCACGGCGGGCTGCCCGCGGCCCCCTCCCGGGCGATCGCCCCGTACAGCACGCCGACGCAGGCCAGATACGCCCCCATCGCCCAGCCGGCGGTCGCCCCCCAGGCGGCCAGCCGGCCGGCCCACCGCGGCAGCGGGGTGATGTCGACCTGCTCCCGGATGCCGCGCCGGTGGTCGCGGCCCCCGACCCAGGCCGCCGCGCCCACGGCGAAGGGCGCGAAGTCGTCCACGGCCGCTCCCTGGCGCAGGATCAGGGTGCGCGAACTCCACAGCGGGGAAAGGGCCATGCTGCTGCGGTAGGTGTCCAGCCAGAACGCCAGCAGGGCCAGCGGCACCATCCACATCATGGTGCTGCGGCGCAGTTCCAGGAACAGCAGGCGGCCGACGGCGGTCCGGCACGCGTCCGGGATCCCGGGGCGCGTCCGCCGGCTGCCGCCCCGCGCGGGGACGGTGACGGCGCTCATGCCCGTGCCGCCGCGAGGACGGCGCTGTAGCCGCGCTCCAACGGCGCGTCGCCGGCGCCGTGGCCCGCGCCGCGGGCGACCAGCTCGTCCGGGGTGCCCTGGAAGGCGATCCTGCCCTGGTGCATCAGGGCGACCTCGGCGCACGCGGCGCCCACGTCCTCGACCAGGTGGGTGCTGACGACGACGGTCGCGCCCTGCCCCAACTCCCGGAGCAGCGAACGGAACTCCACGCGCTGTTCCGGGTCGAGCCCGGCGGTCGGCTCGTCGAGGAGCAGCAGATCCGGCTCGTTGACGATCGCCTGCGCGATCCCCGCCCGGCGCAGCATCCCGCCGGACAGGGTGCGCAGCTTCGCCTTGGCCTTGTCGCCCAGGCCGACCCGCTCCACGGCGGTGGCGACCGCCGCGGACGCCCGGCGCGGCGGCATCTCCTTGAGGAGCGCGAAGTACTCGACGAACTCGACCACGGTGAACCCCGGGTAGTAGCCGAGGTTCTGCGGCAGGTAGCCCAGCCTGCGCCGGATCTCCCGGCGCGGTCCGTGCTCGGACGGGTCGCGCTCCAGCAGGCGCAGGGTGCCGGAGTGCGGCGGGATGACGGTGGCCAGCATCCGCAGCAACGAGGTCTTGCCGGCGCCGTTGGGGCCGAGCAGCCCCAACACGCCCGTGTCCGCACGGAGGTTGACCCCGTCCACCGCCCGGGTGCGGCCGAACCGCCTGGTGAGGTCCGCGATCTCGATGTTCACCGGGTTCCCTTCGTGGTCCTGGTGGAGTGCAGTACGACGGCGACGCAGCAGGCGGCGACCGCCAGATACGGGAGGACGAGGGCGGATCCGGTGACGGCGGCGGCGAGCCGCCCGGTGGCGGACTGGCTGCCGACCACGGTGAGGGCCCAGACGGCGAGGGCGGCACCCACGCCGGTGTTCGCCGACCCGGCGACCGTGGCCACCGCCAGGGCGAACGCCGACACGGCGGCCATCGGCACCAGCCAGCCGAACGCGATGCCCGCGGCGGCGGGCGACACCGCCGAGGCGATCGAGGCCAGCGCGGCGTTGACCGCGAAGACCGCCAGGACCCGGGCCAGCAGCACCATCCGGTCGCTGACCGCCATGGTGCGCGACAGCTCCCAGGCCGCGTCGAGCCCGGGACCGTACGCGTACGCGACCGCGACCCCGGCCAGCCCCGGCGCGGCCAGCGCCACCACCGGCTGCCCGGTCCCGGCGGCCGCCACGGCACCGGCGCCGAACACCACGACCGTGGCGACCAGCCACGGAAGCAGCAGGGACGGTGTGGTCAGCAGCGCCCGGGCCAGCCCCGGCGAACGCAGCAGCCGGGCCGCCAGACGCTCGATCCGGCCGGGCTCGCGCCGCCACACCTCGGCGGCCACGCCCAGCCACACCCGGTCGAGGTCGACGCCGTCCGCGCCCCCGTCGTCCGGAGCCGTGCCGGCCCGGCTCACGTTCCGGGCCGCGCCGTCGGGAGCGCCGGGGGCCGATCGGCCCGGCCCGGTACGCCGCGCGTCACGCGGTGCCT
>Ga0123353_10006958_pt1 | contig 15205 bp, 11 predicted proteins | sample TergutLab28metaG_3_FD_92763 | JGI IMG/M metagenome (GOLD analysis project Ga0123353, IMG submission 92763) | Labiotermes labralis P3 segment gut microbial communities from Petit-Saut dam, French Guiana - Lab288 P3 | ecosystem: Host-associated > Arthropoda: Insects > Digestive system > Gut ... | reverse complement strand
TGTGTGTGGTGTATGTGTGTGTGTGTGGTGTGTGTGTGTGTGTGTGTGGTGTGTGCGGTGTGTAGTAAACAGAAACCAGATATTATAGCTTGCCTTCTCTTTGTTACATCACCCATTCCTCATTGTATCCAAATATTTCTCTACAGTCAATTTCATACTTTTTTTATTATATCAGCTCGAATTACTACATCCACAAAGCCTACCATTTGTACTTACACTCTTTGAACCTCAATTACACATTTCTCACACGCCGTCGGCTCATAGCAATGCTCAAAATGCCGTTATTTATTTTAAAAAACAAATAACTTTCTTGTTCTTTCTTTTTCTGCTTGTCGTCCTCACATTCTATTGGCCCACACATTGTACTCTCTATCACAGTCTCATAACATACCTTAAATTACAAGCATTTCAAATATGAAACTAATTTTCTGAATGAGTTTAACCCTTTAAATGCCCAGTTATATCCCTTCTGCAAATTGCTGACGTTATTAGGAGTTCACCTTTTTCTCCACGTTAGCATGATAAGGGTTAAGAAATCATTTCACAACAAAATTTTTATTTCTCAAAACACAAAGAACCAATATATGTTAATTCATCTAAATTTATTATTATTATTATTATTATCATTATTACTATTGCTAGTAGTATTATGAAATACATTGTAGGGCAGGGGAGGGAAACGAGACTTTATGGGAAAAGTTTATATGGTAGAAAAGTGGTGAGAATTGAAGGGCTGGGGTGAAAGCGTGAGTACAGTATGTGTGGGGAAAAATACTGGAAATTGTAAGCAGTACTTTCTTACCATGGTGCTGTTTACCGTTTGTACAGGTTGTGTTGTGAGATGTGTTGTGTGTATTTTTGTTGGTTGTGTTGTGTGCATTGTTGTAGTTGTCTTGTGTGTATTGTTGTTAGTTGTGTTGTGTGTATTGTTGTAGTTGTCTTGGTTTAATTGTGTTCATCTTATGTGTATTTGTTGTACTGTGTGAGTGTTGCTGTTTTTTTACTTCAGATGCCGGACTGCTGGCTAGAAGTCAGTATCCGGAAGTTCCTGCGACCGGCCACCTCGACACAGGTTTTTTTCGGTTTCCCTGTGTCTATAAGCAAATGCTGAGATTGTTCCCAAAATTCCAAGTTGCCACTACATGCTTCTCATGTAGCTCTCCCGACTTAAATCTAGTAGTAACCAATTTCATGTTTTGTTTACATGTAAAATAACCACTGCCACCGGGTGACAACCCAATTGCAGTTAATAAATATTATTATTATTGTAGTAGTAGTAGTAGATGTTGTTATTGTTGTTGTTGTTGTTGTTATTCTCCATGTAGCTACAAATGTCCTGTCACTTTTACTGTACCCATCTTCAGTATCATTTGTCATAGTCCATCTTTCTGTATGGAGTGCAGTCTTTATTACTAGAGCCCTATACTGTGAAATGCGTTTCTCTTATGAAGACAGATTTTTGTTTATGGGTGTATAATGAACGTATATGCCAGACAGCACCACTGCAAATCTCCCTGCTAATTAATTCATAGTTTCAGTTTAAAAAATTACACTTTCTTTATATACACAGATCCGAGCCTCTGCAGTAAATACATTGCACGATCCCAACATTTCCTTTGGATTAAATTGAGACAAGTGGACCGCCATAACTCAGTCGGTATAGCGACTGGCTACGGGCTGGATGGTCCGGGGATCGAATTCCGGTCGGGGCGAGATTCACCGCACCTGTCCAGCCCGACCCTGGGGCCCACCATTCCTCTTGTACAGTGGGTACCGTGTCTTTCCCGGGGATAAAGAGCGGCCGGGGCGTGACGCTGACCCCTCACTCCCTTCTAGTGCCGTGGTCAAGAAAGAGTAGAGCTTACACAATATCAACTAATGTTGACGTAAGGCTAAGGACGTTAAAGAATTGAAAATTCGCACACAAGTGGCTGCCATAGTGACAAAGTAAAATCTCGTGAATTTCTTCAAAATTCTTTCCTTTTTTTTCACTCGTTTTCATTGTCCTTTTATTTAAGATTCGTTGAAGTTTGCTGCTTATACGGCTTTTTCGTTTATCACATTCTTTCATATGTTCTTTTGTTTCCCTTTTTTTTTATCATTGTATATGTGGTTGTATGTTTGTATGCTTCTGTTAAATTTTCTAAATTACCTATCTTTACTGTTATGTTTATGTATTCTTATTGTTATGTATGTTCTGTTCTGTATATTCTGTTTCCATCGGGCCAGCTGGCACTCTTCGGCTGCCCTGACTGTGGTTTTTACGTGCTTTTCCCTCAGTTGTAAGGCAAATGCCAGGGTACAACTCGCAAAGACGGATCACGGCCCGCACTCTTCCTAATTAGGAGAACATTTTCACTCTATTATTTCATTATTAATTTTAGTGTGACCAATCTGGGCTCGAATCACAGAAAGCCTTCCATTCATAGTTGTTAATTGTGCTGTTCTGTGTACTGTTTGTGTGTAAATGTGTACTGTACTGTACTGTACTGTACTGTACTGTGCTCTACTGTACTGTACTGTGCTGTACTGTACTGTACTGTGCTGTACTGTACTGTACTGTACTGTACTGTACTGTACTGTACTGTACTGTACTGTACTGTACTGTACTGTACTGTACTACTGCCACCGGGTGTCAACCCAATTGCAGTTCACAAATATATCATCATATCATGTATCATATCATATATCATGTATCATATCGTATCATAACATATCATATCATATATCATATAATTTCATATCACATTATTTTGAACAGTTCGACGGACAGCTTGAATGTTTCGCGGTCTTAGTGCGTTCCTCGTAGGCAAGATACAGTGCTGTATAATGTGCTCAATGATCACAATTTTTTAGGCCTCAGTGTGTCAATCCCAGAGAACCTAGTGCGTATCAACTCAGTAACTTCTTGCTGTGGCCAAAGTGCATAGCAAAACTAGTAAAAATGCCAACCAAGTGCAAATCAGTCATTGTCGCTCACACAAGAGGTAAAATTATTCTTGCGTCACATTTCACATTGTTGTTTTTATCACTTCTTTCACAATTTCGCGTGTTACTTAGGAAGCAAAATGCTGTGCCTTACGTTGAAACCACTTCCGTCCATCCGACCTCCCTTCTGTCCGTCTGTCCATATGTGACGTAATACTAGTGGCTAAATTGTTTGTCCGCTTTTCATGAAATTCGGCCCATGATTTCTTTATGAAGAGTTATCGAACAAGCCTGAGTTTCGCGAACATCGCCTCAGTGACATTCGTGCTTCACTTATGTGCTTCAAATGTTTTATGCCCCCCCCCCAATATTTCTTGACCGATTCGAGCGAAATTTTATGAAATTCCGTACAGCCCTTAGTTCCATGACTACATGTATTTAAAAAGATTATGTACTTAAAGAAGAAGATGAATCCGTAGTGGTTTTTACATTCTTCGTCCGATATGGAAATAGATAGAGGTATGTCCACATATACGTACTTCTGTAGTCGGTGTGTAGAGGTTTGAAACTCTGCCGGGTTAGAGCTGTAACTTATTGCACCTTTCTGGCTGGTGTAAACTAATTTGTAGGTGTGCTTGTTGGGGACCGCGGTAGCACAGTGGTTAAGGTACTGTGCTACAAATCTGGAGGTCGCTGGTTCGATCCCAGCTGGTGTCACTGGAATTTTTCATTGACATAATCCTTCCGATCGCACTATGGCCCTGGGATCGACTCAGCCTCTAACAGAAATGAGTACCAGGAGTATTTCCTGGGGGTAAAGGCGGCCGTGGCATAAGACTGACAACCTTAACACCATCCTGGGCCATTGTCACGAAATACAATACTTTTATTATTGATTTGAGTGGAGGCACATTGACACATTTAACTTTAAACATTGCGACGTTTTTTTTACGGCAAAGAACGTCATCACACATCGTGAAATACGCGAAGGAGTGAAATATTTAGAGTATTGTTTCGTATATTCAAGTCCTTCGAGTGACTTAATTGTTTAAGCAACACGTAATTTCCTGTCAAGTGACTCATTACGTACATGAACATATTCATAGGTTAGGCACTTCCGCGGTTTTGCGAAAGTGAGTACTGTCTTCGTGGTGTCCGTCTGTCCGTCCGTCCGTCCGCAAGGAACAAATCATCTTCCAATTTGACATTCGACTATTTTTCGGAAGTTACTCCGTACTCCATACTCCATGGAGCAGAGTCGTTCTTCAGAAGCTAACCGGTTTTCAGCTAGTCAAGAAATTTCCTGCATGCTATGGGACCCTAAGGTTCATTACCGCATTCAAAAGTGTCCGCAACCTGTCCCCATCCCGAGACAGCTCGATCCAGTCCATACCACCACATACTAAATCCTGAAGATTCATCTTAATATTATCCTCCCATCTACGCCTGGGCCTTCCAAGTGATCTTTTTCCCTCATGTTTACCCACCAAAACCCTCTACACGCCTCTCTTCTCCCCATACGTGCTACATGCTCTGCCCATCTCATTCTTCTCGATTTTATCACCAGAAAAACACTAGGCGAGCAGTACAGATCATTCAGCTCCTCATTATGCAGCTTCCTCCACTACCCTGTTACCTCGTGCCTATTAGGTCCAAATATTCTCCTCAGCACCCTATTCACAAACACCCTCAACCTGCAATTGTTGGAAAGTTGTTCGAGAAAATTTCATTAAAACGTAAATAAAACGAAGGGCCTTGTAAGTGCAGACGTTTGTACGTTTAGGATAATACCTCAATGAATACTGTGGGCCGGGTAGCTCGGTTAGTATAATGACTGACTACGGACTGAACGGTCCGGAATCGAATCCCGGTGGGGAAGAGATTTTCCGCCCGTCCTGACCGGGTCTGGGGACCAACCAGCCTCCTGTAAAATGGGTACCGAGTCTTTCCCGGGGGTTAAAGTGCGGCCGGTGCGTGCTGCTGACCTCTCACGCCCTTCTAGTGCCGCGGTCATGGAAGAGTAGAGCTATACCTCTACCCACCCTCTGGGCCACACCGGGCCTGTAACGGGATCAATTTATATTTTTTAACTCACTGAATTCTTCTTAGAATGAGAGATGTTTCAGAAAGACGTTTTAGCGAAAATTAAAGTACGCATTTTATGTTCAATATCCCCCCCCCACCCGCGAAAGTCACATACAGTTTATGAGATAATATGGCAAAATTACGATAGAGCCTGGCAGGCCACAGATAACAATTTAATGAAGTACGTGTTTATCCCATGCTGGATACCTAGCGATACAAACACACACACGGAGTATGAAGTACAGGGTTATTCAAAATAATTATCGCGGTTTTAACAACTTGTCACAAACAATACACTTGAGATAGGAGTACGAGGTTTGTTCAAATAGTATCCGGATTGGAATTGTAGTGGTTGTTCACTGGGAGGGATGTGTTTGCAACCAGTCTTGACATGTCCGTACATGTCCCAGCAACTCATGGCACAAGTTGCAAGTGGCTGCGTTTGCTCAGTTGGCTGTAGTAGGTCGCGGAAGTAACACGTGCGTTTATGTCATAACGATTTTTACGATGTGTGAAAGTAAAGAAATACTCATTTGAATCGAGTTCATGTTAAGACCTGCAGTTTATTAAGAACACTGTGACAGGTGACGAGTTCCGGATCTACGGGTACGACCCGGAGACAAAACAGCAATTGTCACAGTGGAAGAGTCCCAAGAATCCGCGACCAAAGAAGGGGCGCCAGGTGCGAAGCAAAACAAATGTCAGGTTACTGGCGTTTTCGGATTCTGAGTGTATCCTACACCACCAGTACGCTCCCGACGGACAAACAATAAACGAGAAATTCTACGTGAAGTTCTTGCGACGTTTGCGTGAATCAGTTCGCCGAAAACAAAAGAAAAATGGCGGGATGGCGACTGGATCCTGCACCACGACAATGCGCCCGCACACACTTCACATCTTTTGCAGCAGTTTTTGACCAAACACGGCACCACTCAGTAGCAGCAGCCGCCATACTCACCAGATCTCGCCACTGTGTGACTTTTTCCTATTCCCAAGGCTTAAGAAAGTTCTGAAAGGACACCGATTTCAGGCAACGGAGGACATCAAACGAAATTCGACGAAGACGCTATTAGACATCTTGAAAGAGGAGTTCGCAAAATGTTTCCAACAGTGTCAGAAACGTTGGGCGAAGTGTGTAGCTGCGGAAGGGAACTATGTTTAAGACAATTAGGGTTGAAACGCCGTAAGCCTTATCTACTTCATATACTATGGTCAGTCCTGATACTTTTTGAACAAACCTCGTATATGTATTTTTTATTTTATTTAATAGAACAACACCCCGAGAGTTTGTTACATACTGTACAGGTGCTCTATATGTGCACCCTTTGTGATTCTACAAACATCAACACGATAATCGAGTTCGTTCCAAACTCTTTGTAGCATATCAGCGGTGATAGTATCAATGGCGGTTCTGATTCATACCTTCAGTTCCGGGATACATGCGGGAAGAGGAGGAACATAAACCTGATCATTGACGTAACCCCATAGAAAGAAATCACATGGGTTTGCATCTGGAGTGTATTGTATATGATCCCGAAAATCATTTTTAATAACTCTGTATTAGTTGCTTTCCCACGGCAAGAGTGGTCTCGCGAATGCGCCTTAATGTTATGATCGTTCGTTTTCTGCAGGTTTTTTAAAGCTTCTAACCACACCATCACATTTAACTTGATATCTGTTTTATAATTTAAATTTCAATGTATAATTGCTTATGATTAACCTCGCGAATCCGAAAAATGCAGTTAACAAACAGGGCTGCAGTAGATTAGAAGAAGAAACATGCAATAAAATGTTGAAAAACCTGGCACAATTCAATATGTGGAATGCACAAGAATGTCTAAATCTGGGATCTCCTCTCTACTGAAAACTGGAGAGAAATCCTGCATCACCAGATGTTCGGACACCACAGATTACATAATTTTAATACTTCACTCATGTTACAATATCAACGCGATATTAATAATAATATACGATTTTGGAAATATTACTTATATGTATAAATACAGTTGAATTTGTTATAAAGGCCTCGTTTTTTGTGAAACCTCGTTTGTAACCGTATGCATTCTGAGGTAATGTCCAGTTGAAATTTGATGGCACACGGTGACGCCCGGGAGGGGAAGTGAAGGGGAAACTGGCGAATGGAGTGGGTAGCCAGTACTCTTCACACTACCTCGGAACACGGTGTATCCAGCATTACTACCGCTGATGCGCACACCTCAGCTGCCAGTAGTCGACTGAACTGACGCCCCACGCCGATTTAAATGGACTCCTCCGTTTCGCCGAAAGACGAAATCTGGTTTTTTTGTGTGTGTTCCATCACATTTCAACTGGACTGTATCAGCTAATTCCCCCATAAGACAGGCGTTTTCCTGCCTTGTTTAGTACGACATACATAACCCCTTCCTCGCATATAGCGACATTACAAAACATCCGTTCCAATATAATTTTCCAAGAAATACGCCGTTTCGAGAATTCAACCCTTTCCTCGTCCTTGAGAAGACAAGCGCTCTACCCGTTCAAGCAGGTATATAATTTCCAGACCTTCAAAATGATAATAATAAGACCAGTTCATGATTCGAGACTTCAGCCGCATTGTGAGATTCGTTCTTGTTAAGGGCCCCATACCCTCTAAGTTAAACTGTGCAGTTCTGTGTAACGAAGCTGCAGAAAAACTGAACTGAATGCACTCTGGCACAGCACAGATTTCCCATCAGATTTGTCAGTTTCTTTTGTCAGTTCTGTGTGTCTCCTTGTGTGTGTGACTGTGGTGGAAAAAAACAAGGCTGTCGTTTGCTGTTTGCTAACCACATCGGCCATAATGTTATCCGAAAAGGAGAAAAGAAAGCGTAAAATGTGGAGTAAGAAGTGGTATTTGAAAAGGAATATATCGTGCGATGCTCATCTGCTGTATGAATTGCTAGAAACAGATGTTGCCTTGAGATGATGGCATCGTGGTATCGGCAGGTGCACTGAGGAAACTGTGGGATTCCCTGAGTGAACTGCGCAGTTCTGTGTGTGAAAGAAAACTTAAAAGAACAGTTCCGAGGCCAGGGCTATTGCCTGTCAAAACTGGGCAGTTTATTCAGTTTCTCATTCAGGTATGACTTCACACAGTAAAATCGCTCAGTTTAACTGAGTATAGGGCGCATTAGATATTACTTAGCGTAGTTAGATCCCTCTGGTTCTTTCACTGTTTTACCCTTGAAAATGGGGCCAATAGCTTGTCTCTAAATGTCAGTAAATAATTTACCAATCTATGCCGCGCAACTTCCCAAAAAAGCGAAAATCCCAACAGTAAATCTTTTAGTGTTTAACTTTACCCTGTACTTCTGTACTCCAGCAGTTAACAGGAGACTGGTAGAGCCGTCGAAGGAAAAGTTAAAGTGACACAAGAACTATAAAAAAAAAGAGGAAAACAAATATGTATGTCAGAATTTTGTTGTCTTAATACTTTTGACGCCTAATGTCAACTGTCACCGTATTTTAGCTGATTACGTAGTGATTAATCTTGTTTTTTAACGTAAAATTACGAAATATCACATGTTGCACAGACTGTTTGAAAATATGGTTACGCAAATTTCACTGGTCAAAAAATACATGTCATCTGCATGCAAAATGACAGCTGAGAGCCGTCAACTGCAACTGACTTTTGTGTTACGTTATTACATAACTTTATTCTGCAGCATGTTTCAGCTTACGTACAAAAAATCATCATCAAGCTGAATATTGTACGAGGGAGTGCTGAAAAGTCCTTAGCCCGACCAGGAAGGAAACAAACTAAAGCAAACAAACTCGGAATTTATTCAACATAATCCCCAAGAAGCTAATACATTTTTTGGCCCGTTGCTCTAACTTCTGCAAGCCACTCAAAAAAATTCAGAAGTTTGTCCATCCAACCAGGTCTCCGCGGCAGCAATGACCTCCGCGTCAGACGAGAAATGGCGAGTTTTCAATTTTTCTTTTCAGTCCAGGGAACAGGTGGTAGTCCGACGAGGCCAGATCCGGAGAATAGGGTGGGTGACCAAGACACTGTTAGTCCAGGTAGGCCAGTTTCGTCTGGGTTTCAAGTGCTCGGTGAGCCGGGGCATTGTCGTGCAAGAACAAGACCCCCTTAGTGAATTTCTCGCGGCGTTTTTCCTTCAAAATGTCCTTCAATTAGACCAGCAGAGATGAATAATATTCGGCGTTGAGAGTTAGGCCTTTTGGAAGGTAATCAATGAGGAAGATCCAGACTTGATTTAAAAAAATCGAGGCAAGAACTTTACTAGCAGATTTTTGCACTCGGAATATTTTGGGGTGGGGTGAGCCGCTGTGCTGCCACTCCACTGATTGTTGCTTTGTCTCCGGTAAAAGCGATATAACCAGGCTTCGTCCATGGCCACCAATCGCGACAGCAAATCATTTGGATCGCGCCAAACAAATTCCCAAATTTGCTCAGACGACTGGCACTGTTGACGTTTTTGATCAGCGTTCAGGCATTTCGGGACCCACTTCGCGCGAGAGCTTCCGCATGCCCAAACCTTCATGAACGATGGACCCAACCCGCTCACGTGAGATACCCAGTTGCTCCGCTAGTGATTTAGCTGAAATCTGGCCGTTTTCTCAAGATTAGCTCGTGAATTTGTTGAATAATTTCCGGGGTAGTCACTGTTTTGGGTCTTCCAGGACGAGGCGTATCACAGGTGGAAAAATTACCACGTTTAAAATGGCCACCCAGCTTTTGACGGTGGCATACAATGGTGCACGTTCCCCTAATGTTCCTGTCAGAATGACGTAAATTAACTTCGGCGTCTTGCCTTGCAAGAAAAAAAAACTTGATGACAGCTAGCCTTTCCTTGTTGTTGAAATCGCGCGCGTCGCCTGACATACTTCCTTTCAGCCTCTGTAACAAGAAAAGACTTGCAATTCGGCACATGAACAAACCCCTCTTACCAATGACACTATCGATTCCGTCCTACGACATCGGCATGTAGTTCGGGCTGACTTAATTTTACCCCGTCGAATTACGGTTCTATTTTCAGTATTCTTCTCTGGTGGCTCAGGCATTGACAGCTATACATTTTACTACAAATGTAGTTTTTTAATTTTAAGCCTGACTCTCAAAATTGGTGGGTGATGGAGAAGTTTGTTTACAGTATTTGGATCCATCAACACCAAATCTATAAACATCATCCATCTTTATTGACAGGAAGTAATTTGATGTCGACCAGTACTGTTAGTAGCTGTGAACAGAACAGACGGCAATTACCACTTTAAACGTCGAATTAATTCCCATCTGTCATTTGCTGGCATTATTAGGAGCTCACCATATTCTCCACGTTAGCAGGATAAGGGTTAAGTGATTTCGGAAGACTGAAAGGAGCGACGTCAATGGCACGCTGCTTCAGTGGCTTTAGCGAAAGAGAAGTGCAACTGTTGCGGTGAGCGGTCCTCTTTACATGATGATGTCTGTCCTTCCTAAATTTTAAATATAACTTAAAATTTTATTTTGTACTATCACCAACAAATGCACAATTACCTCGCAAATTATCACACTCCTCCTATATGTATTGACACTATCGTGTCATCCTCAGTGAGTTAGTAAACAATACCATGAAAAGTTACACAAGTATTTCAAATGCAGCTGTTGGTAATAAAAATTGCAGTTCTAATGAATTCATGAGAATTTATCTCAGTAATTTAACCAACTTTATGCACAAAATTTTTGTATTACAATAAGTTTATTTCATGCCTCTACATGATTCGAGCCTATGTGCTCATCATCAGGAGGTCAAAATTGCATTACACAGCCTCTGGTATCATCACACCTATAGGTGGCCGTCTGGTGTAGAGGTTTAGAGAGGACTGAGGCATGAAATAAACTTATTGTAAAACAAAAATTTTGTACATAAATTTGGTTAATTACTGAGATAAATTTACTGAGGTGCACGGTCAACAAAACTTCAAAATTCATGAGAAGTGTAGCAATAAAATGATTTTAGTCCGTTTTATTGTAAATAGTAACATTTTAATTCTTTAAAAATTTCAGCGAATGTAATATAAGAAAGTAAACAAAACGTACGTGAAAAACTGTAATTGTAAATTGTAATTGTAAATTGTATCACTAACAGCTACATTCGCTAGTGACAGTGGCCGCGCGGTCTAAGGCGTAGGTCTACGGCCACTCCCCTGCAGAGATCGTGGGTTCGAATCCCACCGGGCGCATGGATGTCTCTCTCTTGTGAATGTTGTGTGTTGTCAGGTAGAGGTCTCTGCGACGAGCTGATCACTAGTCCAGAGGAGTCCTACCAAATGTGGTGCGTCGCTGTGTGTGATCTAGAAACCTCGTGAATGGGGAGGACATGGACCGCGTTGGGCCGCAGCGCCACAGGAAAAAAAAGGCTGCTTTTGAAATACTTGTGTAACTTGGCAATGTACTGCTTACAAACTCCTTGACGATGAAACGGTAGTGTCGAAACATGTAGGAGTTTGATAATTTGTTAAATAATTGTGCATTTGTTGGTGACAGGAAATAATAATTAAAGACGCACGGTGCAGGTATTGAAATTAGTAATTTAAAAAATACTTTAGCTTAAGCCTATATGGAAATACACCACTGCATAAGAGTAATTTTTATTTTTTCAAAATTTCGAATAAAATCGAACTAAAAATTAGATCGTAGGGTAAACATTTAATTAATGTCTAAATGTTTGTATTTTGTCTTAAAAATAATTTTCCTTCACTTTTACCATACAATCTTACTTAGAGTGTACCTCTTGATATGATATATGATATGATATGATATGATATGATATTTGTTAACTAAAGTTAGGTTGACACCCGGTGGCAGTAGTACAATACACACACAAACAGTACACAGAACAACGCAATTAACAACTTCGTTTGGAAGGCTTTCTGGGATTCGAAACCAGAATGGTCACACTAAAATTAACGATGAAATAATAGCGTAAAAATTATCGCCTAATTGGGAAGAATGCTGACCGTGCCCCGTCTTTGCGAGTTATACCCTGGAATTTCCCTTACAAGTGAGGCAAAAGCAAGGATAAACCTCAGTCAGGGTAGCCGAAGAGTGCCAGTTGATAGCGACAAAAATTTTTTCGGTCTGTTGCATGTTATTATAATCGAGATTGTCTCGGTGAGTTCCCCTGTACTGTACATTTGACAGCGTGCATCTCACCCTGCACGTGGTTTTCAACACGTCTGGCTTCCTGCCAATGTCTGCAGTTTGCAGCCAAAGCATGTCGTAACAATGAAAACAGTTGTACAGATTAGTATGGAATAAACTAGCGTGTGTAATACAATTGCAAAGAAAATTTACAATTCCAAATTTAATTTAATTTCCGCGAACAGTGGGCCGGGTAGCGTAGTCGATATAGCGACCCGCCAAGGGCCGGACAGTCCGGGGATCGAACTCCGGTGGGAACGATATTTTCCGCACCTGTCCCGACCGTCCCTGGGACCCACCAAGCCTCCTGTACAATGGTTACCGGGTCTTTCCCAAGGGTAGAGGCGGCCGGGTCGTGGGGCTAACCGCCACCCCATCTAGTGCCAAGGTCCTAGAAAGTGTAGAGCTATACCTCTAATCACCCTAAGGGCCTTCGTGGCCTTCAAAAACGGTGAAACGCGAACAGGTAGGGCCCCACGTTAATCATTGGCTGAGGACTAAATCATTTTGCTATTTATCCTTTTATACAAGTTAAATTCAACACACTTCTGGCATCACAAACTTCTGCTTCTCCAGTGACACTCGTCCAACGAACCTTGGAATCAGTTGCACGTGTAATTACGAGGTAACCTGCAGTTATTAGTTCCACGCCGTAGGGCTCAATGGCCATCAGCGTGAAGTTCAGAACTACGTGATTGCGAGGTTCAGGGTTATCAAAGCGGCACTTTATAAGATTCAAGAGCTCCAGGTTTTTACGCCTCTTCGGCTGGTAAATTTTTACTGACATTTTCGAACGATCGTAGTGACTTCTTCCTCAGAGTCCAGATTTCCCAGAAGCCTGGATTTCACTGCTTGACCCTAAAGATACCTTCAAATGTCGATAAACACTAACCAGACAGCACTGCGTAAAAATCCAGAAGACTTGGATTGTAAATTGTTAGAATGTATTAGAGGATAAAATCAATGAAAGAAATATTTCCAATGATATATTGCTTTAGGCGCAAGTTGTATAGAAAAATCAAAACACATGTGAAATTTATTTATTTTTTTTCGAAAATTGTGCATTTTATGAGAAAATGTGGAGGAGAAAACGGAGTATATTGTTACGTTTCCACTTCCACATTCCTAAGGCGAACGTGTCAAAATTCTACGTCATACTTACACTGATTGTTGTGTTACGTTCAATATGGTGACGTACGTTCAATATGGTGACGTACGTTCAATATGGTGACGCACAAATGTTGTTTTCCCCACACTCATTTCTTCTTGACCATTTTGACGAACGCAACACAAACAATCAACGCAACTAGCAGCGTCACTCTAAGGACGTGGGATCTAAGAACATACAGCTTTCCGCCTTTGGCCCCGAGTGCCTAAAGAAAGCGAACTTTGAGTATCTGCGGTTACACAATGCACTACAAGATGCTTGGGTGTGTCGGCAGGATAGTATGTCTCTCATTCACCCCGACAAAAACTAGCAGTTGAGTAATTGTCCTTAGAAGGAAGACGTGAGAGTACAGGATATACAATATCTTCTTGTGAACTTGACGGCCTTTTTAGATTCCCGAAGGTGTGTTAGGATTTGTTCTCTCTATCGCCACGTCCTGTATTTCTCTGGATTACAGTCAGTGAGTCCCGGATTAGCTCTAAAACTTAAGGCAGCCCTAGGATAAGCAGGGGTCAATCCCGATGGCCGCGCGGTCTAAGGCGTGGGTCTGCGGCCGCTCGCCTCCTGAGATTGTGGGTTCGAATCCTACGGGGGGCATGGAGGTCTTTCTCTTGTGAGTGTTGTGTGTTGTCAGGTAGAGTTCTCTGCTACGGGCCGATCACTCGTCCAGAGGTGTCCTACTGAGTGTGGTGTTTCTGAGTGTGTTCTCGAAACCTCAAAAATGAGGAGGCCTGAACCCACTGGGGCTGTCGAACCAGGAAATAAAACGAAAGGTCATCTGTATATATTAATATTCCCCTAACATATACGACTTTGGGAGTTATGATTACGCAATGGCATGTCGTGCCATCTGCATGAATTAATCTTGTAATAAAATTATTATCTCATTTTATACACACTTTAATTCGAATCGTCATCGTGTAATATATAAATGCCTATGTAGAGTGGTATTCTATGTATTTATGTAGTTACTCTGCCCAGAGTATTTTTCTGGCATAATGATGGCCTTCCCAAAATGACTACATCCTGCATGTTGGACACTCACTTCTCCAAGTGTCAATCATATCTCAACAGTCACTGTTTCAGGTCCGTAGCAAGTATGAAAACCACCGTCGTACAAAAGTCAATATCGCCTCCCCTGGCTGAAGCCTGTGTAAAGTTTTGTTGGTGATTACACAATTCCGATTAACACCTAAACTGGGTTTATCGGTATTCTGGATGCACACTTTAGAGAAAAGGCCTTGCTTTCTCTTTCCTGCCTTAGTGGTATTTATTTTTGTGTTGCCTGTTACTTTAGTCTGTCCTTCCTTATTTACGTATGTGTGCGAGAATGCACAGTGCCACACGTTACTATTCGTACTGGTAATTAAATATTGCGATACTATTGTGCGGTCAAGGAGGATGACTTGGGTGGGATATGTGTTAATCGGGAATGTACAGGTTACTATGTTTCCAGTCGAAAGCCCTAAACAGTAGTGAACACAATCGATACACAGTGCATATGGATTGTGTTCTTTATTTCTTAGTGTTCGGGAATTTTGTTAAATAAATTGAACTTCTCATTATGCACGGTACATACAATATTGAAATACTGAGACTGAAGATAAGTGGTGAGGCTGTTGGTTGAAGCACAGCGCTACAAGCCGGAAGGTCGCAGCAACGATTTTTCATTGACATAATCCTTCCGGCCGCACTATGTCCCTGGAGTCGAATCAGCTTCGAACAGAAATAAGTACCAAGAATACTTCCGGGGGGTAAAGGTGGTCGGTGCGTGGGGTTGACAGCTTTACCACCTTCATGGACTGATTGTCTTGAAATCTGGGAGCCTCAACCTCCTGGAACCCTCAGGGCCTGTCCAG
>Ga0123353_10006956_pt1 | contig 15207 bp, 11 predicted proteins | sample TergutLab28metaG_3_FD_92763 | JGI IMG/M metagenome (GOLD analysis project Ga0123353, IMG submission 92763) | Labiotermes labralis P3 segment gut microbial communities from Petit-Saut dam, French Guiana - Lab288 P3 | ecosystem: Host-associated > Arthropoda: Insects > Digestive system > Gut ... | reverse complement strand
CGGCGCGTTCGCCGCCCCGGCGCTGAAGGAGGGCGAGGGCACGGCCTGGACCACCCGCCTGCTCAGCGTGCCCCTGGGCTACGAAATCGAGAAAACGAAGCTCGACGTGACCGGCGAGAATATCAATGAGATCGCCCTGCGCCACGAAACGGGCTGGAAGGGCTTCCACGACCTGTATTTCGCCCACGGCACCGCCGCGAAGGACGCCCTGGAAACCCGCGCCTACGCCGACGCCGTGAAGGAGTTCGCCACCGGCAAGGCCGCCATGATCCTGGGCGGCACGGATTTCATGGGCCACCTGAACTCCGCCGTGGGGCAGACTGTCAACGCCGACCAGTGCGCCTTCCTGCCCGCGTTCATGAATATCGAGGACGTGAAGGACCAGGGCCTGGCCTTCGATGTAGTGGAATACGCCGCCATCAACGGGCGCGCCGGCGAGGAGGAGATCAATGCCGCGGGCGAATTCCTCCACTGGCTGTTCACGTCCGAAAAGGGCATGGACTTCCTGGCCAACAAGCTGAACGTCCTGGCGCCCTATGACACCGTGACCCAGGCCGCCCTGCCCAACAACCCCCTGGCCGCCAGCGCCTACGAGTGGCTGCACAGGGAGGGCGTCACCGGCCCGGTGGCCTACAGCGTGCTCACCCCCGGCGAGGAATTCCGCGACAAGGTGATGACCGGCGGCCTGCTGGCCTACGCCCGGGGCGAAAGCGACTGGAACAAGTTCAAAACCGACATCAAAGAGGGCTGGGGCGAGCACCGCGCGAAGATGAATGAGAATTATTAAAGCAACGCAATAACTGTACGGGCGGCTGACCACAGCCGCCCGCAATTTTATAACAGCAGCCCGCAGTTTTTGTGCGCGGGCCGCTGTGGTCAGCGGCCCCTACATACATACATCATCCATCCCGCAACATGCCTCACCTTGGCCCGCCATGATTCCCGCCGCATCCTTCTTTCCAGCTTGATCCAGTCCCGCGCGGCAAAGGCGTCGCGGAACTTCCTTTGCGCCTTGCAGAGGGTCCCGCGTTCGGTATGGGCCAGGGCCTCCATTACCTGCGGTTCCCCCGCCAGAGTGATCATCCTTTCGTAGAACGCCGCGCTGCTTGCGTTCTCACGATATTCGTACAGGCAGATGCCGCGCAGGGCGCCCATCCAATCGGCGCAGAACAGCGGCAGGTTCTCTTCGGCAATCAACTGCCGCAGCGCGTCATAGGCCGCCAGCCGCCCGGCCCTTATGAAATCGGCCTGCATGGGCCGCGCTGGTGGATGCCAAAGCGGCCGCTCCACCGCGGCATAATATACGCAGTGGGCCAGGCAGCGGGCCGTGAGTACCTCCTCGTCCTCATACGGGCCCTGCGACAGCAGGAAATCCCGGCGGATGAGCTTGCCGCCGAGCGTTTGATCCCAGATGTTCTCACAGCCAAAGCCCGCGATTTCCGCCCCGCTTTCCTCGCAGGCGCCGTAGAGGGTTTCGCACATCGTTGGCTCCGCCCAGCTGCACGCATCGCAGAAGGAGACATATTTGCCCCGGGCCAGGGACAGGCCGGCGCTGCGGGCGGCGGAGGGGCCGGCGCCTTTTTGGCGATGGATGCGGAAGAACGCCGGGTCGGCCTGCCGGAATTCCAGGGCGATCTCGTGCGTGCGGTCGGACGAGCCGCCGTCCACCACGATGACCTCCATGCCGGCGCGGGCCCGCAGGCTTTGCGCTTGCAGGGCGCGCAGGCAGCGCGGCAGATTTTTTTGCGCGTTGTTTGCGGGCACGATTACGCTGATGTCTATTTCACTGGCAGGCATTTCACGTGTCCTTCTGTAATATTCGCACGCTGTCAACGATGAATTCCGTGGTGAATCCCGGCTTTTCGCTCAGACCCTTTTCGCCGGGCACCTCCAGGGAGATGATGGCGTATTCCGGCGCCTGCGAAACCCCGTCCAGGAAGGCCGAGCGCACGGCCTCCACGCCGTTGATGTAGAAGATGTATTCCGTTTCCGTCCACAGCAGGCCGAAGGTGTTGTACTGTGTGTAGATGTTCCTGCCCTTCCAGCTGCCCAGCCCCATCGAGCGCAGGCCGTCGCCGTAACCGCCCACGTGGACGTTCAGCGACACGGCGTTCTTGCCGATCCGATCCTTGTAGCAGAAGGCCTCGAAGATATCGATCTCCGCGCCGCCCACGCCGCCCCTGGATGCCTCCGCCGAGGCCATGCCCTGGGCGTTGAGCCACCACGCGCTCCAGAAACCGCCGCCCTTCGAGCAGATACAGGTCATCTCGTAGTAGCCGTAGGTGAACTCGTCCACTGTGCGCAGCATACCGGAATACCAGCCCGGGCCGAATTCGCCGCCCTCCAGGTATTCGGCTTTGAGAATGAGATTGCCGCCCTCCACACGCGCCTGGCCCGGGTGCATGAAACCCGCCGAACGCGCGCCCGTGCCGCGGTACTCCCACTTGTCGAGATCCAGCGCATCGCCGGCGAAGTCATCCGCGAACACCTCGTGGTAGCCCGTGAGGTCCAGCGGCGGCCCCATGGGCGTGCGGGGCGTGTCGAACAGCAGCACGCCGAAGATCTCGAACACGGCAAGCAGCAGGGCCCCCGCGCGTTTCAGCCCGTGCAGGCTGAACAGCTCGCGAAAGATCGGGCCGAGGTCGTACAGGGCGTTCAATTGCCGCGGGGCGAAGATTTTTTCCAACAGGGCTTGCATATACAATCGCCTCCCTTTTTGTTAATCATAGCATGGCCAGGCTAAAAAAGCAAGTGTTTTCGCGCTTGACAGTTACCCGCCCATCGTGCTATACTCATGCTGCACCGACAGGAGGGAAATGCCATGCGGGCCGAGCGCAGCATTCAAAAAAAATACGTCAAAACCATCTGGAACCTCTTCACCGGGGCCGTGAAACGCTACGCGCTCATCCAGCCGGGGGACCGTGTGGCGGCCTGCGTTTCCGGCGGGAAAGACTCCTTCCTCACGGCCAAGCTGCTGCAGATGCTCCAAAGGCACAGCGATTTCCCCTTTGAGCTGGCCTTCCTGTGCATGGACCCCGGCTACAGCCCGGAAAACCGGCAGAGCATCCTCGACAACGCCGCGCGGCTGGAAATCCCCCTGGAAATATTCGAGGCGAACATCTTCGACTATGTGGCAAAACAGGGCGGCTCGCCGTGCTACCTCTGCGCGCGCATGCGGCGGGGGCACCTTTACAAACAGGCCCAGGCCCGGGGCTGCAACAAGATCGCCCTGGGGCACCACTTCAACGACGTGATCGAGACCACCTTGATGGGCATGCTCTACGGCGCGCAGCTGCAGACCATGCCGCCCAAACTGCGCAGCCGGAACTTCGCCGGCATGGAGCTCATCCGCCCGCTTTACTGCGTGCATGAGGAGGATATCCTCGCCTGGCAGCGGTACAACGGGCTGGAGTTCCTGCGCTGCGCTTGCCGCCTGACGGAAGCCCCCGGGGCCGAACGGCCCTCCAAGCGGGATGAGGTGAAAGCTCTCATCGCGCAGATAAAAAAGACCCACCCCGACGTGGAAAAGTGCATCTTCCAGAGCACGCACAACGTGCGGCTGGACACGATGGTGGGATACACGCATCACGGGGTGGAATATGATTTTTTGGAGGGGTACTATACTCCTTAACTCCTAAAAACCGTACCAATCAATCTTCGCAAAACCCATTTATCAAAGGTTTTCCCCGATTTCTTGGCGGTTTTATGTCGTTAAGGTGTATAGAGATTCTTCATATTTCTTTTGTTGTCCCCCGCTTCCTGCAGCAAGGCGCATAAGGCCGCCCTGTCCTCATTGATCAATGCCGCCCGCATGGCCTGCAAATCCGCGATGTAGCTCTCTAGGGCCCGCGCGGTGTTGCCCCGGTTGTCCATGAGCAGCTCCGTCCAGGCGGCGGCGTTGATGTCTGCCACGCGCGTGCAGTCGCGGAAGGCCCCCGCCGTGAAGGCCGGGTGGAAGCCCGGGTGCGGGTGCACGCACAGCCCCGCCGCGGCAACGTGCATCAGGTCGCTGGTGTAGGCGACCAGGGCATCATGCTCCTGCGGCCCGGCTTCGGCGATGCGGGCCGCGCCGATGTGCTCCGCCAGCCCGCGCAGCAGGGCGACGCCCTCCGGCGTGCTGCGCGCCGTGGGGACGACCACGAAGCCGCTGCCCCGGTAGAGCCCGGCCTCGGCGTTTTCGTAGCCGTCGCGCTCCTTGCCCGCCATGGGGTGCGCGCCCACGTAGACGGCGCCCGGCGGCACGAGCGCCTCCGACGCCGAAGCCGCCGGGGGCATGATTTTTTCATAGAGCGGGCCCTTCACCCCGCAGATGTCGCTCACCACGCAGCCGGGCCGCAGGCGATTCCCGTGGGCCTGCAGGAGCCCCGGGATGTGATGGGCATATACGCAGAATACCAGCAGGCCGGATTGTTCGAACACCCGGCCCGGGTCGGTGTACGCCCGGCTGACCACGCCGTCCACTTCGGCGCGGCGGCAGACCTGTTCGTCGATATCCGCGCCGACAATGCGGGCGTCCCGGAAGCCGCGCAGGGCCATGGCTATGGAGGCCCCCATCAACCCCAGGCCCACGATGCCGACGGTGAAATTTTTCTCATAATTCATATGCGAAATCCTCATACTAAGATTGCGTGCAAACTGTAGGGGCGGCGTACCAGCCGCCCGCATCAAAAGGAGAATATCATGGAAACATTTATGTCACTGCTGAAGGCCTTCCTCGTAGGCGGGGCCATCTGCTTTCTGGCGCAAATCCTGCTGGACTACACTAAGCTGACCATGGCGCGCATCCTGGTGATGCTGGTGGTGCTGGGCGCGGTGCTGGGCGCGGTGGGGGTCTACAAGCCCTTTGCCGAGTGGGCCGGGGCGGGGGCCACCGTGCCCCTGAGCGGCTTTGGCAGCCTGATGGTGGAGGGCGTGAAGAAGGCCATCGAGGAAAAGGGCTGGACCGGCATCCTCACCGGGCCGTTCACCGCGGCCGCCGCCGGGACGGGCTTCGCGGTGCTGTGCGGCCTGGCGGCCTCATTCGTGGCAAGACCCAAGGAGAAATAGCGGATAGAGGCTAGGGGTCAGGGATTTAGAATCTTTGCAAAAACCAGGAGTTAGAGGCGCACGTCCCCTAACTCCTAACCCCTATTTTCTGATTCCTATTCCGCCGGCGCTTCTTCCTCGGCGGGTTTGTCCTCCACCACGATGGGCTCGTCGTCCAGGCAGGAGCAGGACACGAAGGACTCCAGGTCCTCCTCCTCCGGCAGGGCCTTCTTCTCCTTGAGCTTCTTCACCAGGAAGTACACCGCCGCCGCGGCCGCGGCCACCGCCGCGATGATGCCGATGATCTTCAACGCTTTCTTCAGAGCATCCATGGGAACGCCTCGCTTTCTATTAAATAAATATTAATTGACTATAAACTAGTATACCCCAAGGCATAGGGAATGTCAAGGGGAAATTTGGGACGAATTCACCCCGTTTTGTCTTTCTCTTTGCTGTGCGCGAAAAAGTGCAAACTGCCCTTTGTTACTTCGGCGCCCTTGTCCATCTCGAGCAAATCTTTGTAGTTGTCCATCACTTTGATGAAGCCGGCCGCGGTCTCCTCGATGAGCGCCTTGTCGAAGCGCTTGAACCACGGGACGCACATAATGCGGCCCTGGATTGTCCCCGTCACCGGGAGCGACGCGTCGCCCTGGCGCACGTCCCAATCGCTGAAGGCGATGCGGCGGGGCTTGCCGTCGCCATATATATCGCAGGTCCGCAGGAGATTTTGCGTATGCAGCGGCGCGTTCCCGCCGGGAAACGACGCGTTGTCCCCCTCGGCCCTTATCGCTTTGAGGAAGGTGCCCACGGAAAGCCCTTCGACGGCCTCCGGATTGTAGTGCGCGCAGGGGATGTACCAGCCCGCCATGTTGCCTATGCTGTCGTCAACGCGCACGGGGCGCAGAATGTGCCTGTAGTCCCGCAGGCAATCCCAAAAGGTATCGACGGACTTCCGGATCACCGCGCAGCGCTCGTCGTAGTATTTCAGCTGGACGCGGCACATGGCCGCGCTCATCTGGTGCATGCGGTTCTTGAACCCGCCCAGGGGCAGGCCCTTGTAATCCAGCAGATACTCTGTCGTGACCCTGTCGTCGAAGCGCTCGTAGTGCCCCCAGGCGATGGCGCGGTCGTAGATCCCCTTGTCGTTGGTCACGAGCATGCCCGCCTCGCCGCACGCCAGGGATTTGCCGCTCATCAGCGACATCGCGGCCACGTCCCCGATGGTGCCGAGCCTCTTGCCTTTGTAGATGCCCCCCTGGGCGTGGGAGACGTCTTCAATCACCTTGAGATTATGCTTTTTCGCGACGGCCATGATGGCGTCCATATCCGCCGGGTGCGCGAGGTAGTGCACGACCATGACCGCCTTCGTGCGCGGCGTGATACGGCGTTCGATGTCGGCGGGGCTGATACAGAGGGTTTCCGCGTCGATGTCGGCGAACACGGGGGTGGCGCCCAGGTTCATCACCTGTATCACGCTGGCCCAATAGGTGAACGACGGGCAGATCATCTCGTCGCCGCGGCCCAGGCCCGCCGCCCACATCGCGGCCAGCAGGGCGTTCGTGCCGTTGTTGTGGCCCAGGGCGTATTTCACGCCCAGCCACCGGCAAAAATCCTCTTCGAGTTTTTCGGTGATGCCCGTACCGCTCATCGCGTTGGTATGAAGGACATCCAGGATTGCCTGCTCGTCTTCCCGCGTCACAATGGGCCATTTCAGGTTCGCGCTAAGTTTTTCCGGGTTGATGGACTTCTCTCCGCCCAGGAACGCTAATTGTGACATGCAAGTGTTCTCCTTTCATATCTGCGCCGGGCTGTGTGTGAGCCACCGCGCTATGTCCCCTGGCCGGGCGAAAATCTCGTCCATGCGCTTGAGGAAGGGCACGGCGTCGCCGTAGTCCACCGCGCGGTGGTCCAGGGAGATATTGACCGGCAGGAACATGCGCGGCTCGATGGTCTTGCTCCCGTCGGCGTGGGTGACAACGCCCGGCTTTTCCGTGAAGCCGGCTACGGAAAGCGCGCAGACCATGGGCGGGATAATCTCCAGCAGAGCAGGCGTGTGCCGGGCGCCGCGGTAGAGGGAGCCGATGTTGCTCACCAGCACTGTGCCCTGCTCCAGGTCGTGCTTGCTGAGCTTTTCGGTGGCGGGCAGGGCCCTGTAGGCCTTTTTTTCCTCGCCTTTGAGCTTGTTGATGGGCCCGTTGCCGATCTTCGTGCCCAGCAGCCGCCCGACGATCTTGTCGAGCCTGCCCCGTTTGAGCAGCTTGATCGTGTTATCCCAGCCCACCTCATACAGCGCGTCGTCGATGCTTGTGCCGGCCGCGCGGCGGAACAGGTCGGCTATGTAGTCGCTTAAAGCCCGCAGGGTCCTGCCCTCGCAGCCGCGCACGTTGAGGGTCATCATCTGGCCGTCGGGTAACGTGGCGGGCATGGAGATATCCACATTCCCGAACCGCCGGATTTCCCCGGAAACGGTGCCGTGCCTGTAGCGCAGGTGCGCGTTGAGCTCGGGCGCGGCCAGGAAGCCCAGCGTGCAGGCGTACAGCAGAAGGGTGTTGACGCTGATGCCCTCCCAGCCCGGCGTTTTGCGCAGCGCCTGCCACGCCTGCCAGAATTCCGTCACGTCCGGCTCGTAGACCACCGAGGTATGCGGGATGTCCCGCCAGGATTCCGTTGTCATGTTCGCCACGATTTTGCGCTGCAGGCCGAAACGCTCCACAGAGCGCACGGCCGGTTTCTCATACATACTTTACCCTCCGCATCGAAATTGAGACTGCTCCCCCCAGTATACTACGGAATATGCCCGCTGGCAAGAAAAAATTACGTAAGGTTTGACAAAACCGACGGGGCGGGGTATAATTTTGTAAATCCATCGAAAACGGAGGCATCGAGATGAATATCCCCCGCCCGGAGCACCCCAACCCCCAATGGCGGCGCGAAGCCTGGCAGAACCTCAACGGAACCTGGGAATTCGGGTTCGACAATCAATTCGGCCGGGAAATCACCGTGCCGTTCTGCCCCGAAAGCGCGCTTTCCGGCATCGGCCACACGGATTTTATGTTCGAAGTCTGGTATCGCCGCAGGGTAGAAATCACGCCGGCGCAGCTGCGTGGCCGTGTGGCGCTGCACTTCGGCGCGGCGGACTACCTCGCCACGGTATGGGTCAACGGCAGCGAGACCGGCACGCACGAGGGCGGCTACACCCCGTTCCGCTTCGACATAACAGGGCAATTACGCCCCGGCGAAAACGAGATCACCCTGCGCTGCGAGGACGACAACCGCGACCCCCTAGTGTGCGCGGGCAAGCAGAGCTGGCGCCGGGAGTCCTTCGGCTGCAACTACACCCGCACCACGGGCATCTGGCAGACGGTGTGGCTGGAGTTCCTGCCCCGGGCGTATATCCAAAGCGCGGTTTACCAGCCCGACCCGGAAAACGCCTGCCTGCACCTCCGCGCGAAAGTGGAGGGTCCCGGCGTGCTCCACGTGAAAGCGCTTTGGGAGGGCCGTGAGGTCGGCAGCGCAAGCGCGCGGGTCAGCGGCAATGCCGTGCGGCTTACCCTGCCCCTGCGCGAAATCCATCTGTGGGAGGTGGGCCAGGGCGGCCTGTACGACCTGGAACTCACCTTCGGCGAGGATACGGTCCACAGCTATTTCGGCCTGCGCTCCCTGCGATTGGAGGGCCATAAATTCCTCATCAACGAGCGGAGCGTCTTCCAGCGCCTAGTGCTCGACCAGGGGTTCTACCCCGACGGCATCTATACCGCGCCGAGCGCGCAGGCCCTGGAGAACGACGTCATCCTGAGCATGGCGGCAGGCTTCAACGGCGCAAGATTGCACGAGAAGGTCTTCGAGCCGCTGTTCCTCTACTACTGCGATAAACATGGCTACCTGGCCTGGGGGGAGTTCCCCAACTGGGCGGCCAGCAGGCACCGCAGGAACAACGACAGCATGCCCGAGCTTCTGCACAAATTCCTGCCTCAGTGGTGCCAGGCCCTGGAGCGCGACCGCAACCACCCGGCCATCGTGGGCTGGTGCTCCTTCAATGAGACCCACGAGAACCAATTCGCCGAGACTCTGCGCGCAGTCTACGAGACCACCAAGCGCCTGGACCCCGACCGCCCCTGCATCGACACCAGCGGCTATGTGCACGTGGCGACCGACATCTTCTGCGCGCACGACTACGAGCAGGACCCCGGCCGCTTCGCTGCGCATTATGCGGATTTCGACGAGGGCTTTTACCAGAGCAAGCGCGGCTGCGGGTATCGCCCGGGCCAGCCTATGTTCGTCAGCGAGTACGGCGGCATCGGCTGGAACACGGGCGGCGGCTCCTACCCCAACGAGCTTGCGAGCTCGCCGGGGACCCCGGCCTGGGGCTACGGCCAAGGCCCGAAGTCCGAGGCGGAGTTCATGGCCCGCTACGAGGCCCTGACCGATGTCCTGCTGGACCACCCAAGGATGTTCGGCTTCTGCTACACCCAGCTGACCGACGTGGAGCAGGAGCGCAACGGCGTGTATACATACGGGAGGGAAGCCAAGTTTGATCCGGCGTTTTTCCACCGGGTGAACAGCCGGAAGGCGGCGATTGAAGACTAACGCCGTGTAAAGCAAATTCCTTTCAATTTCCCGCTTTAAAATACAATTTCCGACAAGAGTTACTCCTTTACATAGCCTGCAAAGCGTTATGCGAAACACGCTTTATTGGCATAAATTGACAAGCGCGCGGCTTTACAGAGCATCCACCCGCGATAAACAGGGAAAATCCCTTGCATCCCATGCAGCCATATGTTATAATACTGTCGGAAAATGCGAAAAGGGGAGCAGCCCATGGAGGGACAGGGGAAGAAGCAGGTTTTTATCAGTTACGCGGGCAGCGATGAGAAGCTGGCCAAAAGTATCTGCGAATACCTGGAGCAAGGCGGCGTCAGGTGCTGGTTTGCCTGGCGGGACGTCGTTGGCGGCGTGGACTATGGCACGGAAATCGGGCTGGCGCTTGATGAGTGCCGGTTGGTGGTGCTGATTTTCACCGGCAACACAAACGAATCGGACGGCGTACGGCGGGAGCTGGAAATCGCGTACAGCGATAAAAAGACTGTCGTCCCTTACCGCGCCGAAAAAGACCTTAGGCCCGGCATAAAAATCAAGTTTTATCTTGCCGGGCTGCAGCAGGTGGAGGGCGGCGAAAAAGACGGCCTAGCCAACCTGCTGTACGCCGTGAGAAAAACGTTGGGGCAGGCTGTGCCCCAACCAACGCGGCCGGGCGCCCCGGACGGGCAAATTTCCGAGCTGGCGCAAAAGGTCAGGGAGGCCGTGGCGCTGGCCGAAGAGGCGGAAGCAAAGGCCTATGAGGCGAAAGCGCTGGCGGAAGCGGCCAAGGAGAAGGCCGAAAGCACGGGCACGCAGGATTTCAACAATGGATATGGCGTTTCTGGCAGGAACGGCTACTACGCGGGACAGTGGAAGGACCGCAAGCTGGACGGCTACGGGTATCGTCTGTATACCGATTCACAAGATGAGTGTTACGGATACTTCAGCGCGGGGGTACTTAAGGGTTACGCCGTCTGGTATTATGTTTCCAAAAATTACTTTGCAGGTCACTGGGACGGTGGGGAAAGTTCCGGTGGCTATGGAGTGCATCACTTTACGGACAAAAGGGCCTATAAGGGGTATTTATCGAAGATTGGGCGTGATGGCTACGGCGCTAATTATAATGCCGACGGTAGCATAGACTGCCAGGGCCTCTGGAAGGATAACAAGCTGATCGAAAAGGTAGAATAGCATGCCCTTCACCCACCTGCATGTCCACACGGAATTCAGCCTGCTCGACGGCGCGTGCCGCTTGGGCGGGTTGCTGGACCGCGCGAAGGAACTCGGTATGGACAGCCTGGCCATCACCGACCATGGCAATATGTACGGCGTGATCGACTTCTACCGCGCGGCGCGGGAGCGGGGGATCAAGCCCATCATCGGCTGTGAATGCTATGTCGCCGCCCGCACGCGCTTCGACAAGGATAAGAACTTCGACGCCCAGCGCTACCACCTGGTATTGCTGTGCGAGAACGAGACAGGCTACAGGAACCTCATGGCAATGGTGAGCGAGGCCTGGGTGGACGGCTTTTACACCAAGCCGCGCATTGACAGAGAGCTGCTGGAGAAATACCACGAAGGCCTTATCTGCCTGTCGGCCTGCCTGGCGGGGGAGGTCCCCCAGGCTTTGCTGGAAGGGGACTACGACAAGGCGAAGGAGGTCGCTCTGTGGTATGAGAACCTCTTCGGCAGGGGCAACTATTTCATCGAAATACAGAACCACCGTCTGGCCGAGCAGGAGCGTGTGCTGCCTCAGCTGATCCGCCTGGCGCGGGAGACCGGCATCGGCCTGGCCGCCACCAACGACGTGCATTATGTCAGGCAAGAAGACCACAAGGTGCAGCAGGTGCTCATCTGCATCCAGACCAACCACGTGCTGGGTGAAAGCACCGGCCTGGAGTTCGAAACCCAGGAATTCTATCTCAAAAGCGAAGACGAGATGGCCGCATTGTTTCCTGCCGATGCCATCGAAAACACGGGAAAAATCGCGGCCCGCTGCAACGTGGAGATCGAGTTTGGGCACACGCGCCTGCCCAATTTCGAGCTGCCCACGGACGACCACTGCGGCTGGCTGCAACGCCTGTGCGGCGAGGGCTTGCGCACCCGGTACGGGCAAAATCCCTCACAGGAGTGCAGGGAGCGCCTGCGCTACGAGCTGGACGTCATCAACGGCATGGGCTACACCGACTACTACCTCATCGTGCACGACTTCATTGAATTCGCCAAGGGCGCGGGGATCCCCGTGGGGCCGGGGCGGGGCTCCGGCGCGGGGAGCCTGGTGGCCTACTGCCTAGGCATCACAGATGTGGACCCCATCCAATACCGGCTGCTGTTCGAGCGTTTTTTGAACCCCGAGCGCGTCACCATGCCGGATTTCGATATCGATTTCTGCTATGTGCGGCGCGGCGAGGTGCTCGACTACGTCATCGGGAAATACGGCGCGGACCGCGTGGCGCAGATCATCACCTTCAACACCATGGCGGCGCGGGCCGCCCTGCGGGACGTGGGCCGCGCCCTGGGGCTGCCCTACGGCACGGTGGACCGCATCGCCAAGCTCGTGCCCCGGGAGCTGAAGATCACTATCGAAAAGGCCTTGCAGGTCTCCCCCGAGCTCAAGGCCGAATACGCGGGCGACGACAGCGTGAAGGAGCTCGTGGACATGGCCCGGATGGTGGAGGGCATGCCCCGCAACGCCGGCACCCACGCGGCGGGGGTGGTCATCACCCGGGAACCCGTGCGCGCCTACGTGCCCCTGGCCCGCAACGACGAGAGTGTCGTCACACAGTTCACCATGACCACCCTGGAGGAGCTGGGCCTGCTCAAGATCGATTTCCTGGGCCTGCGCACCCTCACGGAGATCCACGACGCCACCGTGATGGTCCGGGCCGCCGACCCCGGCTTCGATTTGGCGGCCATCCCCCACGACGACCCCGCCACCTTCGAACTCTTCACAAAGGGGGAAACCACGGGCATCTTCCAGTTCGAGGCGGGCTGGGTGCGCAACGTGCTCATGGACCTGCGCCCCGCCAGCATCGAGGACCTTTCCACCGTGACCTCCCTGTGCCGCCCCGGGCCCATGGATTCCATCCCCGCCTGCATCGAGAACCGCAGGCGCCCCGATAAAATTAAATATTTAACGCCCCAGCTGGAGCCAATCCTGCGCGTGAGCTGCGGCGTGCTGCTCTACCAGGAGCAGGTGATGCAGGTGTTCCGGGAGCTGGCGGGCTACAGCCTGGGCCGCGCGGACATCGTGCGCCGCATCATGAGCAAAAAAAAGCACAAGGAAATGGAGCAGGAGCGGGAGGTCTTCATCGCCGGCTGCGTGAAGAACGGCATCGCCGCCGCCGTGGCCAACAAGCTGTTCGGCGAGATGTCCTCCTTCGCCAGCTATGCCTTCAATAAATCCCACGCGGTCAGCTACGCCTTCGTGGCCTACCAGTGGGCCTGGCTCAAGCGGCACCACCCGCGGGAGTTCCTCGCCGCCCTGCTGAGCAACGAGCTGGACAGCAGCGCCAAAGTGGCCGAATACGCCGCCGAATGCGCCCGCATGGGCGTGCGCCTGCTGCCGCCCAGCGTGAACGCCTCCCATGAGAAGTTCACCGTGGAGGGTGACGCCGTGCGCTTCGGCCTGCTTGCGATTAAAAATCTGGGCAGCGGCTTCATCCGGCAGATCATCGCGGAACGGCAGGCGGGCGGGCCCTTCACCGGATTTTATAACTTCCTCAAGCGCATGCATGACAAGGACTTCAACCGCAGGGCCGCCGAATCCCTCATCAAGGCCGGGGCCCTGGACGGCCTGGGCGCCAATCGCCGGGAGATGATGATGGCCCTGCCGATGTTCCTGGGCGAGCTGGAGGATGCCGCGCGCCGCAATGTGGAGGGGCAGATCGGCTTTTTCGACATGCTGTCCGCCGGGGAGAAGCGATCCGCCGAGCCGCAGGTCCCCGCGCAGGCGGAGTTCCCCCACGCCGACCTGCTGGGCTACGAGAAGGAGACCCTGGGCTTCTACCTGTCGGGCCACCCGCTGTCGAAGATGGGCGAGCTGGCCGCCCGGCTGGGCTCGGCCAAGGTATCCGACCTGCTGGACCCCGAAAACGAGACCGGCCAGGGCCCGCACCAGGACAACGAGGATGTGCGCCTGCTGTGCGTAATTGTCTCCGTAAAGAAGAAAATCGTCAAGAACGACGCCACCATGGCATTCCTCACCGTGGAGGACCTCTACGGCCAGATGGAATGCCTGGTGTTCCCCAGCACCCTGGAGCGTTTCCCCAACCTGTTCGCCGAGGGCCGCACGGTGCTCATCGCCGGGCGACTGAGCCTCCAGGAAAATAAAGAGGCCAAGCTGCTGTGTAACACGATCGAGGACATGGCTAGCGAGCCTGAACAGGCGCAGCCCGCCGCGCCGGCGCAGAAGAAGAACGGCCGCCAGGGCGTATTCCTGCGCTTTCAATCCCAGGGGGACCCGCGCCTGCCCGGGGCGCTGCTGCTGCTCGATATCTTCGAGGGCGACCTGCCTGTGATGCTCTACTACGGGGACACGAAGCAGTACCGGCAATGCCCCGGCGTGGACTGGAACCCCCCCCTGGCCCGGGAGCTGGCGCGTTTGCTGGGGGAGGGGAATGTGGTGGCGAATGTGTGAATGATATATATACAATGCCATACCGATGAAAGGAGTCCTTCCCATGCCAAGCCCCGTCGTACCCGCCAAGCAGGACGAACACGGCGTGAAGACGCCCTACAATCTCTCTGCGCGTGTAAAATGGCTGCGCGATTACTACTACAAAGGCAACGGCCGCAAGTGGAACAACGCCTTCGTGCCCTTCACCACTGGCGCGCCCTGGGACGCCCTGTTCGAGGAGCAGACCTTCTACATCGTGCCGGAGACCTACTCCTTCTTCAGCCCCATGAACAAGTGCTTTAATCAAAACGCCTACGAGATTACGCCGCCGGAAGGCTTTTTTGACAGGAGTATCCCGGAGCGCCGAGCCTGGTTCGTCAAGGAGGCCATGGTCAACCGCATGCCGCAGGAGATCCTGCCGGGGGACCTGCTGGCGGGCGGGCGCTTCAACCTGATGGCCTCCCGCTGCTGGACGAAGGACGAGGCCGGCCGCCACGACAAGCTCCTTTGGGGCAAGGCCGCCAGTAAGACTGGCGGTGGCAAGGGCGGCCTGCGCCGCGACATCGTCGAGTTCGAGGAGCGTGGTTTCGGCAACTGCGGGGCCACCTCGGGGCATTTGATCTCGAACTACCCCAAGGCCCTCGAAATGGGCTTCGAGGGCATCAAGGCGGAGATTCAGGGCCATGCCGACGCCCTGGAGGACAAAACCGGCCCCCGGGCCGCGCAATTGCGGGCCATGCTCACGGCCTGCGACATGCCCATCGAGCTGGCCGCGAAATACGCCGCTAAGTGCCGCGAGCTGGCCGAACAGGAAAGCGACGCTGCCCGCAGCGATGAGTTCCTGCAAATGGCGGCCAATCTCGACGTTGTGCCCGCCAAGCCCGCGCAGAATTTTTGGCAGGCCATGCAGAGCCTGTGGATCACCCACATGCTCATCATGAGCGACGAGAACTACCCCGGCCCGGGGGTCTCCTTCGGCCGCCTGG
>Ga0123353_10006955_pt1 | contig 15208 bp, 18 predicted proteins | sample TergutLab28metaG_3_FD_92763 | JGI IMG/M metagenome (GOLD analysis project Ga0123353, IMG submission 92763) | Labiotermes labralis P3 segment gut microbial communities from Petit-Saut dam, French Guiana - Lab288 P3 | ecosystem: Host-associated > Arthropoda: Insects > Digestive system > Gut ... | reverse complement strand
TTTCTTGAGAAAAAATACTTTTGGCTTTCGCTTGCCTGCTTTGGCTGGGCAGCTGTGAGGGGAATCCCCGCAGTGATTGCGCTGCTGACAGCCATGGCCGGAGCCATTCCCGCAAGCTACAGCGTTCCGTTTTTGGGAACATGGCACCTTGGCGGCCCGATTGCCATGTTGCTGCCGCTTGCTTTTTCGGCGGCCTTCCATCTGCTGCTGCCGGGGATTGCAGGGCTGGTGCTGCTCAACAAGCACCGCAACGAAGAGCAGGGCAGGTAGAACAAGCATCATAAAAGCCGGCAGCGTTTGGCTGCCGGCTTTCGTTGTTTACCTAAGGTCTGGCAAGAAGATTAACAGGAATCGATAGATAGAGTTCATCCATCCAATCACTGTTATTACGGCAGCTGTCGCCCATTCGACAAAAGGTTCGCTGATCTCAAAGCCAAGGTATTCTTCAATGGCCTCCGCGTACTCCTGGATGACTCTCTGCGTCAACCCGGATTCGATGTTATACTCTCTTCTCTCGACTTGATACTCCAGCCGCTCCCGGTAATAGGACAGCGTGTTTCTTATTACGTCCCATAAATTTTCATCTTCCCTGAATTGCGCCTGCTGCATCCGCCATGCGGTGAACGCCGATACCTCGCGCATGCCCTCTACAGAAAACACGCCCAGGTCCGCGTCTTTGCTGAAGCCTTCCTTTTGCATGGTACGGCCTTCGTGCCAAATATGCAGCAAAACCCCGTCGTCATCGTACGTGTAGCGGTGCCTGCCCAAAATTACAACCAAGCCGCCGCCAGCCACGCGCTCCACGCTGATGGGTGTTTCTGCGGCGACGTCATGCGGCGTCAATAAATCACGCCAATGGAATACAGGCGAGGGCGAATAACGCACATATATACCGAGTTCTGGATATACACGCAGCATTTCATCGCCTAAAAAAATTTCGCGGAACGAATCCACCCTGCCGGTGGCATATCGCCCTTCGCTGTGCGTAATCCCCCAATTGGCGATAGCGTAGTCCCCCCGCAAATCCTCCATGGTCTGCGTCAGCAGGGCGCGGCCTTCGGCTTCGAGTTCCGTGGGTGTTTGTGCGTTGGCCAGCGCGCCAAAGCCCACGAGCATCAGTGCGGCCAGTAAAATCGCAAGTAATTTTTTCATTGTGATAACCTCCTAAAATACTCTTAAAATCATGTTAACAAATGCAAAAATGTAGAATAAAAATTCAAATTCCATCCAAACCAAAAGGGCTGGTATTTCTCGCCCATACGGTTCGAACACGCTTTCGTCCACAGTGGGGGTCAACTCTACATCGGCTACGCTAATGCCGCCCATCCAAAAATGCCATTCCAGCATTTCCAGCTTGCCGTCGCGGTAAAGCAGCGCACCGCCATTGCTGTGCCTTACCGCCAGGTACTCTTTCCCTTCCCGCATCACCACTTCGGCGCTTTGAAAATTAAAATCCCGAAGGACGCCGTCAATCCGCGTGTTATAGGGCTGCGTGGAATTGCGCATAAGCTCACGGTAATAATAAAGGCCTGCATCAGCGAAAGCAATGAAATCGCCCTCAGGCCGGCGGACTTGCCGTTCCGTCATGCCAAACATGCGGCGTACCAGGAACCTATCGTTGTGGGGCATATGCGCGTCAAACGCTGTGCGGGGGTTTGTGTAAACCGGGGCGCCGGCTGTGCCTGTGTTGACACCCCTGTCGACATAAGCAGTGGAAGCCATAAACTGCCCAGAGGGATCGAAATAACGCATAGTAAAGGTAAAACGCCCGGTGTCAAGAATCGCGCGGGTTTCTGCGAGCAGCGCTCGGCCCTGCTCCTCAAGGCCGGGTTCCAGTTCTGCAGCGGCTCCTGCGCCAAAGCCCACAAGCAGCAGCGCAGCAAGCAGCAGTGCAAGCAGTTTTTTCATCGTGATTACCTCCTTAAAATTATGTTTGTATGAGTTAGTCGCTCCGCACGCTGAAAATCCTTCCAGGAAAAACAAAAAACTTTATGTCATATTCACCAAATTGACATAATTTAATACTTCGTTCTTATTCGTTTCGTAGAATCTCGTAAAAACACAACTAAACCCTTGACCTTTGGCATAAACTCTGATATAATCTTTTCTTGTAGGGGGGCGGTGCGGACGTGCTGTCTTCCAGTCGGTGCCTATGACGGTGAGGTCCCACCCGTTCCCATCCCGAACACGGTAGTTAAGCTCACTCGTGCTGACGATACTTGGCGGGAGACTGCCCGGGAAAATAAGTCGGTGCCGACACTATAAGCAACCGTCACTCATCAGGGTGACGGTTTTACTTATTGCAACACCCTCGGTTGGGAGAACGTCAAACAGGGGAGAACAACATGGCAGACATTCGCGAAGAATGCGGCGTATTCGGCATTTACAGCAACGAACCCGGCCTGGATGTCGCGGCGGCGGCCTATTATGGGCTGTTCGCCCTGCAACACCGCGGGCAGGAAAGCTGCGGCATTTATGTCAACGACCGGGGCGTGCCTACAGGCTACAAAGCCAAGGGCCTGGTCAACGATGTCTTCACCAGCGAAGTACTCCTGGGGCTGGGGGAAGGCCAGATGGCCATAGGCCACGTGCGCTACGGCGCGGCAGCCAGCAACCGCGCCCGCAACGCCCAGCCCATGCACGTCAACCACAGCAACGGTTCGCTTGTGGTGGCGCACAACGGCAACATCATAAACGCCGGCGAGCTGCGCCGCAAGTACGAGATGGAAGGCTGTATCTTCCACACCACCAGCGACACTGAAGTCGTCGCCTACACCGTCACCCGGGAGCGCCTGCGCAGCGCTTCGATTGAAGAAGCGGTGGAAAAATCCATCGCGCTGCTGGAAGGCGCGTATTCCATGCTGCTGATGAGCTCGCAGAAGCTTGTCGCCTGCCGCGACCCCTTGGGCTTCCGGCCGCTGTGCGTGGGCACTATCAATGCCGGCAAAGCGGGCGAAGGCTATGTCATCGCCTCTGAATCCTGTGCGCTTGACGCCGTGGGCGCGGAATTTTTGCGCGATATTTTGCCGGGTGAAATCGTCGTCATAGACAGCGACGGCCTGCGTTCGATCAACACATATGTCGACCCGGCACGCAAAAAGCACCTGTGCATATTTGAGTACATCTATTTTGCCCGGCCGGATTCCGTCATCGACGGCAATTCCGTGCATATTTCCCGGGAAATGGCCGGTAAAATCCTCGCGAAGGAATACCCCATCGAAGCAGACGTCGTCGTCGGCGTGCCCGACAGCGGCCTGGAAGCCGCCATCGGTTATTCGAAAGCCAGCGGAATCCCATATGATATCGGCTTTGCCAGAAACCAGTATGTCGGCCGCACATTCACCCAGCCTGTGCAGGGCGACCGCGCAAATTCGGTGCGGATCAAAATCAATCCCATACCTGCCGTAGTGAAAGGCAAGCGTATCATTTTAGTGGACGATTCCCTCGTGCGCGGTACCACTACCGATTTGGTCATCCATTTGCTGCGCCGCGCAGGCGCGAAGGAAATTTACTTTTTGATTGCCTCCCCACCGTATAAATATCCGTGTTATTATGGCACTGATGTCAAATCCCGGGAAGACCTGGTCGCGAACAAGTACGGTTCGTTCGAAGAAATCGCGTTGGCCATTGGAGTTGACAGCGTAGGGTTTTTGCCGGAATCGGAACTGGACAAGCTTGTGCGGCCCGGGCAGGGAATATGCACCTCGTGCTTCAACGGCGAATACCCGCTGCGGGTACCGACAGAACCGGTAAAATCGAAATTTGATCAAAAATTGCCATAAGGAGATTACCAATGCAAAACAGCGCAAGCGCAGCCTATAAATCCGCCGGGGTGGACATCACCGCCGGTTATGAAGCTGTGGAGCTCATGCAAAAGCACATCGCCCGCACAAAAATCCCGGGCGCGATTTCGGGGACCGGCGGCTTTGGCGGCCTGTTCGAGCCGAACCTGACAAGCATCAGCAAACCCGTGCTCGTCAGCGGAACCGACAGCGTGGGCACAAAAATCATGCTTGCGTTTTTGATGGACATCCACGACACCGTAGGCATCGACTGCGTGGCCATGTGCGCCAACGACGTCATCTGCTGCGGCGCGATACCGCTGTTTTTCCTCGATTACTTCGGCATGGGCAAGAATATCCCCGAACGCGTGGCGCAGGTGGTCGCAGGCGTGGCGGAAGGCTGCGTGCAGGCGGGCTGCGCCATTATCGGCGGCGAATGCGCGGAAATGCCGGGCGTGTATAAAAAAGACGAGTATGATCTCGTTGGCTACTGTACCGGCATCGTCGATAAAGATAAGATTCTTAATAACAACACAATCAAAGCCGGGGACATCATCATCGCCCTGCCCTCCAGCGGCGCGCATTCGAATGGCTTTTCGCTCATCCGCAAAGTATTTCGTATTGACGCGAAAAGGCTCGCCATGCACATCGACGAGTTGGGCGCTACCCTGGGCGAAACCCTGCTCACCCCCACGAAGATTTATGTCAAGCCCGTGCTCGCGCTGCTGAAACAAGTGCAAGTCAAGGGCATTTCGCATATCACCGGCGGCGGGTTCTACGAAAACATCCCGCGCAGCCTGCCCGAAGGGCTTTCCGCGAAAATCGAAAGCGCTGCGCTGCGTACCCCGCCGATTTTCAACGTGATTGAGCAAACCGGCGGTATTTCAAGCCGCGATATGTTCAATACATTCAATATGGGCATCGGCATGAGCATTGTTGTCGCGCCGGAGGACGCTGACCGCGCCATCGAAATCCTCAAGGTCAACGGCGAGGACGCGTATGTCATGGGCGAGGTTGTAATGGGCGATGACGGGGTAATTTTCGCGTGATATACCTGTATCACTACTTTGAGCGGGACTTTGGGCCGTTTCGGGCGTTTACGGAACTGCCTATAGAAGAAGCCCGCGAAATCTTACTTGCTCGAAAAGCCGCCGGGAAATCCGGCAACCCCAACATCGAGGATTTTCTCAGCAAGCGCTATGGCCGCGAAAAGCTCCTGCGCGATGCTTTTTCCGGGCGCGGCGGCCGCATCAAGAGAACCTCGCCCTACTATTTCTTTCTCGGCGAGGAACGCCAGTGGGCTTCGGCCTACAAACACCCGGTCTGCGTCAAAATCCCCCTGAGCGAATTCGACCCGCTGACCGTGTCTTTCACATATGGGGACTCGTTCGCGATTTTCAAACCGGAGCTGTTCGGCGCAGAGGAATATTGGAACCGCGTCTATTTCGCGGATGAAATGCTTGCGCTGGTTGAGCGCATCGGCTTGCCGCCGCGTGTAGAGTATGACTTTAAGCGCGGGATTTACCCGAAAGATAAAAACATCAACGATCACTTGAAATATGTGGAAGCGCATGTTTGGAGCGATGATGTTGTAGATAAATATCGGGATAAAGCGCACTGGATAGAGATTGATGAAAGAGAGATCGTCCATGAAAAAACGCGTAGCCGTCTTCGTTTCCGGCGGGGGGACTAACTTACAGGTTTTGCTTGACGCGCAGGCCACCGGCGCACTGCACAGCGGCGAAATCGCACTGGTGATCGCCAGCAAGCCGGGCGTGTATGCCCTCGAACGCGCAGAAAAAGCGGGCGTTCCGGCCTTTGCTATCCCGCGCCGCGAACTTGGCCTGCCGGAATTTGAAGCACGCTGCATTGCCCTGCTGGAAGAATACCGGATCGATTACATGGTCACGGCAGGATTCCTGACGATTTTCAGCGAAGATTTCGTCAGCCGCTTTCCCAAGCAGATCATTAATATCCATCCCGCGTTGATTCCCGCTTTCTGCGGCAAGAGCTTTTATGGCCTGCGGGTGCACGAAGCAGCGCTCGAGCGCGGCGTGAAGCTCACCGGCGCGACGGTGCACTTCGTCAACGAGGTCTGCGACGGCGGCGAGATCATCGCGCAAAAAGCGGTGGAGGTGCTTCCCGGCGACACGCCTGAGATTCTACAACGCCGCGTGATGGAACAGGCCGAATGGGTTCTGCTGCCCCAGGCGCTTGAGATGCTGTGCGCGGGGGATTGCTGAAATAAAATATTTGAAATTCTGGAAGGAATTTACGTGTTTCCTCCGACAGATTGTTAAGGCACTGTGACCAAAGTGCAAAAATAATTTGTCAGGAGGATTTTTTCATGCAACACGCAAAGAAAGTGCTGGCCATGCTGCTGGCGATTGTGCTGGCAATGGGGCTATCTATGCCCGCCACGGCGGAAGAAGAGGGCACAAGCACGCAATCGGAAGGGAGCGTGTTCGTCATCGGCCCTGCGCGGGAATCCCTTCCCTATGGCGAAAGCTTCACGCTCAGCGCACAAATTATCCCTCCGGAGGGGATGGAGGCGGTCGCGTACCAGTGGTGGTATCGGTTCGATATCCCCGGCGACAGATTGCGGCGCGTTGAAAACGCTATAGAACCGGAACTGACCGTTTTGCATGGCGAAGCCCATTACCCCATACGCAGCCCCGAATTCTGGCCTTTGTGGTGCGTGGCATTTTACCGTCTCGAAGTTATTTTTGTCGGATGGGAACCGGACGGAAGTGAATTTCTTAGCTCCATACGCAGCAGATCCTTCGAAGTTGCCATGCGGGTGGACTTCGTCGAGACGCCGCAAAAAATATTTCCATATGGAGCAAATATCGTCTTTGACGTGAGCAGGAAGCTCCCGGCCGGGGTAGAAGCGAGTTACGAATGGTGGGTGGGGACGCGGGACACGCCTGTGGAAGGCATAACCGGCTCCGTGCTTGTCATTCCTCCCGACAGCCCGCACTATCCGCCGCAGGCCAGTCGGCCCTACCACGGGGCCCTCAGGCGATACGGATACCAAGCGACTTTCACGGTACGCAATGAACAGGGCGAGGTAATAGACACGTTTTCTTACACCTCCTCCGATAACTATTTACGTATCGAACCGCAGCGCGGGCCGAATTTTTTCGAGCGCATATGGCTTTTCATTTATACTCCGATTGAAATGGCGATGGCCATGACGGTTGTGGGCATTATTATGTCCATGGGCGCCATGCTGCCCTTCACACCGCTGATTTTCATTGGCGCGTGGATATTCAGCGTTTACGCGATGATTCGCGGTATTGTGCTGGGCTTGTTTTAAATAATAAAAAACCCTTGACATTTCTCCCAAAATCATGCATACTATATACAACTAATTTTACATAGGAAAGGGAGATTACTTATGATCGGCATCGGCAAGTGGAAATTCTTTGTGGACACCATGTTTTACCGCGGGGACGCAGTCCTCGTCATCAGCGAAAAAGACGGCAAGCCTGATATCGGCTTGGATATGCCCGGCATGGACGTGCCCGATTTCTCCGTCAGCGACATGGAATACGACGGCAACACCGTCACCGGCAACGTGCAAACCAGCCTGCTCAAGGGCAAGAATATCCCCTTCAGCTGCACCTTCGAAGGCGACCGTGCCAACGGCTTCCTGAAGATTCCGTTCATCGGCAAAGTGAAGCTCAACAACGGCGTGAAGATCGACTAAGATTATAAAAACAAGCGCGGGTGGCTGAAATTCTCTCAGCCACCCGTTTTTTATTTGCGCAATGCTTTCACCCATGTCGTTATCGTCTCAACGCCAAGCACAATTCCCACAATCAGCGGAATCCAAATATAGCCATGCGTTGCAACGTCCTGTATCCAATCGCTATGCTCCGAAAGCAATTGAAACACATGCTGGTCAAACACGTCGTTGAGCGGCACGCCCACAATGAATACAAACATCACCAAAAACGCAATCCCCGCGTTCAGCCCGGTTGAAACTGCTGCCAGCCGAATGGTATAACGCTTTTCGCACAGCTGCATGGTATATTTCGCAATGCCAAGCAGCGACCATAATGCAATCGGCAGCCACATCGCGCGCATTCTTTCCGGGTGGAAATATGGCACCCAGCCCAGCTCGCTGAACCAGAAACCAAAGATCCACGGCACGCCCAGCAATGCACCCGCAATCACCGCTTGCCAAATCATGCCGATAATCGACTCATAGCGTTTGATGGCTCCATTGTTTTCCTGCGGCAATTCCGGCAAATTGGAAAGCAAATCATCGCTGCCAAGCTTCACTTTGCGCCATTCGAGTATCGCAAAAACCAGCGTAGTAATCCCGAAAGCTTGCAGCATTCCCGTAAACGCGCCAATAATCGCCCGGCCCACGCCAAAAGCCACTTGGGTTAAAAATATGGCCCAAAATGGCCACCACACACAAACGCAGCCATCATAACAGGCATAATCACAGCCGCCGCCGGTGAAAATCGCTGAATCGTACTGCGGGTTGAGCAAGCCCGCCAAGGCAAATATCCCCGCCGCAATCGGCAGCATCAATTTCAGCCAGTATTTATAGTGCAGGAAGTACGCCCCGCTAATGAGCGCCCTTCCATCCTGGCCGCCGTATTTCGCCGCAAGCTCGCCTGGGTCGCCAAGCTCGGTGAGCACCACCCGCAAGTCTTTATCCGCGGGCAAAACCTCGCCGCAGCGGGCTTCCAGCATTTCAGAAATCAGCTCCTCCAGCTCTTGCTTGACTTCTTCGCGCATCTTCTGCGGTAATTTTTTCGTTACGGCATAGATATACCGCTGCGCCAGTTCATATTTCATGCCTGTTCCTCCTCTAAAATAGAATTCATGGTTTGCACGGAGCATTGCCAATGCCGCCGCAGCGCCTGTAGGATTTCCAGCCCGAAAGGTGTGGTTTTGTAGTATTTGCGCGGTTTTGCGCCCTCGGTGTTCCAGCTGCTTTCAAGCAAGCCCTGCCCCTCCAGCCGCCGCAGCAGCGGGTAGAGCGTGTTGGCCTCAATAGCCATGCCGCTGGCCGCCAAGTCAGCGATCAGGCTGTAGCCGTAGGTGGGCTGTTTTAGCTTTGCCAGCACGCATAGGATCACTGTGCCCCGGCGCAGCTCCAGCAAAAATCCGGATACGATTTCCTCGCGGCTCATATATATCTCCTTTCATTTTATTGCTGTTATCATTATACAGTGTTGCGCACATTATGTCAAGCAAAAAATAAAAATAACAAAAAACCGTCCCCAGCGTTCACCAGGGGCGGTCGTTTGTCGCGGAAAAATCTCGCAGGAAAGGGGGGGAGCGCATGGAGCACTCTAGTGCTTTTGCGCTTGCCTTAACCGAAAAATTTATCCATTCTCCTTCTGCCGTGCAAAGCAATCGCTGCAATACACAGGACGGCCGTCTTCACGGGGGCGGAAAGGAAGGCGGGCGATGCCGCCGCAGGCTGCGCAGGTCGCTTCGAACATTTCGCGTTCGCCGCCACGGCCGCCGCCGCGCTTGCGCGACTCACGGCAGTCCTTGCAACGGCCAGGCTCGTTTTCGAAGCCCTTTTCAGCGTAGAATTCCTGTTCGCCGGCGGTGAAAATGAATTCGTTGCCGCAGTCCTTGCAGATGAGAGTCTTGTCGTCGTACATTTGCCAATCTACCTCGCTTGAAAAAAATATTTTTGCTCCTTGGCGGAGTCGCACCGCCCTTGGCTATCAGGAGCATATTTAGGTGTCTTGGGGCTAAGCTCACATCAGGACAAGCTTTTGTGCTGCATAGAACGTTTCACAATAGCAACTGCTTTATTAAAGATATCGCTGTAGCTTTTTCCTTGCTCTTTGAAGCGCATTGTCAACTGCCTTTGATGAACAGCCCAGTTGCTTTGCGATGGCCTCGTAGCGCTCGCCGTCCATGTGGAATTCCAGCACCGCGCGCTCCAGCTGCGTCAGCTGCTGCTGCATTACATCCTGCAGGCGCCGCGCGTCTTCCATCGCCGCGTAAAGATCCTGCGGGTCCATGGATTCATATCCCGGCGGCAACGCGGTTTCGCGCAGCTGCTCTTCGGCAGGGGTCCCGGCTTGTTTTCGCAAAGATGCATTCAAACGATTCGCCACGCAGACGGAGACGAATGTCCGCAGGCTTGCCCCGCGCCCTGCCCGGTAGGCTGTCACGGCGCTGAGAAACGCCATCATGGCTTCCTGCAGCAAGTCGTCGCGCGCCACGCGGCTGTCTGTGCGCCGCAACGCAAAATCGACTCTTGCGTGAATGACCGGCTGCAATCGGTCCAGCAACAGGGCGAAGGCAGCAGCGCTTTGTTCCCCTTGCAGAAACAGCGCCGCCAAGGCTTCGTCGCCTTGCTCGCGCAACTGTACGATTTCATCCATATGCCACAACCGTTCAAAAAGCTCAGTTCTAATCATAACGTATAAATTTCAATTTGTCAACAATTATTTTTGAAAATGTAAATTTTTTTCAAGGTATCCCGCTTGTCCGCGCCTCTCCTATCTTTCATTATATTCTAAAAAAATTTTCTTGACATTCGCTTCCATCTGTGATATAATACTCTGGCAATCAAGCAGGGAGGGCAATCGCTCCCCTCACCCACAGGGATGTTGTTCGCTGCGGGTCATGCTAGACTTTAGATATTAGATGTTGGGCTTTAGACATTTAAGCATAGAGCTGGTAATGACACGCACGCATATGTGTGTGTTTTTTAATTGCCTAAAATCTAGCATCTAACAATTATCGGAGGTGTTTGCGTATCAGCACAAGGGACCAGGGCTCGGGCCACAAAGCGCCGCAGCAGATCAACGACGCCATACGCGACCGCGAAGTGCGGGTCGTGGGTGAAAACGGCGAGCAGCTGGGCATTATGCCCGCCATCCAGGCGCTGCGCATGGCCGAAGGCCGCAACCTCGACCTGGTGAAAATCGCCCCGCAGGCCAAGCCCCCCGTGGTTAAGATTATGGACTACGGAAAATTCCGCTTCGAGCAGTCGCGGCGCGAAAAAGAGGCCCGCAAAAACCAGCGCGTGGCGGAATTGAAAGAAATCAAACTGTCTGTCGGCATCGACAAACACGATTTCGACACAAAGGTGGGCCATGCCCTGCGCTTTTTGGAACAGGGGCACAAGGTCAAGGTGTTCATCCGCTTCCGTGGGCGCGAAATGGCGCACGCGAACCTGGCTACCGACAAAATGAAAGCCTTCGCTGAAAGCTGCGCGGAAATCGCAAGCGTGGAGCGCGTGCCCAAGCTCGAAGGCCGCCAGATGATCATGTTCCTGGCGCCCAAAGATAAACCCAAGAAATAACAATCAGGAGGAACCAACCATGCCAAAAATCAAGACCCACTCCGGTGCGAAAAAGCGCTTCAAGCTTTCCAAAACCGGGAAAGTCATCCGCTCAAGCGCCTTCACCGGCCACGATATCAAAGGCCGCAAAAACACCAAGAAAAAACGCGCCCTGCGCGGCACCAAAGTCGCCGACAAAACCAACGCCGCCAACATCAAGAAATTGATTCCCTACAAGTAAATTTATCGGAGGAAATAAATTATGGCAAGAATCAAAGGCGCGGTGACCACGCGCAGACGCAGGAAAAAAGTATTGCGGATGGCAAAGGGCTATTATGGCGCGAAAAGCCGTCTGTTTAAAACCGCGAAGCAGGCCGTGATGAAATCCGGCCAATACGCCTATATCGGCCGCAAGCAGCGCAAGCGCGACTTCCGCCGCCTGTGGATCACAAGAATCAGCGCTGCGGCAAAGCTCAACGGCATGAACTATTCCACATTCATCAACGGCCTGAAAAAAGCGAACATTGATCTCAACCGCAAAATGCTCAGCGAGATCGCCATCGCCGACCCAGCGGCCTTCACCGCCCTGGCCGACGCCGCAAAGGCTGCCCTGGCATAATGGGCGCGTTCACCGGAAAAGCAACTGCATACGCAAAGGCGCGGTTAGGCTATGCCCTTGCCGCGCTCATCACATTTTCTATAATTGTCTATATCGCGCTGTTTGCAAGCAACCCTTTCGTGCGCGGCCATTTGGGCGATATCCTCGTCGTCATACCCATCCACTGCGCCATCCGCGTGATATTTCCCGTTAAGCCCCGCCTGCTTGCCCTATATGTATTTCTTTTTGCCTGCCTGGTGGAATTCGTGCAGCTCATCGACCTGCAGGGCATGCTGGGCCTGGGGCACATTGCGTGGCTGCGCATTGTTGTCGGCGGAACATTCGACTGGCTTGATATTTTATGCTATGCCGCCGGCTGCTTGATCATAGGACTGGGGGAGCTTGGTTATAATCACTTCAAAAGAAAACCCGCACATTAAACTTGCCGTGCGCCTGCGCGAAAGCGCCCGGGAACGCCGCGAGCGCGGCCTGTTCTTTCTCGAGGGCTATCGCCTGTGCGTAGACGCGCTGGCTTCGGGCTATGCGCCGGAGATGCTATTCATAACGGAAGCCGCACAGCATAAATATCCTGTCACGCACGAAAATCTTGTGCTGATCTCTGAACCTGTGGCACAAAAGCTGGCGGACACCCAAAGCCCGCAGGGCGTTTTCGGGATATTTCGCTGTAGGGGCGGAAATCTTCCGTCCGCTGCAAACCAAAATAAAATTATAGTTCTCGAAAACCTGCAAGACCCCGCGAACTTGGGCGCCATCGCCCGCACGGCGGAAGCCCTGGGCCTCAGCAGCCTGATCGTCTCCGGCGGCTGCGATATTTATCACCCGAAAGCCTTGCGGGCTTCGATGGGCGCGCTGCTGCGCTTGAATGTCACGCAAACAGATCATTTACCAGCCTTTCTGCGTGAAATAAACTTGCCCTGCTATGCCGCCGTACCGGATCAAGACGCAACTCCCTTGCCCGGCTGTGATTTCTCCGAGGGCGCTGTCGTAGCAATTGGCAATGAGGGCAATGGCCTGAGCGAAGAAGCGATTGCGGCCTGCGGCCATAGGCTGACCATCCCCATGGCGGGCCGGGGCGAAAGCCTCAATGCTGCGGCTGCTGCGGCAATTATCCTGTGGGAGATGATGAAATGAAACAATCGCTCTATTACATCTGGCTGCAATGCGCACTGGGGATATCCTCTTCGCTGCGCACGCAGGAAATCCTGGCCGCGTTCAGCAATGCCCGTGCCATTTACGAGGCCTCGGACTACGAGCGGCGCATTGCGGGGGTGTTCACAAACCTGCAGCTGGACAAGCTGCGCAGAACCCCGCTTTGCCAGGCGGAACTTATTTTGGAGGAATGCGCAAGGCAAAAGCTGCATATCCTATCACCGCAAGACCCTGCCTACCCCACCTTGCTGCGGCATATCCCGAATCATCCCCTCGTGCTGTATATGCGCGGTTCGCTGGATTTCCTCGCCGAGCAGCTGCCCCTGGCCCTTGTCGGCACCCGCCGGGCGGACAGGAAAAGCGTGGACATTGCCAGCCGTTTGAGCAGCGAACTAGTACGTGCCGGCTGCGCTGTCGTCAGCGGCGGCGCGCTGGGGATCGACTCCGCCGCGCACTGGGGGGCGCTGCATGCGGGCGGCAAGACCATCGCGGTGCTGGGCTGCGGCCTGGCGTTCGACTACCTGCCCGAGAACAGCAGCTTGCGCCAGCGCATCGCGCAAAATGGCGCGGTCATCAGCGAATACCCAGGCAACACAGCCCCTACGCCGCGCTCCTTCCCCATCCGCAACCGCATCATTTCTGGCATTTGCGCGGGCACGATCGTCGTGGAAGCCGGTGAAAAAAGCGGCTCGCTCATCACTGCCACCTGCGCCGCCGAGCAGGGCCGCGATGTCTTCGCCGTGCCGGGCGACGCCTTCGGCTCCACTTACACCGGCGGCAACAAGCTCATCCGCGAGGGCGCCAAGCCCGTCTTTTCCGCCATGGACGTCCTCGAAGAATACGAACTGGTCTATCCTGAACTGCTCAACATGCGCGAGGCAACGCGCGACCTGGAGCGCCCATCGGCCAACCCGGAAAAAATTCCGGTGAAAAAGCCCACAAAACCTGTAGGGGCGAGCTGTGTTCGCCCGTTAACCTGCCCCACGCAACACGCGCCCCCTGCGGGCGAACACAATTCACCCCTGCCGCCCGGCCTTTCTCCCCTCGAACAAAAAATCCTCCAGTGTCTTTCAGGCAGACAAATGCATATAGATGATATCACGAAAGCCGTGAACATTAGCATGGGCGAATTATTCATGGCGCTGACCAAACTTGAAATCGAAGGCCTGGTAGCACAGGCGCCCGGAAAGGTATATATGCTATGCCAAAATTGATCATCGTCGAATCCCCCGCAAAAGCGAAAAGCATCGCAAAATATCTCGGCAAGGGCTTCATGGTAGCTTCCTCCATGGGCCATGTGCGGGATTTGCCCACCGCGCGCCTGGCCGTCGACGTCAACAAGGGCTTTGCGCCCAGCTATGTCGTGCTCAAAGATAAAGAAAAGCTTGTCAAAGAGTTACAGGCCAAGGCCGCCAAATGCGACCAGGTCTTTCTGGCTACCGACCCGGACCGCGAGGGCGAGGCCATTTCATGGCACCTGGCGCATATCCTCGACCTTGACCTCAAACAGCACAATCGCGTCACTTTCAATGAAATTACAAAATCCGGCGTACTCGGCGGCATGGCCCAGGCCCGCCGGGTCGACATGGACCTGGTCAACGCCCAGCAGGCGCGGCGCGTGCTCGACAGGCTCGTGGGCTATAAGCTCAGCCCTTTCGTCAGCCAGAAGATCCGCCGGGGACTGTCCGCCGGGCGGGTGCAGAGCGTTGCGCTAAGATTGATCGTAGACCGCGAAATCGAAATCCGGGCCTTCAACCCAGAGGAATATTGGACCATTGACGCAAAATTGCTCAACAATGGCCGCAAACCACTCAAAGCCGGCTTCGTGGGGGATCAAAAAGGCAAAATCGCACTTGCAAACAAGGAACAGGCCGACGCCATTCTTGCCCGCTTGCAGGACGCGCAGTTCTGGGTGGCGGGCATCAAGAAGGGCTCGCGCAAAAAAAACCCCGCGCCGCCCTTTAACACTTCCACTTTACAGCAGGAGGCCAGCCGCCGCTTGGGCTTCCAGGCGCAGCGTACCATGCGCGTGGCGCAGGAGCTCTACGAGGGCGTAGAGGTCCCCGGCCACGGCACCACGGGTTTGATCACCTATATGCGTACAGACTCCCTGCGCATTTCAGACGAAGCGCGCACAGAAGCCTGCGCTTATATCAGCGAAACTTACGGCAAGAAATATCTGCCCGCACAACCTAGAATTTACAAATCAAAAGCCAACGCACAGGACGGCCACGAAGCCGTGCGCCCCACGATCCCAAGCCTGCAGCCAAGCCAGGTAAAGCCTGCGCTAAGCCCCGACCAGTTTAAGCTTTACGACCTGATCTGGAAGCGCTTTATGGCCAGCCTGATGGCCTCCTGCCTGCAGGACACCGTCAAAGC
>Ga0123353_10006954_pt1 | contig 15210 bp, 10 predicted proteins | sample TergutLab28metaG_3_FD_92763 | JGI IMG/M metagenome (GOLD analysis project Ga0123353, IMG submission 92763) | Labiotermes labralis P3 segment gut microbial communities from Petit-Saut dam, French Guiana - Lab288 P3 | ecosystem: Host-associated > Arthropoda: Insects > Digestive system > Gut ... | reverse complement strand
TGATGAGTTTGATTGCCAACATTTCGCTTGCCGTTCAGCAATGCTTGAAGTGGGACGCTACGAACGAACGTTTCGTCGGAAACGAACAAGCGAATTCACTGCTCCACTACGAGTACCGGGCTCCGTGGAAGTTGGAAGTCTGATGTGTAAAGGAGTCGAGAGCGTATGCGGAATCGGTTTGGACGAAGTACCCGTCATTCCCGCAACACTCGTCATTCCCGCGAAGGCGGGAATCCAGACGAAAGACGAGCCCCCTGTTCCTCTAGACCCCCGCCTTCGTGAGGGCGGCGGGAAGAGCGAACTCGTTAGCGAACTATGGGTTCTGTGAACTTGCAATTCTATTCTTTGACTCGTTCAATGTATTCGCCGGTTCGGGTATCGACTTTGATTTTTTCGCCGTTTTCGACAAAATTGGGTACAAAGATTTCCGCTCCCGTATCGACCTTGGCGGGCTTCGTAACATTCGTCGCCGTGTTGCCGCGAACGCCCGGCTCCGTATATTCCACCGTCAACACCACATGATTCGGCGGAGTGATGCCCATCGGATTGTTGTTGAAGAGCATCATTTTGCAGAGCATCCCCTCTTTGAGATATTTCCATGCGTCGTCCACGAGTTCTGCCGAAAGTTCATACTGCTCATAAGACGTGTTGTCCATGAACGCAAACATCTGACCGTCTTTATAGAGATACTGCGCATCGATTTCGGTAATATCAGCAGATTCTAACGTATCGCCGCTTTTGTACGTGCGATCCAGCGTCGTCCCCTTCGTCAGGTTACGCAGTTTGCATTTGTACAGGGCTTGTCCTTTTCCCGGCTTGACGAAGTTACATTCCGACATAATGTACGGATCGCCGTCGATTTGAACCTTCAACCCTTTCCGAAAATCGCTTGTGTTTACTAATGCCATAAGTAGAGATGTCGATTACAAGACGTTCCGATTCTACCCGGAAAATGCGAATTTTCAAGCGGTAGCAGTCTGATTGCATGGATCGATGGCTTGGCAACGGGCAAGAAATCGGATATATTTCTCGACCGGAGGCGGTTCTAACAAGTTTTTGGCAATCGCCATAGACAAATGTCAATCAAAAATGCTTTCACCCTCATTATCATTTTTTGTTTGCCCATCGTTGCATCGGCGGAGCCGCAACTTGCCGTGCAACTCGACCGATCCGCCCTCTATGAAGGGGAATCGTTGCTCTATACCCTCATTCTGACCGACACGAATCCGACCGCTCATGTCGTAACACCGGACACATCCGTTTGGTCGGATTTCGACGTTCAATTACTCGGCACTCAAACAGGTCAGCGAGGCGGAGGTTTCTTTTCCATGACTATCAATGGAAGAACCGTCCGCGACGACAGGACTGCTGCGACCCATTTTATGCAGTTCAGTTACCGTTTGACCCCGAAACGCACCGGCACACAGTCGATACCGCTCCCCAAAGTTAACGTTGACGGCAAAACATTACTGCCGCAGACTTTTTCTGTGGACGAAGGCAATCGGCAAATATCGACGGATTATTCCGTTGCCGTTCAAGTTTTAGCACCAGAAGATCAAGACATCGTTTTTATGACGATTGAAACGAACCGCTCTCGGCTTTATCCGATGCAACCCCTTGAAATTACGCTCATCATGCAAATTAAGGGTTTGCCGGAACCTCATTCCCAAAGAGACCCGCTCTCGACGATGCGACAATTGCCGACGCTCCAGATTCCGTGGTCGGAAGCGGTTCCTAAAGGTTTTCAGACGATCCCAAAACCGGATAATCAAGCCAGCAGGCAGATTCAACGGTTCGATGCACAAGGCAACGAGATTACCTATTGGGAGTACCACTTTACTCGAACGCTCATTCCGAAGGAATTCGGCAATTATTCCTTCGGTCCGGCAACAATACAGGGGGTGTTTCCGGTTGCGGATGCCAATGCTTCGAATGGAATCGCCGGTCGGAGAATGTACGTCCTTGCCAAACCGGTCTCCGTTGCCGTTGTGGATGTGCCGCAAGAGAATCGTCCTGCCGATTACACTGGAGCGTTCGGCTCGTTTCACTGGGAAGCATCACTCACGCCAAACCAATCGCGGGTGGGAGACCCGATGACACTCACGCTCCGCCTTTTCGGAGAAGGTTCGATGGCAAATGTCCGTCCCATTGATTTGTCGGTCAATCCTGATGTCGCCGCCAATTTTCGGGTTCACATGCCGCCGACCGAAGATGTCAATGAGCAAGCCTGCCGTTTTACGTACACTATTCGACCGTTGAACTCGGGCGAAATTTCCTTTCCGTCGATTCCGATTTCGGTCTTCGATGTGAATACGGAAAGGTTTGTAACACTAGAAAGTTCGCCGATTCCCTTGACCATTGGCGATTCGGAGTCGGTGCAATCGGCGACTCTTTTTGGCAGTGTGCCCGGTGATTCCGGTGCGGTACAACTTGCGGCGGGAGGACTATTTGCGAATAAAACAGTAATTTCGGAAGTGTTTCCGCCGATTTCTTTCCTCCGCTGGGTGGTCGTGGTTTCCGTGTTGGCGGGAGGATATGTGGTGCTCACTCTTGGCGTTTTGTTGTTGCGGTATCAGTGGACGACTCCCCGACAGCAGCGGCGGCGCGGTGCGTTGCATCGGGCGAAGACCCGGCTGGCAACAATTTCAAGGATACTCCGAGAGAAAGGGGATGCTGTCAATCTTGCCGAGATGAGCAGCGAATTGCAGGGGAGCGTTTTCGGCTACATTGCGGACAAGATGGAGGGCACGGAACAAGGAATGACGACGAGCGATGCTTGCCAGAAACTTTTAGCGAATCGAGTGCCGGAGTCGTTGGTCGATGCGATTCGCAAAGTATTGGAATCGTTGGATGCGGTAAAGTACGGTGGCTTGGACACTCGGTCGTTGAATGAACTGACGCACACTACTGCTCTGCTTTTGCAACAACTGGAGGGGTAGGTCATTCGGTGGATGTGATGAAGGATCACTCCCTTTGCTTGTCGGATTCGGATTTTGCGGAGGCGGGTTTGGAAAGTCCAGTCCCCCATGCGGCAGCCTATGCACTATCGACCGGCTCGGACGATAAATTGGAGTAAAATAGGGATTGCATGTCCAGATAGACATTCTGTTTGGTGCTGTGTTTTCCGGCATGTGACGGTATTTATAGCGTCAAACGACATGCCGAAAAAATGGCGTGGTTTCCCGGCGGTCGGTTGCCTACCTTCCATTTTTAACCGGAAGAGCAGTAACTTCGATTATTTCGATTGTTCTGATTAAAGAAAATAGGCAGACTGTGCCGATAATAATGACGATAGAGAGTTTTTGCCCTTCAATTCCTCCTAAAGGAATTAACCCAAAGGAGTCAACGTAGTATGCCTCGACCCGCACTTTTCACCGGTGAAGACAAAGCCCAAGGACGGGAAACCCGATCACCGCTCGCTCCCCCCCCTTTCATTCAACCCGCCGTTCAGCCCGCCGTGAAAAACTCCGATTTTGCGGCAGAATTTCTTTCTGTGTCCAGTCCCTTTGCCGCCAAATCCCCTCTTGCCAAACCAAACGTTGATTGTTCTAGTCTCCTCGAACCTCGGCAAGACGAAATCGACCACCGCGAAAATCAACTCAATGCTCGAATGGCACAGTTCGAAACCCTCGTTCGCAACACCAAAGTTTCGCTCCAAACAAAAATGGAAGAAATTGCCCAGCGAGAGGAAGAACTTCGTACGGCGGAAGAGCAGCAGCACATTTACCGTCGCACCGTGGAAGAGCAGTTCGACCGGGAGCGTCGCGCCTTGGAACACGAGCGAACTGATCTGCAAACACGTAAGCAAACCATTGAAGATCGCCTTGTCCGTCGGGAGCGGGAACTCTCGGAAATCGCCGCCGAAAGGGAGCGGGAAGTCGCCGTGCAAGCCGAAGAGTATCGGCAGCAACTCGAAGAGCAACTGCTTGCCGCCAAGTCCGACTACCAAAACCGATTTGAACAACGGTGTCAGGAAATTGAAAACGACTTCATGCATCGTCTCGCCGACGAAAAAAGGGAGTTGGACTCACAACAGCGGGCTCTCGATGAGGCGTTTGATACCCGAATCCGGCAGTTAGACCGGGAATCCGAACAGACAAAGAGCAACTGCGAAGAGCAGTACAAGATACGATTCGAGGAACTGGATCGGCAGTTCGAAATCAGAAAGAGGGAAATCGAGGACACTTCGGAACGCCGAATGTCCGCACTGAATGAAGACTTTCTACAAAAGCGCAGCGAATTGGAAGAGCGGTATGCCCGACGGGAAGCACAATTGGAACACCGGGAAGTGCTCGTTCAGCAAGCCGAAGAAGAATGGAACAATCGCCGGACAATGTTTGAGAGTCAGTGGAACGACTTTGAAGGGCTTCGGAAGACGAAATCGGAGGAATTGACCCGACGTGAGTCCAAAGCGGAAGAACGGGAGCGGTACATTATCGATGCCGAAGCGAGAACGCAGAAAAAGGAGTTAGAACTGGCGGCACTGGCGGAAGCACTGAAAGCCAAAGAACTCAAAACGGCACTGGAAGCCAAAAAGTATCTCAACGTACAGGAAATGTCAGTGTCGATCGAAGAATCGCAAGCCGAAGTGATACGAATTCGAGAAGCGTTGGTGCGGGAGCGGCATCAAATGCAAAAGACCAATGACTCGGAACGTAAGCGGCTCCGGGATGCTCAGGAATTGGCACTCAAGCGATTGGAAGAAGAGCGGCAGGACTTGGTCAAACAGAACAAACGCTTGGAACAGATGCGGCTAGCATTGGATCGTTCGCGGGAAGAGTTAGGCAACATGCACCGTGAAACTTTGGAAGTCCGGCTGGCAACAGAGGAACTTTGGTTGCGTCTTGCAGGCGAATCGGGTACGGAAGATTTGAAGAAGTCGGTCAGCAAGATTCAAGCACGTTTGGCATCGGAATATCAGGACGCGGTGGCTCGGCTTGAGGGACAAAAGCAGGATTTGAAGCAGAATCGAAACGAACTTCGGGAACAGCAGGAAAAATTGGCGGCAAGAAAGGATCAGATGGATCAGTTGGCACTGGAAACGGAGTCGGCGATGTCCGAGCGGGAGCGTCATTTGAAAGGGCGTGAAGAGGAATTGGATCGTCGTCAGAGTCACATTGACGAACAGACCCGGCGAGTGCAACAGGAGCGGGCGGAAATGGAGCACGAAGTACGAATGTTGCAAGCACAAATTGATGCCGCTTTCGGAAAAAATGCTGCGTGAGAGACACCAATAGGAGGAACAAAATAGATGTTCAGCAAAAAAGACAAATTTATTGACGTGTTGTGGTATTACTCTTGCTTCACAGGAGCATCAACGACACCGGCGTATAGGGCTTCACCTCAATCTTAAAAGTTCCGTGCACCACCGGAATTGCTTCGCCGATTGCTCGACCGCGCAAATCGCACGGCAATACAGACTTGACCGAAAGTTTTTCCGGGAGTTGCACCGTTACTGGCAGAGCATCCGTACCATGCCCTGCCATTTCCCACATGCGGAGCATCAATGCACCACTATCCGGGTCTTTGCCGAACGCCGTCACATAAATTCCTTTTCGGTCAAGCCGAATGCCCTGAACGCTTTCGGAAGGGGACTGTACAACCGGCTGAAAATTCAACGCAAACGCTTCCAAACAAGGCGTTATCAACGAACTTTCATTGTCGTACTGGTCGAACGCCCAGAGAATGAACGAAGCGTGAATATCTCCTTCGTTCCAGAGGCGGAAATTCGTGTTCCATTGATTATTGAAGAGATTGAACCAAACGTCCGGTTTTTTCGGGACAAAATCTTTGGAAAACAGCCAGCCGCCCGGCACATCAAGGGAGACCAGCGGCGAATCGAGCGGACAAATGCCGATGCCGAAACCGTCTTCACCGAAGACCGCAACGCCCGTCCGCAACCATTGAAAATGCCGATTGCTGCCGCGAACGATGTCCACGACAGGGTCAACGATTCCGCCCAAGCGTCCCAAGCGAAATTGCGGCTTCTCGACGGCAAGCGGAAAATGAAAATAGCCCGCCTCGGGCCACGTATCGGCAATTTTCGTGCCGGTAAACACAAACCGCACTTCGGGACGCTTGTCATACAGTACAATGTTCATTGAGATAGTGTTCATTGAGGCAATGCTCACCGAGGCGGTCAAGGGAAGTTCTTCTACGGACTCAAATTTAATGCGAACCTGTGTGGACTCAGAAAAAATGTTGCGGAACGTTTCGACCCGCTTGATTTTGTCGATCTTCAAACGCTGTTCCGGGACATCACGAGGCAGTCCTCGTTTTGTAAATTCGCTCAATACCCAAGCCGGAAAAGAGATGCAATAATCGTTCATAAACTTGTCGCACATCGCGGCATCGGCACGTTGATGAAAAAAGCCCGGTATCTCCCCTTGCCGAAAGACCTCACGCCTGCGTTTCAAATCAAGAAGTGAAATTTCGTTCGTTTTCGGATCGACCGTCAGTGCGAAATGGTCGGTGGCAATCGTCGTCCGCTCCAGAATTTCTCTGACAGGTTCACTATTCTGTAAGTAGGTATTCTCGACAACGGCACCTGGCGCAAGAGTGCGTCCCTGGTAATCGACTAAATCCCAAGGCAAAGGATTGAAGATTGCGGAGCGAGGCTTGTCCCATTCATGTCCCCTGACCGCCCGGCGAATGAAATCGGATTTCTCTTCCCAAGACGCAACGATACGTCGATATGCCTCATTGAATTTTTTTCCGTTTTCCAGTGCTTTCCAATCCTCGTCGAAGGGCAATTCCTTTTCTCCGCCGTAATTGCAGAGCCAGTAGAGTGAACCTCCCCAAGTGTGTTCGCCGTAGAGGAGCGACTGCTCCCAAGCATCGGCGATGGTGTCGCCGATGGTGTGCGCTTGCGGCTGTCCGTAAAGGGTTTCGAACATTTCCTGATAGACGAGCATTTCGTGAACGGCGCGGGCAAGTCGCTGTCCCTGCGGATCGCACATCGGTCCGTGAATCCACGTATCCGGCATATCGCCTTTGACGACGGGAATCTTTGTCCGGTCTTCTTTCTCTAAAATGGCGTTTCCAAAATCGGAGAGACGACCGATGTAAATTTTTGCATCAGGAAAACGCTCTTCCGCCTCTTTCAGGTGTTTTTCGACTTCTTCCGGTCGCGGCGGACCGTGATTGTCGCCGGTATGAATCAACCAGAGCCACGTTCGATACTGCCAATCCTCCGGCGGTTCCAGACCGCTTCCGTATCCGTCGACGTGCATTGTCAGGACGCGGCTGCCGTCGGGACCTTCACGGAAAAACAGGAGGGGAACCTCCGGGTCGCCGCTCCCCGAATTGGTTCCTTCGTGCATAAACGTGATTCCTGCATGGGCGAGCAACGTCGGCAGAATCCACGAATGGCACGGCACGTCGGTCATTTTGGCATCGGTGGGCAACGGGAGTCCGTATAGTTTTGAGAGATTGGTCGAAAACCGAAGTCCGCGCACAAGGTCTTCTTCGACCAGCGTTTCCGTGTGCAACGTAAAGGGAAGCGCATGAACGGCAAAGCGTCCTGTACGAAGGGCGTGATTCAATCGGGCGGCACGTTCCGGTGTCTGGTCTTTGAGAATTGCCGCCATGGGCAGTCCCGGCAGTGTCCAGATAAACTGTTTGTCTTCGGGCAGGTCTTTCGAGGCATCGACGACGGTCAAAGCGTTGTCGATCATCGTTGTACGATAATGTTCGATGACTTCCGAGGCGAGTTTCGTATAACCGATGTCGAAATGCGTCTTGAACACAAGAACGATTTCATCTATCGGCGGCGTGTCTGCGGCGGCACAATACTGTACTGAAACGGACAACGCAAAAAGTAAGGAAAGGATTATGCGGGTCATAATTGCCTTCTTTTCCAGGGCATTGTAAATTTGTATAGGCTTTCTATACCTTCTGCATTGTAACGTTTTTTTCCCCTTTCACAATGTTGTCGAGGAAGTGCAGCGGAAGTGCATCTGACGTGAACCCTTGCCAAGACCGCCGGGTTGATGTACAATGACGGAAACGTCCACCGATACTGTTTTTAGCATCAAACAATGACCCAGCCAGCAACCTCCACGCCTCCCAGTGTTCCTGCCTCCAACGTACCGGAATCCTGTGAGTGTTCTCGACGCTGTTTTCTCAAAGGCGGACTCCTCGCCGCTGCCGTTCCCGCCGTTTCCGTTGCCGGTTTTTACGCCGGCTATCGGTTCACTCATGGCAATCCCGTCCGCGTCGGAGTCGTCGGCTGCGGAGATCAAGGGCAAGTGCTCATGGGAGCCATCAATCCCGAATACATCGAAGTAAAGGCGATTGCCGATATTCGTCCCTATAACCTTCATCGTGCTTTCCACGGCGACATTTCCTCTCCCGCCGCTCTCAAAGCCCGACCCGGTCTCCTCTCCGTCTATGGTTGGAATACCATCCAACAAGCCCGGCAAAACATCAATATCTATAACAACTTCCGCGACCTCCTCGAAAACGCCAAGAAAGACAACCTCGAAGCCATCATCATCGGCTTGCCGTTACATCTGCACGCTCCCGCCGCCGTCATTGCTATGCGAGATTACGGCTTGCATGTCCTCACAGAAAAGTTGATGGGGCACAGCGTTGCCAACTGCAAAGAAATGGCAAGAGCGGCATACGATTCCCACAAGCATCTAGCAACGGGACACCAGCGGCACTACAACATTCTCTATCAACAGGCAGTTGATCAAATTCGCCGGGGATTGCTGGGCAACATCCACTACATCCGCGCCCAATGGCATCGCAACAACGCTCCCGGAGGCGATAGTTGGCAAATGCCGATGCCGGAAGCAGTGAAACCCGATGACCCACAAGCCGAACGACTCGCAAGGGAACTCACTTCTTGGACACGCGAACTGAACAATGCTCGCGGACTTGCCATCAAAGAGTGGGCAAAAAAAGTCGCGCTCAAGAAAGCTCAAATCGCCGACTACGTGCTATTAAAAGGGGGTGAACATCAGGGCTTCGACCTAAAATCAGCCGAGGAGTACGGTTACAAAGGGGCTAATTTTGAGGGGAGTGGAAAAACTTTCGAACGTCCCGCTGCCGAAGAACTGCTTCGTTGGCGGTTGTGGCAACGCACCGGCGGCGGGTTGATGGTCGAACTCGGTTCGCATCAACTCGATGCGGCAACCATTTTCCTTGCGGCAAATAGAGACTACTATCTTGACCAGACCAACAGCGACTTGCCTCGCGGCGAAAAAGTTCAGCCGCTCAAAGTGCACGTTTCGGCGAACCGGAACATCTTCGGACTCGACCGGGAAGTGAGCGACCATGTTACAACGCTTGTGGAATTTCCGGCACCCGACTACGATGAAAAAACCGAGGCGGGACGTAAACGGAAAATCTGTGTGCAGTATTCGACGATCAACGGCAACGGCTTCGGCGGTTACGGCGAAATCGTTTACGGAACCGACGGAACGTTAGTCTTGACTTCGGAGACCGAGACGGAATTGTTCCGCAGCGGCGGTTCCGGCAGTTCGGTGGCGGCAAGAGCGGAGTCGGCAATGTTGGACACGCAGTCGAGTGGACCGGCACAATCGGCGGTCGGCGGTGGAAGAGCGGAGGTCAGCCGGGGATATGCCGAACAGTTACAGCACTGGGCATGGTGTATTCGGCACAATCCCAAGGTCAAAGACCCCACACTGCAACCGCGATGCTATCCGAAGATTGCTCTGGCAGACTCGGTGATTTCGTTGGTCACGAACATTGCGGCGGACGCTGGAAAGAGTATTACGTTCAATCCCGACTGGTTCGATCCGCTCAACGACGCAACGCCGGAGACGGAAGTCATGAACGATCCCAACGGAAAGCCCGACTTGAACAAACCAATGTATGCGGTGTAGAACTGATCATGGAATACCGAACTGCTGGCGAATCACACGGACAGGGAATCTTGGCACTCGTCGAGCATTTTCCCGCCGGTTTGACGATTGATACCGCCCTTATCAATGCCGAACTAAAACGTCGGCAAGGAGGGTACGGTCGCGGAGAACGTCAGAAGATTGAAACCGATACCGTCGAAATTCTGACGGGAATATGGCGAGGAATCTCTACCGGGGCACCGATTTCCCTCTGGATTGCAAACCGTGACTGCCGCATTGACACCGCTCCCGACGTTGCCCAACCGAGACCAGGACACGCCGACCTCGCAGGCTCCCTCAAGTACGGCTTGCCGATACGTCCCATTTTGGAGAGGGCAAGTGCCAGAGAAACTGCCGGACGAGTCGCTGCCGGAGCATTGGCAAAGCAAATTCTAAAACAACACGGCATCACCGCCGTCGGATTCGTCAAGAGCATCGGAACGTTTACGCTGCCGACCGATGACGACTTTTCGCCGGAAGAGTTGCTCGAACGCCGCAATGCTAGCGAGTTGTACACTCTCTTTCCCGAAAAGGATACCGAGTTAAAAAAAATGATTGACGAGGTTGCCCAATCGAAAGACAGCGTAGGAGGTGTCATTGAAGTTCGGGTCTTTGGCGCTCCTATCGGACTCGGTTCGCATGCTCAATGGTGCGATAAATTGGACGGAAAACTTGCTAGGGCTGTGATGTCGATACAGGCAATCAAGGGAGTCGAAATCGGACTCGGTTTTGAATCGGCGAGAGTGTGCGGTTCAGAAATGCACGATCCGATTGGTTTTGAACCGGCGCAGCAAACGAGTGCGAATCGAGGATTTGTACGAAAAACGAACAATGCTGGCGGTATTGAAGGAGGCATGTCGAATGGTCAGCCGATCATTCTTCGGGCGGCGATGAAACCGATTCCGACGTTGCTGAAACCTTTGGAGTCGATAGAGTTAGCAACGAAGCGACCGATACCTGCGGTGTACGAGCGGAGCGATGTCTGTGCGGTTCCGGCGGCAAGCGTCGTCGTGGAAAATGTCGTCGCTTGGGAAATCGCCAACGAATTGTAAAACGATAGATATTACAAGAGCCGCAAGTGTAGCGGTTTTTCTCATGATACAATGTTCCTACTTCCCCAACGACCTACAATGGAAGCAGAACTCATCAAACGAATCCGTTCCATGCCGGGAACAGAGTTGATCGGTGACGATGCGGCAGTGATCGGCGATAACATCATTACCGTCGATATGCTCACGGAAGGAGTCGATTTTCTCCTTGCCGAAACACCTCCGCAATGGATCGGACGCAAAGCACTGGCAGTCAATTTGAGCGACATAGCGGCAATGGGAGGCGTGCCGAAGTGGATATTTATGGCGGTGGCACTCCCAAAAAGCGGCCCGTCCAAAAACGACGCACTGGAATTGGCAGAGCAACTTCTCGTTGGGGCAAGACCGCTGATTGACAAGTACAATTTGGTTCTTGCAGGAGGCGACACCAACACTTGGGAGGGCGGACTCGTTGTGTCAATTACCGTCATCGGCAACGTCACGAAAAATGGAGTGTTTCGACGGAGCGGCGGAAAGGCGGGAGACCGAATTCTCGTTACCGGAAAACTCGGCGGAAGTATTCTGCGGCACCAGTTTTTCTTTGAACCTCGCATTGCCGAAGCGTTGCATTTGAACGAACACTATGAAATTCATGCGGCAATCGACATTAGCGATGGTTTATCATTGGATTTGAATCGTCTCGCCATTGAAAGTCGGTTGGGGGCAACGATTTACGAGTCGAAGATTCCGATTGCGGAAGATGCCGTCAAACTTTCGCAACAGTCGGGACGTTTGCCGATTGACCACGCTCTTTCCGACGGCGAAGATTTTGAACTGCTGTTCACGGTCGCTCCACCGGAAGCGGAAAAACTGTTGTCCATGCAACCGTTTCGGTCGTCGGGAGTGACGTTATACAACATCGGCGAACTGACTTCCGAAGCCGGACTTCGTATAGTATCGGCAAACGGAATCTCCAACCCGCTCACCCCCAAAGGATTTGAACATTGAAATTATAGAAACACACGTGTGCAATCTCACACCGCTCCCTTTTTGCGTTTTTCCTGTATAATACTCGTTTCCGAACTGTACTCTCTCCTTACACTATGTCTCTTTCTGTTGCCGAGTCGTTACGTTGGCAGAAATTTCCCGTTTTGGATCAAGGATTCGTCTGTCTCGTCGATGTCATGGGACAAGACTCTTCTATCGTTCAGGCGGCACGAGTCAGTTACGGCGAAGGCACGAAACATGTTTCCGATGATCGAACACTCATCCGCTATCTGATGCGGCATCAACATACCACTCCCTTTGAAATGGCAGAAGTCAAACTGTTGGTGCGTGTACCGATGGACTGCTGGCGGCAATGGATTCGGCACCGTACCGCCTCGGTCAACGAATACAGCACACGGTACTCCGTTGCCGTGGATGCCGTTTATTCGACTGCCCCTGAAGTGTGGCGAACGCAATCGGCAGCGAATCGGCAAGGCAGCGGCGGGTTCCTCGATCCCGAAGTCGGACGCTTCTTGACCGACGAAGAGGCAGAACTGCATCGTTACACTAGGGAAGTTTATGACCGACGGATCGAGCAAGGGGTCGCAAGGGAGCAGGCACGGAAAGATTTACTCCTTTCAACGTACACCGAAGCCTATTGGAAAGTCAATTTGTATAACTTGTTTCGGTTCCTTGCACTGCGGATGGAATCGAATGCCCAGTACGAAATTCGGGAATATGCTACGACCATTGGAGAAAAGATTGTTCAGCCGCTCTTTCCGCTTTGCTGGGAAGCGTTTGCGGATTATCACTTCGGATCGGTACGATTGAGTCGGCTTGAGCAGGAGATCATTCAACGTCTTTCGCAGGGCGGAACGATACCGGCAACTCGAGAACAGTTTTTGGCAGTGCAGGACTCCGCTTGGAAAATCCACGAACGCTGCCGGGAACGCGACGAATGTTATGAAAAACTCTGTCGCTTGGGAATCGTTTGTTCGTCTGCGGAGCGTCAATGAAAACCGGACGCTCTCCAAAAAATACGGCTCTGTTTGACAATCGTCGGTCATTGTCCCATGTCACAAGGAATCCGTAAGACCGTGATGCTCATCGGAGCAACCGTAATCTTGTTCGATTCAATCGCGAGCCGAGACTCCAGAATGTCAATCTTTTGCTCCTCACCGGGATCGTTATGCGCCATCGGGTCGTCATGAGCAATCTCAAACTTTTGAGCGGCAGTACCTAATTTTGCGCCCGTAGTTTCCAACGCAAACTCCGTCGCCTTGTCCGTCGGATTGACAATGCCCAGTGTCAAGGTCTTTTGATCCTCTGTCAGTGCCGCCGAGACATCGAACGGTCGCGCTGCCGTCGCTTGTAACGGAATCGTTCCAAATTGGCGACGGTACAACTTCAAGGCGAGTCCCGTCGTTTCAAACTGAGCGTTCGTCTTGTTCGTCTTGTTCGTCTTGATGCAACCAATGACGTTGACCGTCTGCGCATAGTTTGCCATATAATAAATGTCACTGTTGCGGAAAAACTCATGCAGACCAGCGGCAATGCCGAGACCATCTTTCACAAAATAACGTGTGCCGAGTTCACCGAACACGTGAGGACCGTACCAATAGTTCCACTCGTCCAAGGCGATACGAATGTTTTTCCCTTTCAGTTCGTCAAATTCGGAGCGGTATCGGCGATGAGCATCGGCAATACGTTTGACTTCCCGCGGAGCAAGAGCGACGTGAAGAGCCACATTCTCACGCTGTTGCACGTAAAAATGTTCGCTGACTAAATCCATGTGTTCCGCACACTTCCGCATGATGACATCGTTCCAGCGACCGACATTTCCGACGGCGATCAGCGTGAGAGTCGGATCAACTTTACGAAACGCATCGACGAAACGATTGTTTTTCTCGGCATACTTTTCGGTCGGCATGTGTCCGATCTGCCAATCGCCGTACATTTCGTTGCCGATTCCCCAGTATTTGACTTTGTACGGTTCGGGATGACCATTCTTTGCCCGGAGTTTGCCCAGTTCGGTATCTGCCGCTCCGTTTGTGTACAACAGTTGTGCGACCGCTTCGTCCGCTTCTCCTGCGCCAGTATTGACGGCAATGTACGGTTCGGCGTTGAGTTCCCGGCAAAAGACGATGAACTCATCAAGTCCAAAATCGTTGTGTTCGACACCTGTCCAAGCGGGATTCTTTCGCGGCGGTCTCCGATCTCGGTCGCCGACTCCATCGCGCCAGTCATATCCGCTGACGAAGTTACCGCCGGGCCAACGATAAATCGGCGAATCCAACTCTTTCAGCAAACGCAGTGTGTCGGCACGCATGCCTTTAACATTGTCGGCAGGCATCAGCGAGACGGTGCCAACAAAAAAGGAACCTTTTCCAAAGGCGGCAATTTCAATTTCGAGGTTCTCAAAATCCGTCGGTGATGTGAATTCGAAATCAATTTTGTAATACTCGCCGATCTTCACGGGAAACGGGAATCCTGTGAAATCATCATGTTTCGTACTCCAATGGAAATGGACTTCGACTTTTTCGATTCCTTCGGTCGCTTTGACCCAGGCGTATCCTTTGTATTTTCGGTCTTTTTGGATGGCGAGGTCTTTTTGTGCAACACCGAGCCATCGGGCTTCGGTATCGGCAATCGATTCAGGCGTATGGTCTCCGACGAAGGGATTCTCCTTGTTCATGTTTATTTTGCAGTCGTAGATGGCGTACCAGGGCGATTCTTTGTCGCCGACGGCATAGAAAAACTTTCGGTCGGCAAGCATTTCCGCCCAGATTCCGCCGTCGATGCACCGTCCCAGATGCTCGATAAACTGACCGTAGATGAAAGGGTTGATCGGCTCTCCCTTTTCGCCTGCGTCAATTTTGATGACCGACTGTGCCGAAGTGTACGTTGCCATCGTCAGCAACAGTGCCGCTCCGCCTAGTGCAAGAAAGCCCCGCAACGTTTCACGCCGTGTAATCATTTTTTTTCCATTTAGGGGTTGAACAACAGAAATGCCGACGACCCTGCGTCGGCACCTTCATTTTACACGACCGTTACCGTTGAAACAATGGGTATTGAAACAATGCAACGGGCTCTGTTGAAATTCAACTCTGTGGATTTCCTATTTCCGTCGCCTGTAAGCCAAGCCGAGTCCCGTCAAGCCCAAGCCCTCTGCCTGCCCCTCGTCGCTCTGGCATCTCTTGTTTACTAGGGTGAGCCTTGAAAACCGCTTGTTTTCTAGGCTTTTTTTGTAAAAATTGCCTGTTACGCCCTACCCCACCTTGCATCCCCATGCGCCACGATGTATAATGCTTTTTCAAATTTGA
>Ga0123353_10006953_pt1 | contig 15211 bp, 13 predicted proteins | sample TergutLab28metaG_3_FD_92763 | JGI IMG/M metagenome (GOLD analysis project Ga0123353, IMG submission 92763) | Labiotermes labralis P3 segment gut microbial communities from Petit-Saut dam, French Guiana - Lab288 P3 | ecosystem: Host-associated > Arthropoda: Insects > Digestive system > Gut ... | reverse complement strand
TGGAGCACCTTGAGGATCGTGCCGGCCCCGGCCTGCGCGAGGGCTTCGTCCACAAGCTGCGGGCAGCGGGCGTGCAGGGCGTCCAGCAGGGCCTGGAGGTGCGACCGGGTGAGCAGTTCGGCCGCCCGCGAGCGGATCACGTCGGCCAGGTGGGCCGTGAGCACGTCCGCGGGCGCGACAATCCGCCAGCCTTGTGCCTGTGCCCGCTCCAGACCGTCGGGGTGAATCCACACGGCCGGGGCGCCGGTGACGGGCTCGGTTGCGTCGATGCCATCCGGCGCGTCGGCGTCCGTGACGCGGGCGTCTCGCCCGCGCAAATGCCCGCCGTCAGGCGAAGTGTTCCGTAATGGCCAGTCCAACGCGGGCGAGACGCCCGCGTCACATGATTCTGGCGCGACGGCCAGCAGCAGTTTGGGATGCAGTTGCCCGTGGGCGATTTTCGCGCCGCGTAAATACATGGCGTACGCATGGCCGCCGAGGGCGTGGTGGTCGGTCAACCGGACGTTGGGCAGCAAAATGCCCAATTCCTGCGCGAGGTCCCGCCGGAGGTCGGCCAACCGGTCGAGCAGGTTGACGCGCGAGGCGTGAGCGGGACCATGGATCAGTTTGACCAGCGAATGGCCCAGTTCGACGCGAATGGGGTCGACGTTGACCAGATCGGCCGGTGTGGGCGCCGCCGTCGCGGCGGCGGAGGCGCGATCCTCGGCGGAGGCGCGATCGTTCGACTCCGCCGACCCTCCGCCAGCTTGATCGCGAGGACCCGACAGCAGCCACGCCAGACCGGCCAGCGACGCGCCCACCGCCAGCAGCGGAAGCGTCGGCAACCGCGTCAACGCCAGCAACCCCAAAAACACCGCCGCCATCACCAGCACCGCGGGCCGGGCCGTCAACTGGGCAACGAACTCCTCGCCCAGATTCATTCGTGCCGTGCTCCGCGTCACCAGCAACGCCGCCGCGACCGCCAACACAAAGGCCGGCACCTGCATGGCCAGCCCCTCGCCAATCGTCAACCGCGTGAACAACCACACCGTCTCGTCCAGCGACCACCCCCGCTGCACCAGGCCCACATACAGCCCGCCCAGCAGGTTGATCATAATAATCAGCAACGCGGCCATCGCGTCACCGCGAAGAAACTTGCCCGCGCCGTCCATCGCACCGTAAAAATCCGCCTCGCGGGCGATCTCCCGCCGACGCTCGCGGGCCTGCGGTTCGTCGATCAACCGGCCGGACAACTCCTGATCGACGGCCACCTGCTTTCCGGGCATGGCGTCGAGCACGAACCGGGCAGCCACCTCGCTCACGCGGGCGGCGCCTTTGGTCACGACGAGGAACTGAATAACGATCAGAATACCGAAAATAATCGCCCCCACGGCCAGCGAGTCGTTCGTCACAAAACTGCCGAACCCCCACACGACCTGCCCCGCCGCCAGATGCGACTCGGCCGCCGACTGGCCCGCACCGGCCGTCAGAATCAACCGCGTGGTGGCCACGTTCAGCACCAGCCGCCCCAGCGTCGCCAGCAGCAGCAGCGTCGGAAACACGCTCACGTCCAAAGGCCGCCGGACGGACACGACCGTCAACAGCACCACCGCCGCCAGCGCGATGTTCGCCACCAGCAGAACATCCAACATCGTCGGCGGAAGCGGCACCAGCAGCACCACCACCATCGCCGCCGCCACGAGCGGCAACAACAACCCCCGCCGGCGATGAGCCGCGATGAGTGCGTTGTTCAGATTGGTTGGTAAGTCACGCATGGTTCACAATTCACATAGCCAATAGCCAATAGCCAATAGCCAATAGCCAGTAGGTATGGTCAAACCGGCCGCTATTCACACGATCTTGATCTTCTTCACGTTCATATCGCATATCCGCTTTCATGGTCTTTTGATCTTTTCGCCCTCGTTCTTCCTTACCTGCTGGCTACTGGCTATTGGCTACTGGCTTCTTCCGCTCGTCTTGCCGCTGGTCATCCCGTGCCTGCTGGCGGGTCATTCGCAAGTCGCGGCGGAGCTGCCACCGTTGGAAGACGTAATCCACCATGCCCAGCACGAGCAGCGCCAGGCAGCAGCGGCTGACCAGTTGAATCGCCACGTCCCTGCCGACCTCAAGCATGGCGCCGACGTCGCCCAGGCCGGCGGCGGCGAGGTCCGACCAGCGGCTTCGGAACGTCGCGTAACCGATTCCGCCAACGGCGGCGATCTTCAGCAGCAGCATCGCCAGCCGAACGGTCGTCCGGGCCGACCACAACCGACGCCCATTCGCCGACGGGCTGATTCGCCGACCGTCCCACGCCGGACGATCGGCCGGCACCCTCCAGCCCAACTGCACCAGACCCGCCAACACCGACGCAACCACCATGCACGCCGCCAACGGCGCCAGCGACCACAACAACCCGTCCACCGCGGGCCCAACACCGCCCGACAAACCCGCCTCCACCAGCCCGACGGCAGCCCCAAACACCGCCGGTCCGAACACCAGCACCGACACCAGCCCGCCCGACAACACCATCGCCGACGCCAACTCGCCGCTGTAGGCCACCTGCCCACGCCGGGCCGCACGCTCCAACTCCTGCGGCGTCGGATCGAATTGTTTTTCGTCGTCCATCGTTCCGTAGCATGGGCGTCTCGCCCATGAGTTCCACGGGCGTCTCGCCCGTGGCGAGGTTGGCGGGAGATTCGTAAAGCAAACCGCCGCCGCCCACACCGACTTTTGTCACGCCAATTTCGAACCGTTTCTTCCAAGGCCACGTTGCACGGGCGAGACGCCCGTGCGACTCACGGGCAGGATGCCCGTGCTACGACATCCATCCACACGCCCACCTGCCGGCTGGCCCAGTCCAGCAGACTCGGCAGCGTGCCCAGCGCCAGCATCGACGCCACCAGCAGCAGCCCCAGCAGCACGCGAAGAGGCAGGCCGACGCTCAAAATGCTCAGCGCCGGCGCGGTCCGCTGCACCAGGCCCAGCAGCACGCCCGCCAGAAGCATCGCCAGCAGCACCGGGGCCGCCACCTTCAGCGCCAGCACGAAACTTGCGCCCAGCAGCCCCACCACCACGTCCAGCACGCCCGCCTGCGTCAGCGACAGCGGCCCAAGCGTGTCGAAACTCCGCCCCACGGCCGCCAACATCAACCGATGCCCGCCGACGGACAAAAAAATCACCACGGCCAGCAGGTGCAACATCGGACGCAACGGGTCAGCCCGCTCCTGGCCGCCGTACACTTCCGCCAGCGACAGGCCCATCTGCTGGCTGATGTGAAACGCGCCGATCTCCACGCCCACGAACATCAACCGGGCCACGTAACCCAACGCCAACCCGACCATCGCCTCGCCCGCCACGGCCAACGCCAGCACCGGCCAGGACCACGCCACCCCCGCCACGTCCACGCGGGCCGCCAACGGCAAAGCCATCGCCACGGCCATCAGCACCGCCAATCGACGCGGAACCACCCGCTCACCAAACACCGGCGCGAGCACAAACAACCCGCCAAGCCTCGCCGACACCAACAACACGGCCACGCAAAACTCCGGCGACCACAGCGACTCCGCCGACGCCCACATCACGACCCCCACGCGCGTTGGGCGAACTCCACCAGCCGCGTCATCATCCACCCGCCGAACATCAACACCGCCGCCAGCATCGCCAGAATCTTCGGCACGAAACTCAACGTCTGCTCCTGCAACTGCGTCAACGCCTGCACCAGGCCGACCACCAACGCCACCGCCAACCCCACCAGCAACACCGGCGCGCCGACGACGATCATCAGCACGACGGCCTGGTGCAACATGTCCAGTGGATCATTCATAAGCGACCCGTGACCCGTGACAAGCGACAAGAGATTCGTCACGCAACCGTAATTGAACATTGATGCGGTTTCGTTGCCTCCCTTTGGAGACTGCGGCATTGTTGACGCGTGATTTCGGCGTTGAAGACACATGGTTCGGCCTCCCCGGTCTCGTGTTTGGAGTGCCGGGAATAAGCCGCGGAGCGGCGTCCTCGATAGCCCAGGGCGAGCGGTATTCCGCGAGCCCTGGGTAAGGCCCCCCTATGACACCCAAGCCCCATAGGGGCGTCTTACCATCATGCGAGTGCCGGTGTTCACACCACAGGAAAACGCCCCTACGGGGCTTACCCGTTGATGGGACCGCTACCCCAGGGCTCGCCTGAGTACAGGCTCGCCCTGGGCTATAGAAGACGCCGCTCCGCGGCTTTGTACCGGCACTTCGGCACGAGACCGGGGAGGACAATCTATTGTTTTCCACATCAACCATACAGTCTCTTTTTATCTTGCCACTTCCATAACCACGAAAAACCGACCAACATCGCCTGCTCTTGTTGCTTGTCACTGGTCGCTTGTCACCAATCTTGTCACTTGTCACTACGCCGTCACGCAAACCCGCTCATCAGCGTGCCGACCACGCGGTGCCAGCCGTCGGCGAGTACGAACAGCAGCAGCTTGAACGGCAGCGAAATCAGCACCGGCGGCAGCATCAACATGCCCATCGAGATCAACACGCTGGAGACCAGCATGTCGATGATCAGGAAGGGCAGATAAATCTGGAACCCGATCAAAAAGGCCGTTTTCAATTCGCTGATGACGAACGCGGGCACCAGGGCGAGCGTGGGCACGTCGCCCCAGGTCAGGTCGCTGTCGCGGGCGTCGTCGTCGAGGAACAGGTACACGTCATCGGTGTTCTGCTGGGCCTCGATCTGGCGGATCATGAATCCGCGCGCGTGCCGCTCCGCCGCGGCCAGGGCGGCCGGTCCGTCCAGTTCGTCCGCCAGCCAGGGCGCGACCGCGTCGCGGTGGACGGCCTGATACACCGGGGCCATCACCACCAGCGTCATCAGCAGCGCCAGCCCGAACAGCACCGAATTGGGCGGCAGACTCTGCGTCGCCAACGCCTGCCGAAGCAGCCCCAGCACCACGACGATCCGCGTAAAACACGTCACCAGCACCGCGATCGCCGGCGCGATTCCCAGCACCGTCGCCAGCACCACCCACTGCATCACCGCCCCGCCGGAACCTTTTTGACGGGCCTCGTCAAGGTCCGACCACAGCGACGGCAGTGACGAGGGCGTCTCGCCCGCGTCCGCCGTAGCACGGGCATCCTGCCCGTGAGTCGCATGGGCGTCCCGCCCATGCAATGTCGCCACGGGAACATCATGTTCCCGCTCCAACAACTGTTCCGACGACGGCTCCGACGGCGACGGCGAAACAGTCCTGTCGACTTCCACGGCCTGCGCCAAGGCGGCGTGCATGGGCGAGACGCCCATGCGACTCACGGGCGGGACGCCCGTGCTACACACGATCACCACCGCCGCCAGAATGACTCGCCGCCGCGTCATGGGCTGTGCTTGTTCTCCTCGCGGCCGGGACCTCGCCCCCGCCGCCCGACGCGCTCTTCCACCGCCGCCACCTCGGCCGCGTCGGTAATCTCGCTCAACGGCGCCATGCCCTGCGCCGTGGCGCCCACCAGCACCAGCCGCCCGCCGAATTTGACCAGCACCAACTCCCCGCGCCCGCCCAGCGGCGTCGTCGTCAACACGCGAAGGGTCTCCGAACCGCCGCCGACCCCGGCCGCCAGCCGGCGATTCAACCGCCGCAGCAACCACCGCGTCGCGAAAATCAAACCCGCCACCACCGCCAACGCCGCCAGCGTGTGCAACACCTCAGCCCACCCAAGCCCGCCGGATTTGTCCGACTTTTTTCCACCGCCATCGCGAGGACCGCCGACTTTTTGGTTTTCAATGTCATCTGCTGACGCCGCTCGTGGCGAGGGCGTCTCGCCCTCGCGTCCCGCGGGCGTCCCGCCCGCGTCCGCTGTCGCCGACTGAGCCGCCTGCGCCCAGGCGTCCATCGGCGTCGTCGCCGCCACCAGCAGCATCGCCGCGAGCACCGCCAGCACCACCGTCTTCGCCGCACGCATCGACACGGCCAGGCGAGGCCCGCCGTCCGGGCCGGACACCGACACCGCCACACCCTCGCCCACAAACCGCCCGTCCGCCTGCACGCGAACCGGCGCGTCGGGGGCTTCCTCCAACTCAATCACGCTGCCCACACGCAATTCCCCTACCGCCACCGGCGACAATTTGGCCGTCCCCAACGTGATCCGCACCCTCACCGCGCCCGAACCCGTCGACACATCGGACGCCGCGGGCGGGACGCCCGCAGAACACGAGGGCGAGACGCCCGCGCCACGAGCAACATCCAATTGTCGTGGCCTGTAAATCACTGGACCACCTCGCGTTGACTGACCGCCTCGCGCTGGCTGGGCACGTCGCGATGCCGCCGCGCCAACCGCTGGCCCGGCAACGGAATGCCGTCCAGCAGCTTCATGCGAAAGTCCTGTTGAAACGCCATGCCCGTCTGGCAGCGAACCGCGTCCTCCCGTTCGGCCGTCTCCTGCCGGCTCGCCAACGCCAAGTGCGCCCGAAGCCGCCGGGCCCGCAACCGCTCCATCGACTGCCGGCGACGCATCGCCTCCAGCAACACCGCCCGGTCGCGGGCGGCCTGCTCGCTGGCCGCGCGAAGCTCCGCGCTCCGCCGCGACAATTGGGCCCGCAACCCGCTCACCACCTCACGATAAAACGCCAGATTCACAAACCCGCGCGCCGCCTCGTCCGCCAGCACCAACCGGCTCCAACGGTCCTGACGGGCCACCGACGTCCGCAGCCGCTCGACCTCCGCCGACGCCGTCTCACACCGCGCGCTGGACCGGGCCGCCTGCCGCCGGGCCAACAACTCGCGACGCTCCCGCAACCGCAACATCACCTCCAACGAAAATCGAAACCGCCTCATGGCTCCCTCCGTGACGTGGCCGTAGCACGGGCGTCCCGCCCGTGAGTCGCATGGGCGTCTCGCCCATGCCCGACGTATGGCGTCGCCGTTTCGTTCGCGTTTGTCCGTGATGTAAACGTCTGGTCTTCTGACAGCGTTTGCATGGGCGAGACGCCCATGCGACTCACGGGCGAGACGCCCGTGCTACGCGCCGCGCCCGCGCCACGCGAACGGCGAGGCCGGCACAGCGACGCCAACTCGCCCAGCGCCGCCTCCGTCCGCTCCAGCGGCCAATGTTCGTTCATCGACTGCGACAAAAACGCCCGAATTCGCGGCATGGCCGCGACGGCGGCGTCGTGCTCGGCGCTCGCGCCGCTCTGGTACGCGCCGATGCGAATCAACTCGTCGATCTCCGCGTACAACGCCAGCGCCCGCCGAACCTGGCGAGCCGACGACTGATGCACGCCGCTCGTCACGTCGAGCATCACGCGGCTGACGCTCTCCAACGCGTCGATGGCCGGGTACTGACCGCGATTGGCCAACTCACGCGACAACGCAATGTGGCCGTCGGTGACGCTGCGAACGGCGTCGCTGATCGGATCGTTCAGATCGTCGGACTCCGCCAGCACGGTGTAAAAACCCGTGATGGACCCGTCCGCCGCGGGCCCGCAGCGTTCGAGCAGTTCCGGCAGCAGGTTGAACACGCTGGGCGTGTAGCCTTTGCCGGCCGGCGGTTCGCCGGCCACCAGGCCGATCTGCCGTTGCGCCATCGCCAGCCGCGTCAGACTGTCCATCAGCAGCAGCACGTGCTTGCCCCGGTCGCGGAAAAACTCCGCGGCCGCACACGCCAGAGCGGCCGCCTGCACGCGGACCAGCGGCGGTTCGTCGCTGGTCGACACAATCACCACGCTCCGCGCCAACCCCTCGGGGCCGAGGTCCTTTTCGAGGAACTCGCGCACCTCGCGGCCTCGCTCGCCGACCAGGGCAATCACGTTCACGTCGCTCGCGGCGTAGCGGGCGATCATGCCCAGCAGCACGCTTTTTCCGACGCCCGACCCGCTGAAGATGCCCATTCGCTGGCCGCGTCCGACCGTCAGCAGTCCGTCGATGGCCCGCACGCCCGTCGCCAGCGGTTGGTCGATGCGCCCGCGCGACAGCGGGCTGACCGCGCCCGGCCAAAGCGGCATTCGCGTTTCCGCCGCCAGCGGTCCGCGGCCGTCCATGGGTTCGCCCAAACCGTTGAGCACCCGCCCGAGCATGGCCGTGCCGACGGGCAGCACCTGCTCGGTGGAGACGCACAGCACGCGGTCGCCGCGACAAATGCCCGCCAGAGGCCCCAGCGGCATCACCAGCGTCTGGTCCTCCGCGAAACCGATCACGCGCGCCGCAATGCCCGGCTGCGCCGTCGCGCCGGGCCCCGCGGCGGAATCGGCCGACTCCACGCCGACCACGCCCGCCGCACCGACCACGCCGCCACGCAAAATGCGGCAGCCCGCGCCCACGGGCACGGGAAAGTCGCTCACCGTCACGACCAGACCGCCCGCGCCGCTCACCCGGCCGGACAGGCCGATCGGCTGCACGCCGCGAAGCATCTCGTTGTACGCCGAGTCGCTCATGGTCGCGTCGAACTCTCCATCTCCGGCGGCGCCGGAACGTCGTCCGTAAACAGGCCGCCCATGCCCGCCAGACTGGCGGCCACGTTCGCCAACTGCGTCTGAATCGTCGCGTCGATCTCGCCGCCGCGACACAACACCTTCACCCCGCCGGGCGCGATGCTCTCGTCGGCCATCACCCGCACGCCGCCGCAGCCCAGCGTTTCCGCCAACTCGCGGCAGTGCTCGCTCAACCGGCGATGCTGCCGCGGACTGACCCGCACGATCACGTCCCCTCCGCCGGCCAACTCCAACGCCTTCGCCAGATTGTGCCTGGCCGCCGCGATGTCTTGACCGGCCACCAGACCGACGATCTTGTTCGTCAACACCATCGCCAATTCCAACGTCTGACGCTGCATCTGCTGCGCCAACTCCGCCCGGGCCGCCACCAACGCCGCCGCCGCTTCACGCAACTCCGCCACCAGCGACGCGTTCCGCTCCGCCCCGGACGCGACGCCCTGCGCAAAACCGTCCTCGAACCCCGCCGCCCGCGCCGTCGACAACGCGTCCGCCGACACCGCCGACGGCACGCCGGACGCGTCCCGCACACGCGCTCGCGACGCCCGAAGCACCGCCGCCGCCTGGCGACGAGCGTCCGACACCACCGCCCGAACCTGCGCCGCCACGTCCTGCAAATTCAACGGCTTGGCGTCCGGAGACACGCCCACATCGCTCGCTTTAATCACTCGCGCCATACCCGCTCACGCTCCTCCAACACCGGCCGGCTCCGGACGCGACGGCCTGGACTCGTACGCACCCCCCTGCCGACGCACCGCCTCCACCAGCGATTCCTGCGCCGCCTCCACGTCACACACCCGCATCGGACCCAACCGACCCATCGCCGCCCGAACCGCCCGGCCGCGGGACGAATCCAGACTCCCCAACACCCGACGCGACACCGACTCCGGCGCCGCACACAACGCCAACGCAATGTCCCGCGACTCCATGCCCGCCAACGCCGCCGACAACGAACCCGCCGACACTCCGTCCAACTCCGCAACGTCCGTCACCCGCCGCCGAACGGCCTCGTCCACACCGGACGCGCCGGGAATCTCGGGCACGTCGGTGCGAATCGCGTCGGCGTCAGCCGACAACGCGGACGTGTCCAACTCCGCCAACCGACGCGTCAGGCCCTGCTCGACCTGCCGCAAAATCTCGTCGTCGGGCCGGTCGAAATCCGCCACCCGCCGCGCGACCTGACCCCGCCGCTCCGCCGGCAATCCCGCCAACACCCCCGCCGACTTTTCCGACGGCAGATGCGCCAACACAATCGCCACCGTCCGCGGATGCTCATCCGCGAGCAATTTCACCAACTCCGCCTCGCCCAGGCGCCCCAACACACCCAACCGACGTGGTGGCGCGGGCGTTTCGCGTGGCGCAGCCGCCTCACGTGGCGCGGGCGCCCCGCCCGCGTCGGCGTATGGCGTCGCCGTTTCGCTCACACTGGGCTGCGATGTGAAAGTCCGGCCTTCTGGAACCGTTTCCGCGGGCAGGGTGCCCGCGGGACGCGCGGGCGAGACGCCCGCGCCACGCCGCCACCACGCCATCATCGCCAACCCCAGCGCGAACCCCGCCAGCGGCCCCGCCCAGATCAAATGCGGCCAGACCGCCAACACCGACTCCGCCGGAGACTCGACGGACCACTCGGCCGGCGACGGCGCAGCCGTCGCCGCCACAACCGCCGCCACGTCCACGTCGCACGAAACGGCCCGCTCGTCAACCCCCGCCGCGTCGGCCACCGCGCGAACCACCGCCGCCTGTGACGCCGCCGAGGAACGCTCAACGCCCACCGACACCCGAACCGCCGCCGGACGGGGCGACGGCCCTTCCGACAGCACCACGCTCACGAACGACACGGCCCCCTCCGGCAGCGAGGCCCGAATCCGACGAATCCATTGCTCCTGCAACAACCGATGTTTCTGCTCCAACTCCTGCTGCGTCATCGCCTCGCGCCCCAGCGCACGGTAGCTCCGCCCCGTCGAGTCCACGATGTGCACATTGGCAGCATCAAGCCCCGCCACGCTGCCGCAAACCAACTCGCCAATCGCCTGCACCAACTCCGCGCCGAGCGGCTGTTGCGTTGAATCCGCCGTCACGACATGAACCGACGCCGACGCGCCACCCGCCGACTTGCCCAGCGAGCGCCCCTTGCCGACCTCCAGCAACACGGTCGCCGAACGAACGCCGTCGAACCCCTCGATCAACCGCCCCAATGCGACCATCTTCGCCGCCTGCCACCGCTTGTCCTGCTGCTCCTGACTCGACCACACATCCGACTGCGTAGCCAGCTTCTCAAACGCCGCCGCCACGCCGCCCGACGACTCGCGCAACACCGAACGGGCACGCGAAACCTGCTCCGCCGGAACGAAAATCCGACCCTGACGGATTTCAGCAGAAATGCCTTGACGCTCCAGCGCGGAGACGGCCGCGGAAACCTCGGACGTGGGAACATCCAGAACGGACATCGACGGGGACCGGGCCGACAGCAGCCACGCGCAGGCCGCCACCGTCGCCGCCGCCAGCACGCCGACGGCAACACGCCGCGACCGACTCCTCGCGCCCACAGGCCCGAAAAATCGCCCGACGAGTCCTGTCCAACCCTTCATCGCCCGGTCCTCCATGACCGCGCACCACAACCGCACACCACGAAAGAAGATCCGTCTCCTTCCGCATCATCACAAACTGTACAATTATTATTGCAGCCGTCAACCCACTTTTTCCGATATAAGCAAGTTTCCGCGAAAAACAACGCGCACTTGTCAATGGACAGGCGACGATGTACACTGATAAAGAACGGAACGGGAAGCGTCTCGCATGGCCAAAAAACGTGTGTACGTCGAGTCATCGGTAATCAGCTACCTCACCGCGTGGCCGTCACGCGACGTGATCATGCTGGCGCGGCAGCAATCGACGCGGGAATGGTGGGACCGCCGCCACGAATGGGAGTGTGTCGTATCGGCCACCGTAATGCTGGAAATCCTCCGAGGCGACCCAGGAGCGGCGGCCCGGAGGCTGGAAAAGGCACAATTGCTTGTGGAAGTGCCGATTCCGGCCGAGGCGGATTTGCTGGAGGATCTGTTGGTGGCGCATAAATTGGTTTCGGAATCGGTAAGGCCTGACGCCGCACATTTGGCCATGGCGGCAGTCTGTGGGGCGCAGTATCTGTTGACGTGGAACCAGAAGCATCTGGACAATTTCAAACTTCGTTCCCCTATCGAGAATTTGATCCGAAAACAAGGTTGGGAACCGGCGACGGTCCTTACGCCTGACCGGTTGTTGCTAGAGGAGTCACTATGAAAAAAAACTACGCCGACATGGACCCCATTGAGGAACTCCGTGCCATTCGCGAGGAACTCAGCCGTGAATTTCCAACGGCAAAAGCCCTTCGGGAGTACCTGTGGAAAAATTTCCCTGGTTCTGTTCCGCCATCGCAACCGCAGCGCAAAGGCCGGCGGGCTTCGACGAAAACAAAAGCCAACGCACGGCCCGCCATGCGACAGCGAAAAGCGGCGCGTGAAGCACAGGCACGTAACATCACATGACCAACTACAACCCCGTCACGCCAGACATCGTGCGACAGTTGCAACACATTGTCGGCGATGGGTACGTGATTTTTAACGACCCCGAGCGGCTGGAACCGTTCAGCCGCGATGAGGTGCCCGACAAATCCTACCGGCACATGCCCGACGCCGCCGTCAGGCCCGGTTGTGCGGCCGAAATCGCGGCCGTGCTGAAACTCGCCAACCGCGAGCGAATTCCCGTCACGCCGCGCGGCGCGGGCAGCGGGCTCTCCGGCGGGGCGGTGCCGGCGCATGGCGGAATCGTCCTGCTCACCGACCGGCTCAACCGCATCCTCGACATCGACCCGCACAACATGACCATCACGCTCGAACCGGGCGTCGTCACCAACGACATCAACCCGGCCGTCCGACACCTCGGTCTGTGCTACGCGGGATACCCGATGAGCCTCGAAACGTGCTTCATCGGCGGAAACGTGGCCGAGAACGCCGGCGGCGCCAAGGCGCTCAAATACGGTGTGACGGCCCGTTACGTGCTGGGGCTGGAGATCGTCACGCCCACCGGCGACATCATCGAACTGGGCGGCAAGCTGGTCAAAGACGTCACCGGGTACAACATGATCGGCCTGATGGTCGGCAGCGAGGGCACGCTGGCCGTCTTCACGAAAATCATCCTCAAACTCCTGCCGCTGCCGAAAGTGAACGTGGACCTGCTGGCGCTGTTCCCGACCGTCGCCGACGCGATCGCCGCCGTGCCGCGAATCCTCACCGAGAGCGGCCTGACGCCCACCAGCATCGAATTCATCGACGGCGCGTCCGCCGCCACGGCCTGCCGATACCTCAACGAAACCCTCGACTACCAAAACGCCGGTGCGATGCTCCTGCTGACCGTCGACGGACCCTCGCACGAGCAGGTCCAGCGCGAGTACGAAGCCGTCGGCGAGGCCTGCCTCCAGTTCGGCGCGTCGGAGGTCTACGTCGGCGACAACAAGACCACCAGCGAGCGGCTGTGGCGAATTCGCAAAACCATCCCCGAAGCCTTCGCCGCCATGGGCGAACACCAGGGCAACGAGGACCTCGTCGTGCCCATGGCCGCCATCGGGCAGCTCGTCGCCGGCATGAAGGAACTGGAGCGGAAATACAATGTCGCCATCCCCGCCTACGGCCATGCCGCCGACGGAAATCTGCACACCCGCATCGTCAAATCGCCCGACCTGCCGACGGACCGCTGGCGCGAAATCATCCCCAACGTGCTTCGCGAGTTATACGAACTCACCGCCAGCCTGGGCGGCCGAATCAGCGGCGAACACGGCATCGGCAACAAACGAAAAAAATTCATGCCCCTGTTCGTCTCGCCGGAATACCTCGCCATGTGCCAGGCCGTCAAACGCGCGCTGGACCCGAACAACATTTTGAATCCGGGGAAAATTATGGACATGGAGTGATTCGCGAATTTCGTGCTTCGGATTTACGACCGTCACCGCCCCAACGGTGCCCTCGCCAGCGGGGCGTACACAGGGCCATCCTCGGTGAGTGTGGACGTGAACGCGACGAGTTCTTCGCAGTGTTGATGGCCAAATTCTGTGTCGGCGAAGGCGCGGGTTGCGCCGCGGAGGCGGGCGGGGTTTTCGACGTGCTTGACCCGCGCCAACGTGACGTGAGGCTTGTATTCGCGGTTTTCCTGCCGAAAGCCCATCGACGCGAATTGATTGGCCAATTCGTCGTGCATCGCCGACAGCAGGCCCGTCGGGTCGTCCACCAGGCCCCAGATCATCCGCACCGACCCGTGCGGCGGCGTGCACGCCAGCCCGCGAACGGCGAACTCGAACGGCTCGACCCGCCCGGCCACGGCGGACATCCGCCGACAGACCTCCGCGATGTCCCCGTCGGCAACGTCGCCCAGAAAATTCATCGTCACATGCAGATTCGCCCGCGACACCCAGTTGATTTTCCCACCCACAGCCGCCAACTCCCCCGCCGCCCGCGACAGCCCGGCGAGGATCGGCAGGTCCAACTCCACCGCAATGAACGTTCGTAAGGACACGAGAACCTCATCATTCTACAGCGCAAACCGGAAAGCCATCGCGAAACGTTTTTCGTCCTCGACCGACGCGCCTGAAGACTGAGGACTGGGGACCGAGGACTGTCCCTCACGTCGTTTTCATCATTTCGCGTTCGATGTACGTCGTGTCCCATTCGCCGCGGGCGAATTTTTCGTGGCTGAGGATTTCGCGGCAGATCGGGATAGTCGTTTTCACGGGGAGGATGATGAACTCGCTCAAGGCGCGTTTGGCCGTGGCGATGGCTTCGGGGCGGGTCGCGCGGTGGACGATCAGTTTGCCCACCAGACTGTCGTACGTCGGCGGAATGTCGTAGCCCTGGTACACGTGACTGTCCCACCGCACGCCCAGCCCGCCCGGAGCGACGAACCCCTCCACGCGGCCCGGACACGGGCGGAAATTCGCGGCCGGGTCTTCCGCGTTAATACGACACTCGATCGCATGGCCTCGCTGAACGATGTCCTCTTGCGTCACGTCGAGTTTTTCGCCGGCGGCGATGCGAATTTGCCACTTCACCAAGTCCAGCCCCGTGACCATCTCCGTCACCGGGTGCTCGACCTGGATGCGTGTGTTGACTTCGAGGAAGTAAAACTGGCCGTCCTTGAACATGAACTCGACGGTTCCGGCGGAGTAGTAGCCGACCTCCTTCGCCAGCCGGACGGCCGCCTCGCAGACGGCCTGCCGCTGCTCGGACGTCAGCGACGGCGAGGGGGTTTCCTCGATGAGCTTTTGCCGGCGACGCTGCACGGAGCACTCGCGCTCGAAGCAGTGGATCACGTTTCCGTGCTGGTCGCCGAGAATTTGCACCTCGATGTGGCGGAAGTTTTCGATGCACTTTTCCATGTAGCATCGGCCGTCTTTGAAGGCGATTTCCGCTTCGGCCTGGGCCTGTTTGAAGCTGCTGCGGAGGGTGGCTTCGTTGTGGGCGAAGCGGATGCCTCGTCCGCCCCCTCCGGCGGCGGCCTTGATCGCGACGGGATAGCCGATCCGGTTGGCGACCTCGACGGCCTGCTCGACGCTCTCGACCGCACCGTCGCTGTCGGGGGTGGTCGGAACGGACGCCCGCTTGGCCAGGGCCTTGGCCTGGATTTTGTCGCCCAGCGCCTTCATGCTGTGGGCGGAGGGTCCGATGAATTCGATTTTGCAGTCGCGGCAGACCTGGGCGAAGTGCGAATTTTCCGCCAGGAACCCGTAGCCGGGGTG
>Ga0123353_10006949_pt1 | contig 15216 bp, 13 predicted proteins | sample TergutLab28metaG_3_FD_92763 | JGI IMG/M metagenome (GOLD analysis project Ga0123353, IMG submission 92763) | Labiotermes labralis P3 segment gut microbial communities from Petit-Saut dam, French Guiana - Lab288 P3 | ecosystem: Host-associated > Arthropoda: Insects > Digestive system > Gut ... | reverse complement strand
GCCCAGAGCGTGCCGTCGTCCTTGATGCCGAGGGTATGTAGGTTGTCTGAGCTGCTCACGGCCCGCCATTTGTCGGTGCCGATGCGCACAGGGGCGTTCCTGTTCGTCGTCGTGCCGTCGCCGAGCTGGCCGTCGCCGTTGAGCCCCCATGCCCAGAGCGAGCCGTCGGCCTTGATCGCGGTGGAGTACTGCCATCCTCCGCTTACCGCAGCCCAGTCGGTGTCCGTGCCGACGCGGACAGGGGTGTCCCTGTCTGTCGTCGTGCCGTCGCCGAGCTGGCCGTTGCTGTTATCCCCCCACGCCCAGAGCGAGCCGTCGGCCTTGAGGGCTAGGGAGTGGTAGTTGCTCCCGCCGCTCACGGCCTCCCAGCCGGTGTCGGTGCCGATGCGCACAGGGGTGTTCCTGCTCGTCTTTGTGCCGTCGCCGAGCTGGCCGAAGCCGTTGTGCCCCCATGCCCAGAGCGAGCCGTCTGACTTGAGCCCGAGGGAGTGGTACTCGCCAGCGCTCAGGGCCGTCCAGTCGGTGTCCGTGCCGACCCGGACAGGGGTGTCCCTGTCTGTCGTCGTGCCGTCGCCGAGCTGGCCGTCGCCGTTGTACCCCCACGCCCAGAGCGAGCCGTCGGCCTTGAGCCCGAGGGAGTGCAACCGCCCTCCGCTCGCCATCTCCCATTTGATGAACCCGGTGGAGGCGAGGGACGTGGGCTCCGACAAGCCTGGGGACGAGACGCCCGCAGGCACCGTCCCCGGCATAGCGCCGAGGGCGAGCACGAGGCAGAGGAGCACCGAGAGGCGTGTCCGCCGCCTCGTTCTCGCTGCTTTCCTGAAGGTCTGATCCATGTGGTTTCCTCCTTATGCCCAAAAAGGCTCACGTCTTCGCTGCCTTGTTGCCAAACCCCGGTTCGCACAAAAGCTTATCTCTGCAAGAAGAATACAACTGGCCATGCGTTGGCTGTCAAGCAGCCGTTACGATACGCCGTGCATGTCGTGTGCCGCATGCGCCCGGTTGCGCGTTTGCGTGCCGCGCCTCAAGCAAGTCGGCCAGGCAGCTCGTCCATTTCCAAGCGCAGACCCAGGGAATCCGCTACGATACCTATAAGACCCCGAAGGGAGTGCACGTGAATATCCAAAAAATGATGAAGCAGGCTCAGCAGGCGCAGGCGAAGATGGCCGCAGTGCAAGAAGAGCTTAAAAACGAGATCGTTGATGCGTCTGCCGGTGGCGGTACGGTAAAAGTCGTCATGACCGGGGACATGCAGATGCGCTCGGTCAAGATCGATCCTGCGGCAGCCGCGGATCCTGAGGATATCGAGATCCTCTCGGATATGATCGTAGCCGCTGTCAACGAAGCGCTTCGTGCAGCTCAAGAGCTTGCCAACGCTAAAATGTCTGAGGCGGTCGGCGGGGTGAACATCCCTGGGCTCATGTAGGGGCCCTGTGTAAGGGTATCCATGCAAGAGCACGCCCCATACAGGGGGGCCCTCTGCAAGATGGTCCGTGTAGCGTTCACGTAGGGATCCACACGTGCATTATGCAGCGTCTATCACACGTTTGCTTGACGAGCTGGAGCGTCTGCCCGGCCTGGGTCCCCGCTCGGCGCAACGCATCGCGTACTGGCTGCTTACAGCCGATACCGCCGATGCCGAGCGCCTTGCAGATGCGATAGTCGAGGTCAAGCGGACCATCCGCTTTTGTGGCAAGTGCTTCAACTATGCAGAGAGCGATACCTGCAGTCTGTGCTCCAACCCCAAGCGCGACAGCTCGACTGTCTGCGTGGTAGAGGAGCCGCGTGATGTTGTTGCCATCGAGCGTACGGCAGAGTACGACGGGCTTTACCACGTGCTGCACGGGGCGATTTCGCCGATGAACGGTATCGGTGCCGAACAACTAAAGATACACGAGCTCATCGGACGCCTTGCCGCCGAGGGGATTGACGAGATCATCATTGCGACGAACCCTAACGTCGAAGGTGAGACGACCGCACTCTATCTCGCGAGGCTCATTAAGCCGCTTGGTGTCAAGGTAACCAGGATCGCAAGTGGCCTGCCGGTCGGCGGGGATCTGGAGTTCGCCGATCAAGTGACGCTCGGTCGGGCGCTTGAGGCGAGGCGGGAGCTTTAGGGGGCTTAAATCTAAACCACTCACCGACTCGTTGCCGCCGTATACCGCTTAATGGCTATCCCTGCGGGGCTTCTCGGCAGAAAAATGATTAAACCCCTTGGCCGTTGCATACGGTGTTACCTGATGCTGCTACTCGATGCTACTGAGCGCTACTTGACGCGTCCTGGTTTTTGACGCAAAAGTTGCTTGTACGCGTTTTGTGCAAAACCAATTACAAATTTTTGGGTAGCAGTGTCAGGTGATCACATCTGTTATTGGTGCAGCACTTGCAGGAACGCTATTTAACGCAACATTTGCAGGGACGTTTGTTGTTAATGCAACACCTGCAGAGCCGGTCATAAGTTGCTTGGTGCCTCTGGCGCAAAGCAGGATCATGAGAAAGGTGGCACAATGCACAAGCTGACGGAGATCCGCTGGCATGCCCGCGCCGGGCAGGGTGCGGTCACCGCCGCGAAGGTTGTGGCAGAGACCGCGCTCTCGGCTGGCAAATACATGCAGGCAATGCCGGAGTATGGCCCCGAGCGCATGGGGGCTCCCATCAAAGCCTTCACGCGTATCAGCGACGGCCCTATCGAGATACACAACAACATCGAGTTCCCGGACGTTGTTATCGTGCTCGATGCCTCGCTGCTCGAGGTCGTCAACTGTATTGAGGGGCTTTCGGAAGAGGGCATGGTCATTGTCAACACATGCTCTCCCGCCGAGGAGGTCAAAGCTGCGCTCGGGGTTTCGGCCTCGGTGCAGGTCGCGTGTGTGGATGCAAGCGGCATTGCGTACGACACGATCAAGCGCGATATACCCAATACCCCTATCGTGGGTGCGTTTTGCAAGGTGAGCGATGTCATCGATGTGCACACCTTCAAAGACCTGCTTGCACGCAGCCTGGGCAAGAAGTTCGGGCCAAAGATGGTCGATGCCAATCATGCGGCGATTGACCGCGCATATGAGGAGGTGACGCTTGCATGAAGTGGGATATCTCTCGTGTAAACGTTTGGGGAGCCGAGGAGTTCCCGCACGGAGCAGTCATCCCTGAGGCTGGCAACAGCGTTTACTACAAGGTAAGCGGCTGGCGCAGTCAGCGCCCCTGTCGGGATGAGGAAGCCTGCACGCAGTGCCTGCTGTGCTGGGCGTACTGCCCGGACTCCTCGGTTGTCGTCAAGAATGGCGAAGTGGTTGGGTTCGACTACGACCACTGCAAGGGTTGCGGCATCTGTGCAGTCGAGTGTCCGGTGAACCGCAAGTTCGGGCGCAGTGCCATCGAGATGGTGTCTGGGGGCAGCGATCTGCCAGAACCAGGACTGGGCGACGCAAACGGGACACCGGCTGGTGCCGCTGCGGCCATTTCGGAGGTGGGCTGACATGGTGACCCAAAAGACCGTTGCAACTACGGGCAACCTGTTTGTTGCCGAGGCGATCCGGCAGGCGCTTCCCGATGTCATCCCTGTCTACCCGATCACCCCGCAGACCACGGTGGTCGAGGAGATCGCGAAGTTCGCGGCCAATGGGCGCATAGATGCCGAGTATGTCGCCGTCGAGTCCGAGCACTCGGCGATGTCTGCGGCCATCGGTGCCTCGGCGGCCGGCGTACGCGTAGTGACCGCTACCGCCTCGCAGGGGCTTGCGCTCATGTGGGAGGAGCTCTACATCGCGTCAGGTATGCGGCTTCCCATCGTGATGTTCAATGCGAACCGTGCCCTCTCGGCACCCATCAATATCCACTGCGATCACAGCGACATCATGGGAGCACGTGACACCGGCTGGCTCATCTTGTTTGCCGAGACTGCGCAGGAGGCGTACGACAACACGCTCGTCTCGTTCAGGATCGCCGAGCACCCTGATGTACTGCTTCCGGTCATGACGACCGCCGACGGCTTTATCACTACGCATACCGTTGACCGCGCCGACACTTTGGACGATGAGACGGCTCGGGCGTTTGTCGGCAAGTACAAGCCCACTCACGCGCTCCTTGATTTTGACAACCCAGTGAGCCACGGTGCCTTTGCGGGTCTGGGTGGCCCGTATTTCGAGTTCAAGCAGCAGCAGCGGCGGGCGATCGACGGGTCGCTCGGCATCATTAAGGAGATCATCGCCGAGTACTCGGCGATCTCGGGGCGGCCGTTTGACGTTGTCGAGGGCTGGGGCATGGAGGATGCCGATGTCGCCATCGTGGTCATCGGCTCCACAGCTGGCAACGTCCGTCATGTTGCGCGTCGGCTGCGTGCGCAAGGCATCAAGGCCGGGGTGCTCAAGATCCGTGTTTTCAGGCCGTTCCCGACGGCTGGGATCCGTGATGCGCTCAAGGGAGCGAAAGCGGTTGCGGTGCTCGATCGCTCGGATAGTCCTGGTGCTGAAGGCGGCCCACTCTATTTTGAGGTTAAAAGCGCGCTTTACGATCTCGACCACCGGGTCCCCGTTGTGAATTACGTGTACGGCCTGGGGGGCTCGGATGTGCGGACCGAGCTTATCGAGCGTGTTTACAAGGACTTAGGGGATATCGCCTCTGGTGCCATCGGTCCGTTTGATATGACTTACCTCGGCTGCAGATAGGAGGGACGCCAAAGATGCCAACGCTTAAAGAACTGACATCGTACGAGGATCGGCTTGCAGGCGGCCATCGGCTGTGTGCGGGGTGCGGGGCCTCCATTGCGGTGCGGCAGGTGCTGCTTGCTGCCGGCGACAACCCTGTGGTTGCGGCGTGCGCAACAGGTTGCTTGGAGGTCTCGACCACAATCTATCCATACACTTCGTGGAAGATACCGTTCATCCACAATGCGTTTGAGAATGCCGCGGCAACCATTTCTGGTGTTGCGGCCGCATTTACCGGACTCAAGCGTGCAGGCAAGGTGGATCCGGACAAAAAGGTCAATTTCGTTGCCTTTGGCGGCGATGGCGGCACGTACGATATCGGCCTTCAGGCGCTTTCCGGTGCGCTGGAACGCGGTCACGACATGGTGTACGTGTGCTACGACAATGGCGCGTACATGAACACGGGTATCCAGCGTTCCTCGGCAACGCCTAAGGGCGCATGGGCGACGACGACAGAGGTCGGCCCGGTGCACCAGGGAAAGCAGCACCATCGCAAGGACCTCACCTCGATCATTGCGGCCCACGGGATACCCTACGTCGGGCAGGCATCGGTAAGCCACTGGCGCGATCTCACCACTAAGGCCGAGAAGGCATTTGCGGTTAAAGGCCCGGCGTTCTTAAACATCCTGTCACCGTGTCCTCGTGGCTGGCGCAGCGAGCCAGATCAGACGGTCGAGGTCGCTCGGCTTGCCGTCAAGACGGGCTTCTGGCCGCTTTTTGAGGTCGAGGGCGGTATTTGGCACAGGACCGTTGCCGTGCGCGAGCTGCTTCCGATCGAGGAGTTTCTCAAGACGCAGGGTCGGTTCAGCCACCTGCTGAAGCCCGAGAATGCCGAGTTGCTTGCAGAGGTCCGGGCCGATGTGAACGCTTATTGGGAGTACGTAAGCTTCATGTGCAGGTGAACCAATGCTTGCAATCTTGGGCATGCGGGCGCGGTTTTAATCGCGAGGCTGCGGGACTTTATCGGATTTTGCCAAATAGCGTGCGAAACTGCGGAACGACTTTAAACGGTGTGGCCACATGGCCGCACCGTTTTCGCTTGCTTCAGGTTATGATAGTACTGTCTTATGCATGGGGGTGCCTGCGCCGAGCAATGCGCGTCTTTGGGTTTTCGGTCAATGAGGCGGTAGAGTGCATGCGAAGGCACGGCAGGAAGGTCTTGGATGGCGCTTGTAGTCACCAAATTCGGTGGGACGTCGGTGGGCAGCACCGAGTGCATACGTGCGGTCGCTGATCGCCTCATTGCGCGCAAGCAGGCTGGCAATGACGTTGTTGCTGTCGTCTCCGCGATGGCGCATGTCACCGATGAGCTGACAGAGCTTGCCCATGAGATGTGTGCCGAGCCGCCTGAGCGTGAGATGGACATGCTGCTCTCGACCGGCGAGCAGGTATCCATCGCGTTGTTGGCCATGGCGATTGCAGCACGCGGGTTAGACGCAGTCTCCTTCACCGGGTCCCAGGTGGGCATCGTCACGGATGCGGTCCACTCGAAGGCGAAGATCGCCGAGGTACACGGCGACTGTGTGCGCGCCGCGTTGGGCGAAGGCAGGATTGTCATCGTCGCCGGTTTCCAGGGCATCACCGGGGACGGTCAGATCACCACGCTCGGCAGGGGAGGCTCGGATATCACGGCGGTAGCCATCGCCTCAGATATAGGAGCCGATGTCTGCGAGATCTACAGTGATGTCGAGGGTATATACACAGCGGACCCACGTGTCGTCCCTGACGCACGTAAGATCGCCGAGTTATCGTATGAGGAGATGCTGGAGCTGGCGGCAAGCGGTGCCGGTGTCCTTCAGATGCGCTCGGTTGAGTTTGCGCGCAACCACGGCGTGGTCATCCACTCGCGTTCATCGTTTTCTGATGCGGAAGGTACTATTGTCAAGGAGGCCGACGTGAGCATGGAACAGGCCATTATCTCCGGCGTGACCCTCGATACCAGTGAGGCAAAGCTCACGATCCGTGGGGTGCCCGACAGGCCGGGTATCGCCGCGAAGGTCTTTGGCGAACTGGCGAAAGAGAACGTAAACGTCGATATGATCATCCAGAACGTCTCTGACCAAGGTATTGCCAACATCTCGTTCACAACGCCGCAGGACGATCTTATACGGGCAAGGCACGTGCTCGATAGGCTCGCCACTGAGCTGAGCGCACGTGAAGTGCTCGTGGACGAATCAATTGCAAAAGTCTCTCTCGTGGGTGCTGGCATGCGCACGCACCCCGGCATCGCTGCACGCATGTTCGAGGCGCTTGCCCGCTCCGATGTCAACCTTGAGATGATCTCCACGTCGCCCATCCGCATTTCGTGCGTGACATCGGGTGCCCGTGCCAAAGAGGCCGTTCGTGCCCTGCATGACGAGTTCGGCCTTGGCAAGGAGGCGATCACCATCGAGAAGATGCCGTCAGGCGAGGGCGCGTCTGGCAGTGGCGCATCCCGTGAGGGTGTGTCTGCCGAGGGTGCACCTGGTGAGGGCGTGCCTGGCAGGGGCGTCCCAGGTGGGGATGGAGGCGCATGATGGGCTGGAGCAAGCCGGTTCCCAGTCGCCCGGTGGTTGCGGTTGCTGGGGCAACAGGGGCGGTCGGTCGCGAGATGCTGCTCGCTTTAGAGCAGCGCGGTTTTCCCGCTGCCGAGATCCGGGCGTTTGCCTCGGCGCGCTCGGCAGGCAGGAAGCTGCCGTTTGCCGGAGGCGAGCTTACCGTCCAGGAGATGACGCAGGAGGTCTTTGCGGGCATCGACATCGCGCTTTTCTCGGCGGGCGCAGGTGCGAGCAAGCAGTTTAAGGATGCGGTGGTAGGTGCCGGTTGCGTGATGATCGACAACTCGTCGGCGTTTCGCATGGACCGTGATGTGCCGCTTGTGGTCCCAGAGGTCAATGCGGGGGACCTGGCTTGGCACTCCGGCGTGATCGCCAATCCCAACTGCTCGACCATCCAGATGGTAGTCGCGCTTGCGCCGCTGCACGCGCTAACGCCTATCCGCCGAGTCGTGGTCTCAAGCTATCAGGCGGCGAGCGGTGCTGGTCAGGCGGCGATGGATGAGCTTTATGAGCAGACGCGGCAGTTCCTTGCGGACGAGAGGCTTTCTGTTGAGCAGTTCGCACATCGTATAGCGTTCAACTGCATTCCTCAGATCGATGTGTTCCTTGGGGACGGATCGACCAAAGAGGAGTGGAAGATGACCGTTGAGACCCAAAAGATCCTGCATGCTCCGGAGATCAAGGTGTTGGCAACATGTGTGCGGATCCCGGTGCTGCGCTGTCACTCGGAAGCGGTGAGCGTTGAGTTTGCCGCTCCGGTCTCGGTTGAACGCGCACGTGCGGCGCTTGAGTCGGCACCCGGGATTATCATGATGGACGATCCCGCGGACTCCGTTTACCCGATGCCGGCGTTTCTGGAGGGGACTGACGATACTTACGTAGGCAGGCTGCGCACCGATCCCACGGTTCCGCACGGGTTGGCGATGTGGGTTGTCGCCGACCAGCTCCGCAAGGGCGCGGCGCTCAACACCGTGCAGATCGCAGAAGCGCTGCTGCAGTAAGCTCCTTCTGCCGAGCGGCGATCCTCTCGGCGGCGGTCGATCTTTGTGGCGGGAGCGGTTCCTTCTGGCGGCACCGGCTCTCCTGGCGGGGCCGATTCCTAAGTTTAAGGGGATACTACGCCGCGCCGATACTCCCTGTGTAAGATTTCAGACCCAGAGGGGTGACAAGGTGCCGGTTAGTGGCCGCGATATAGCGGTGCGTACATTTGCGACCGCTGAGTGGCGTTCTGTGGCAGATGTCTTTATGCAGGCAACAGGTGCGACCGCCTGCGTGATGGACTTCTCATCCGCCGAGACGCTCTCTCAAGCGACATTGTGCAGCTGCTGCAATTGCGCAGCGGCATCCTTCCGCACCCCTGAGACCTGCTTCAACAGCGATGTCGTGCCCCGCCTAAAGATCTCGCGCGTCGTATGTCGTTCAGGGTTGACCTCACTGGCTGCTCCTATCGAGCGGAAAGACCAGGTCCTTGCCCATGTAGTGCTCAGCGGGTTTGTCACCTCGACCCGAGAGCGTCGTGGCCTTTATGAGCGGATGCTTGCGCGAGGCCTGTCCGAGGAGCAGGCACGCCGCTTCATCAAGGGGCTTCCGTTGGTAAGCCGCCGCCAAGCCGAGGCTTACCTGAGCATGCTGACCACCAGCGCCAAGACACTCCTTGGTGCGACCTCCGACCGGATTGCAGCCGCGAGCCGCGTTGAGGAGCTTCGCCTGTTTGTCTCGGCGGGCCACCAGATAGCCACTGCCGACCACTCGGATGAGTCTGCGCTGTCGGCGATCGCCGAGGAGGCCATCAGGCTCATCGATGCCCCGGCCGGGGTGATCCTCTGTCCACGCGGCTCAAACCTTGAAGTGACGGCTTTGTGTGGCGACTGGCGGGGCAGCGTGGGCGATCTAGTCCCCATGGGCACGACGGTGTCAGGCAAGGCATTTCAGATGCGCAACACGGTAGTGTCCTCCTCGGCTGACGGCGGCCCGTTTACGACGCTTGCGATGCCCTTGATGCTTGGCAAAAGGGTGCTTGGCGTGCTGGAGGCGCGGATCGAAAGCAAAAAGCTTCCGCTCGACAAGGACCGCCTGTCGCGGCTTGTGCGGTTCAGCTCGTTTATCGCGATCGCGCTCGACCGTGACAAAGAGCGGCGTGAGGTCGATCGGGCAATGGTCGGCTACGTGTACATGAGCGAGCTCGCAGCTTCCCTCGGTGCACAGATAGACACCAACGTTGTTGCCCAGATCGTCGAAGAGACCCTTTCCCGCTCGTTTGCCTTTGGGGTGGCGGGCCTGGTGCTCACCGGCTGGGGAAGGGATCGTGTCGATGTGATCGCATGCGACACGGCGAGCAAGACAGATATCGACCAGCTGCTCGAAGCGGTGTCCGGTCGGGATGCCGCGGCGCAGCCTTTCGCCGAGTATAATTTTGTTTCAGCGGGTGCTGATGCTATCCTTGCCGATGGTGTTTGCGCCGAGGATTGGGCGCTTGCCGTATGCGACCTTAATTGTGGGGAGATCACTGTTGGCTGGCTGTTTGTCGCACGTGGCGACGGCGAGCATTACTCCCAGCAGGACCATGCCTTACTGAGAGGCATTGCCGGGCATGCAGGCGCGGCTTTTGGCCGTGCCGCATTGTTCCGCCGTGTCCGAGATGATTACGCGAGGACCGTTGCTGCGCTCTCGGCAAGCATCGGCTATCACCGCCATGTGTCAAAAGGGCGCTCAAGTCGCGTTACCGATCTCGCAATCGCGATCGGCAAGGAGCTCGGACTCGATTTCGAGCTGCTTGAACAGCTCCGTTTGGCCGGACTGTTCCATGAGGTGGGCAGAAGCGGGTCTCCTGAGGAGATCATGCTTGGATCTGGGACGCTTACGACAGAGGAGATAGAGAGCGCCCGTAGGCATCCGGAGGTCGGCGCTTCAGTAGCCGAGCAGATCGAGCTTTTAAAGGCGCTTACCCCTGTGATGCTGCACCACCATGAGCACTGGGATGGTAGCGGATACCCTGAAGGGCTTCGCGGTGATAAGATACCGCTTCTCTCTCGGGTGCTGGCTGTTGCCGAGGCGTTCGAGAGCATGACATCGGGAGAGGGCGGTCAAGGAAAGCGGTCGTTTAAGGAAGCGAGAGAGAAGCTGGAAGCGTTTTCTGGCACAAATTACGACCCGGAATGCGTCGCAGCGCTGCTTGCGGCTTTCGACCGCTTGGCGCTTGCCGGTGGGACGGGTCTTTTTGTGGAGGCCCAGGCAACGCATTCGGAGTTTGTGGCGTAAGGGTCGCCGCTGAGGAGAAGGATGAGCCGGACGAAGTACATAGCAAGAGCGGGAATGATCGCGGCAGTATATGCTGCGCTGACGGTCCTCGTCTCGTGGCTTCCGTCCTATCTGGGTTCGGGCCTCGTCCAATTCCGGGTGTCAGAGGCTTTGACGGTGCTTGCCGCACTCACCCCGGCCGCAGTGCCCGGGCTTGCACTTGGCTCGGTACTTGCTAATACGTTAAGCCTCACGGCTGTTTGGCCGATTGCGCTCCTGGATGTTGTTTTTGGCTCGCTCGGCACCACACTGGGTGCCCTTTGGACTTGGCGCTTCCGTGATCGGACCTGGTTGGCGCTTGCCGGGCCGGTGGTGTGCAACGCGCTTATCGTGCCTGCATACCTGCCCTTCACGTTTGCTGCGGCAGGGCTTTCCGAAGTGCCGTTTTTAAATATAGGCGTGGGGAGTTCATGGCTTTCCATGTACGCCCTCGGCGTTCTTACGGTGGGCATCGGACAGGCAGTGGTCGTTTACACGCTGGGCTGGGGCCTTCTCAGCGCTTTGCGCCGGTTTGTTCCGGCAATAGACAGGCAGGCAGGATAGCTGTGACATGTAAGGAACGGGACGTAAAGCGCGCCAAAGTGGCTGCTCCAAGCAGGCCGCTTGTTTTCGTGCACAAAAACAAGTGCATGCAATGCTGGGCCTGCATCCGTCACTGTCCCGCTCGCGCCATCCGTATTATCGATAACCATACAGAGATACTTGCCGAGAAATGCGTGAAATGCGGCCAGTGCATCACAGAGTGCACACAGCAGGGCTATCAAATCCGTAGCGGCCTGCCTGAGGTGCGTGGCTTACTCCAGGGCGAGCGTCCCGTCGTTGCCCTCCTTGCAGGCGAGTATATCGCGGCGCTCCACCCTATGACATCCGAGGAGATCGAGGCAAGGCTGCTCAAGGTCGGGTTCTCGTCGGTAGAGGTCACTACGCTTGGTGAAGAGTTGGTCGCTGTCCAGTATGAGGAGCTGCTCAGCGGGCCCAGTCCCGAAGGTGGTTGGCTGCGCTCGACCTGCCCGGTCGCTGTTGACTGGGTCCGGTTGTACTACCCTGACCTTACGGGCAACCTCGCGCCGTTCATACCACCGTATATCGCCCAGGCGCGCCTCATCGGTGCGCTCTACCCTGCGGGCACGGCAATCGTCTATGTCTCTCCATGCTGGGCGCGCAAAGACGAGGCGTTTACCGCAGGGCTCAACGGCAGCATCGATGCGGTGATCGACTTTGGCGAGCTGCGGCACTTGCTGGAAGGGGCAGCGAGCCCCGAGAGGCTCGAAAGCAAACTGGTGGCCCAGCCGGGTGCGGTCAAGCAGTTCTCGGCGACGGATGGGTTCCCACGCCGTGCGCTCACCGAACGCGACCTGACTGCCGGCGACATCATAGTCGCACGTGGGCTGGACGACATCGATCAGCTTCTCGCCGCGATATCGCGCAAGGAGATCTCTCCTACGCTGGTCGATATGCTCAACTGTGAAGGCTGCATCGATGGGCCCTGTGTCAACCCGCAGCTCTCGGTGTTCGTGAAGCGTGGGCTTGATGCGGCCGAACGCCGTCGGCAGCCACCGCCGCTTGTTAATGGGCGTACGCTTCTTGATGCCATGCCAAAGGTGGCCCTTGCGCGGAAATTCGAGCCGCAACTGATCAAGGACCATAATCCGACGCCGGCAGAGATCGATGAGATCTTGGCCGCTGGGGAGTTCAGCGGCATGGAGAGCATGCTCAACTGCGGGGCATGCGGTTTCAACACCTGCCGGAACCATGCCGTTGCGATCTGGAGGGGCGTCTCCCGCTGGGACATGTGTTTCCCGCGGCAGCGCAGGCTTTTTGCACGGGACTATGCGGCGCTGACAGAGGCCGCCCTAGTCGACGCGCTCACGGGGCTCATGAACCGCCGCGGGTTTGACTGCAGGCTTGCCGAGGAGGTCTCACGTGCCAACCGTTATGAGATGCCGCTTTCGCTGATGATGCTTGATCTCGATGGCTTCAAGGCTGTCAACGACGAGCATGGCCACCCGACGGGCGACATGCTGCTCTCCGCAGTCGGCGAGCTGCTCGATTCCGAGCTGCGCACCACCGACATCCCCTCCCGGTACGGCGGGGACGAGTTTGCGATCATCCTGCCTGCGACCACTAAGACTGATGCCTGGGCAGTCGCCGAGAAGGTCCGCTTGGCCCTTGCGCACCTGTGCGTCCACACCGACGCGGGGCACTCGTTGCGGACAACTGCGTCGATCGGGGTTGCCGCGGTAAACGAACGCGTCTGGCATCCCAATGACCTTGTAGAGACTGCCGACCGAGCGCTTTATCTTGCGAAGCGTGCAGGCTGCGACCGAGTCGAGCTCTCTTCCGGATAGCTTTCTTTTTGCTACGGTTTATAATAGTGCTGTACTCCTGGGTCTGGCTTCGGCATGCCCAGGTGTTATGACGTGCTGTAATCGGCGGCCAATAGGCGGCCCACGGATTCTTGTTGGCAAAATCTCGAGAAGCGGAGAGCTTTCGGCTGTGGAACCCATTGTAGTGATACCCACTTTTTGGACATCTCACAAAAGCAGCCGCGGGAGAGTGTCGGCAACAGAACCACCGTCGGCCTACGACCACCCGACCCCCATTGGGGAGCGGGGGTCGCTGCCTGCTTGCCTGGACTCGCTCAGGAGGGCCCGCGGCCTCGGGCGTGTTCTCATTATTACCGCGGTCACCGATCCAGCGATCGCGCATCAAGCCGAGGACCATGTCCAACAGATCGCCGATGAGTTCCCGGATATCGACGCATGGGTCTTCGGGCACACCGAGATGGGCTCACTGCACCGTCGGCTTGAGCAACTCGGGTTCAGCGACATGATCGAGAGTGTCGCACTAAGCGGTTATGGGGCCGTGCGGAACACGGGTCTCATTGTCGCAGCAGTGCTCGGCCATGATGTGGTCGTCTTTGTGGATGACGACGAGGTCGTCTTAAGCGATGATTTCCTTGAGATCGGCATGTACGGCCTTGGCGAGACGCTGGCCGACGGTGCACCGCTGCTGGCAAAAACCGGATATTACGTTGATGAGCGTGGGCGCTGGCAGAACCACGATGCTGCGCCTTGGTCGGACATGTTCTGGCGCCAGCGCGATGCATACAACAAGGCGCTCGATGTAGTCTTGGCACCGCCAAGGATCCAGCGTGCGCGCATTGCTTTTGGCGGCATCATGGCGCTTCATCGCGATATGTTCACCACGGTGAGCTTCGACCCCTGGGTCCAGCGTGGCGAGGACATGGATTACGTCATCAACGTGCGTATGCATGGGGGCGATGTCTTTATTGACGACGAGTGGAAGATCATGCATCTCCCTCCTGACCCGCTGTCAGAGGCCACCCGCTTCCAGCAGGACGTGTACCGCTTTGTGTATGAGGACCGCAAGATAGAGTTCGCCAAGTCGCAGGTCGATCTCAGGCAGGTCACCCCTAAGTCGATGAGGCCCTACCCCGGCGATTTCATTGACTCGTCGGTAGGCTGGCGAGCCATGGTGACGGGGATACTCCGTGCGCTTGCGCGCCCTGAGAAGAAGCGCTATTTCCGGATAGCGACGCGTGCGGTCAAAGAGGCCGGGGACTACGCCCGTGAAAGCTGCCAGAACTACTTCGCCTTCCAACGCCGCTGGCCGATGATGATGGACAGTTTATGGGAAGATGTTGCGTTGCGGACCCTGTTTACCGGTGAGCGGAAGGTCGATCGGACAACTCTCACCGGACGGTTTCCTGTGATTCCGACCGATTAGGCAGTTTTGTGCTTGACTCGCTTGTGACTGTGGTGGTCGGGTTCGCCTCTGGTGTCATGTCGGGCTTGTTTGGCATCGGTGGTGCCCTCATCACCACTCCTGCTATCCGGCTTTTGCTCGGCGTGCCGGTGCTTATTGCGGTCGGAACGCCGCTTGTCGCCATAATCCCAGGTGCGGTTACCGGTGCAGTGACACTGGTGCGCGCCAAGGTCGCCGATGTCCGGACCGGTTTGGTCGCCGGTGCTGCCGGCGCTTTGTTCTCGGCTGTAGGCGCTGTTATGAGCGAGTGGATCGGCGGGCGCGTAGCGCTTGTGCTTACCGGAGCGCTGCTGCTCTACTTTGCGGTCACCGCATTTGCCCATGCGCGCACGCTTCCGCAAAGCGGTTCGTCGGAGCAAGAGAGTGCGTTCGAGCAAAACACGTCTTGCACAACCCAGCAGGCCGAGCAAACCGGCATGAAGCATCAAGCTGCCGAAAGCACCCTGCAGCCGCCTTTGCCTGGCGGGTCTCGTGCCGCACGCCCGCCGGGCACTGTAAGGCCGATCGCCCTCGGGGTCGTTGCCGGGTTTGCCGGCGGTCTGCTCGGCTTGGGCGGAGGGTTTGTTTTGGTGCCGATGTTCTCTCGGCTGTTTGGCTTCTCGCAACGCAAAGCGGTTGCAACATCTTTGATAAGCGTGTTGTTTATGGCTATCCCAGGAATGCTCAGCCATGCGCGATTGGGGCATGTCGATTGGCGCGTAGGGCTGACGCTTGCTGCCGGGGCCGTTTTGGGGGCCTGGGTGGGCGCACGCCTTGTTTTGAAGTCGAGCGAGCGGGTGCTCCGGTATGGCTTTGCTGTGCTGCTTGCGCTTGTGGGGATATGGCTTGTCCTTAACGAGGTCTTGGGGCTTATGGCCTAGCCGACAAGGAGGTCGGATGCTCAAAGCGTT
>Ga0123353_10006948_pt1 | contig 15216 bp, 4 predicted proteins | sample TergutLab28metaG_3_FD_92763 | JGI IMG/M metagenome (GOLD analysis project Ga0123353, IMG submission 92763) | Labiotermes labralis P3 segment gut microbial communities from Petit-Saut dam, French Guiana - Lab288 P3 | ecosystem: Host-associated > Arthropoda: Insects > Digestive system > Gut ... | reverse complement strand
GAAGATGGACGTATTAACGTCTGAAACATGTTGAGCAATATATAATAAAGCAAGTGTCATCTAGTTGGTCAACCTTTATTCAAATATCAAGATGATGCACGGTCCAATACGCATAAGATTGATAATATTAATGTTCAAATTTCCCACTGTAAAGCTCTGAAGAACTATCAAATTGTTTCTTTACGTTCATTTCGTGTTCGTTATAATTGTTGCTTAATTCGTCTCCCTAAAACATAGCAAGCTGATGACACACTGTGTGCTGTCCGATTTCAGCTTTTAAACCAGTAGACAAATTTTAACGAAACTTTGTATTCTTGCCATTCACGATGCTACAAAGATATAATTCATAATTTTAAACAATCAGTAACAACTGTGAACTTCATAAGAGGAGACGACCCTGGCACTGCTTTCTTTGGATCCCACAGCGATGAATTTTAGTAGAACTTGTAAATGTTACCAGATTGCGTTGAAAAAAAATATTTTTATAAAATATAAAATAATATTACGCAGTCTGTGCGAAAATATTCTATAGATCTCGGTTTGATGCAGATAGGCATGTGAGGTTTGGTAGGCACATTTTTCAGTGGCGTATTTTGAGATTGTGTGTTAAACATCTTTTGTTATTCCGGTGTTGCTAACGTGGTGAATGTGCGATATGTTTAGCGTGTATTGAATCCGTATTTACAGGATAATTATTTGCAAAACCAACATAGAAACGCAAAAGTAGTAATATTAATGTATTTTAAAAATATACATTTATACAGTGGAAAAGTAGACTTTATGTGTTCTGCTCGGAACGTCTTGTGATTTTTATTTCATATCTAGCCTCTATTTTTTTTGTGTAATTAAATTTCTTTGTAAAGTATGTGAAGAGATTCCTCGAGGCGCCACTATCTTATTTGCTAGATCTGACACATTGTAACATTACTGGTTTATTTACGTCGTAGCCAAATTTCTGCGGAGAGAATCATTTGCGTATGTTTCTGGGATGAAAGCCAGTGTTCGCTCTACTAACTCGGCAACTCACTGGCTTAATTTCGATATCTGACCCGTTGTAATTTTATCAGTTCAAATATGTATTAGCCACTTTTTTTTAGGGATGGTCATTTGCGTTTGTTCTTAGGATGACAGCGAGTGTTCGCTCTGCTAATTCGGTACTCACTGGCTTTGACTTGACCAGACATGAAAGGATCAGTTGATTTGAAATATGTAATTCTTGTCATGAACCCTCGAAATAAAGCTCAAATATAAAAGAGGAAGTTTTGTCTGCTTATAGAAATTGTGAAGCACTTATGAACAAAATATATGTAATAAGTTATAGGTATTTAAATTTTTTTTTTTTTTTTTAGATTTGACTGTATTTTGCAGTCAGAGAGCAGTAGTTACAAATTCTTTTTTTAACAGCTAAATACATATCAACGCAAAATCATGTAACGTACAATGTTACATGTAGGGACTGTCCGCCTGTGTGTATATTAATATACCACTAAATAAATAAATAAACGTATAAATCTGTCGTACTCTTCTCTGATGTGAAAAATAATGTGTATCGTTACCGATAAATATGTCATAGCCGAATTAGTTGTCTTTATTAATCAGTCAAAATTTTAACAGTTCATTCAGTATTGTAGCTTTGACCTTTTCAAAAAAAGATTTACCGTTTTGGAAAGACTTGTCGAATTTGTGGTGTGTGTATCCAGTTAAACAGCCGATTCCAGTGGCCGCACGGTCTAAGGCGTAGGTTTGCTGCCTCTCGTCCGCTGAGAATGTGGGTTCGACTTGCGCTGGGGTGTGGGTTCGACTTCCGCCGGGGACAGGTATGTTGTCTGTTGAGATTGTTGTGTGTTGTTAGGTGGAGGTGTCTGAGACGAGCTGATCACTCGTCGAGAGAAGTCCTACCGACTGTGATACGTCGTTGTGTGTGATCTAGAAACCTCAAGAATGAGGAGGCCATGGCCCGCGTTGGGCCGCAGCGCCACAGGAAAAAAAAAGCTCATTGCAAACTGTGTATTAATATTTCCCCGAAGGGCTCTAATATATACACACACACACAGAGTTGAACTCGGTTTTAAGGACCTCGGGTTGTGCGACACCTCGTCTATAGCATTTTACTTCCAGTGTTACCAACTAATCCCTCTGTTTTTTTCTGCCTAGCTTGATGCGACATACGTAACGGCATCTACTCGGATATAACGACATTGCCAGTCATCGTTTCCACTACAATTTTCCAAGAAGTAGGCAATTTTGAGAATTCAAACCCTTCCTCGTCCTTGTGAAGGCAAGCCCTCTACTCCTTCATGTAGTTATATAAATTCCAGACCTGCGAAATGACAAGAGTACCGTAATTCACTTTGTGCCTAAAGTTGCCCTCTACATTTCTACTATTGCAGTTAAAAGGAAACTGGAAGAGTGATAACATGGCTACAATCATGAATAAAAGGAAGGGTTTGAACGTCGAAGGAAAAGTTAAAGTGAAACCTCAAATAAAAAATGGAAAAAAATAAAGCTGACGTGTGTCTGATATTAGGTCTCGTATATTGTACGATCCAAACGATTTGGAGAAGGAGAACCAAAATTATTAGTGATTTTGAACGGAATGGATCGAGAATAAAATAATTTCGAGAGCCTGAATGAAGTGACGTCGATGAGCCACTGTTTTAGTGGTTTAAACAAAGGATTAGTGACGATGTACCGTGGTAATTTTTGTTCCTATTAAATTTTAGTTTTAATTTGTTTTTTAGTGTAAACCTTCATGGCAAATGCGGTTATAGAGAAGGAATTTGTATTTGATGTAAATTATGATTTTAATTTAAATATGAGTTAGTCGTAGAGTTAACATTAAATAATATGCCGGCAGGTCTGTATTTTGTCTCTAAATGTTCTTATTCATTGTTACCATATTCCTCGCTTGGCGACACTCTTTAATTCCGTCCCTTTGATGACGTTATAACTAAGTCCGTCTGTTAACATTGATCTGTGGATAGGCCCGTAGCTGTTTGAATTGCCAAGTTTCTCTACTGAAATTTCAAACATCATTTTATTAATTATAGGCACTGAATGTGAAATTTGCTGAAAACACTTACAAGGGAACTTCTTCAAAATTCACTCAATTATCTGTGAAGGTTAAAATCCTCATTTAATACAATAAATTCGAAAAGATCTCAGGAATTTATAGAACAAGATTCAAGGTTTCTGCTCACTGTATGACAAAATTATTTTCAGTATCGTATTCGATTCCAGCAATATAGCTGTTAGGAAGCCTGCCAGGTTTTAGGTAGGTTCTGTTTTCAAATTATGATCTGGAGATCGACGATGATGACAAAATTAAGCTTGTGTTTTGTAATTTTTTCCTACCACACGCTGGTATAATATTTTTTTAGGAGACCACGATTCTTTCATTAGGTTACGTAAGGTATACTGTAGTTTTTTTGATTCATGAATAATAGCATACATACCGATACACATTTTGCTATGAAGTGCACCTGGAATTAGTTGTAGCCTGCAGGCTCGGCGGTCTCTGAAACAGATTTGGTTCTTTCATACGCTAGTGTTACTGCTCCCAGCAATGTCAATATTTGTACAGTAAATAAACCGTCATGCACACTTAACTGGAATAATGCGGAATGAACATGTATATAAACAGCAGCTTCAAATGCTAACAAACAAACTCTCATCACTGTTACTGTCATAAAATAAAACATAATTAATTCCGCGAAACATAATTTTAGAATTGTGTTACAATTGTAATCAGTTGGTATTTTTCTCTTACAGCCTGATTTTTGCCCACCATATTTTTCCATACCAGTGGTATATAAAAGCTCGCGGCCACACTGCTTCTGTGTGATTTGAGTTTCGGTTATAACTGTTTATGATTACAGAAGAACTTTATATTTATTCTATGGCAGCGTTTTCAGGATATTTTTAAACAAGGGAACAGAAACGTAAGTCACGGCAGATTAAAAGAAATCTAAAGCTTCGTGACACATCTGACTATGCTCTTGTGCTATTTTGGTGCCACTGGAATTTTTCATTTAATATTCTAAATGAATTAGTGCATTTTTACCTAATTCAGTACGTTACTGTAACGGCATCTGTCCAGATGTGTGTCTTGTGATGGTTCTTCTCGGGTCTTGAACAGGTTACGTTGTATCCTGTGGAAAGTTTTCGTGGTGTGTCTCAGTCTCTCCACGCGATTGCCAGTAACGTATTTTGGAATGAGCCATGAACGTTTCTTTCAATGTTTCCATCTTAATCTTTGACTGGTCTACAATTCTGTAAGAACCGCTGTAATTGAGAGAGCTGTGTCACGCGGCCTAGAATCGTTTATTTGCGGTCGTGGAGAAATTTCATGGGCGTGCGTGCGTTAATATCGTAGAAAATATCCGTATTGTGATGGAAATTTGCTCTGAATTTCGTCACTATGAATTCTAAGTAACATTTGAATTGTACACAATACAGATATTAGTGTTTCTGGCAGGTTATGAAAATCTGTTTATGGTATGAGTAATTATCTTTACCTTTGTTTGATTTAGATTGTATTCAGGTGTTCCTGATTTACGTGTTTAACAAGAATGGGTAATGTCGAATTTGTAATTTGAGAGACTGAAAGGGTGGGCTTAATATCAGGTAGGGCTGTTATGATATAATTTTTCTTGAACTGCTGAAGATGACCACCAATAACCTTAGTCGTTAGTCACCCCTGAACCCAGGTCCTCCTCCCACCATTAGCCGCAAGGTAGCCTATTAAAGTAGAAAGTGTTCTGAAAGATCCGCGCCTATGTTAGCATACTGTTTCGGCATTTGCTTGGAGAACATGAGGATGCATGACACGGGATTGCATTATTAGCTGAAATTTAAAAGTTTTGTTCGTGAAACGAGAAGGTGATATTTAGATATTACAGGTATGGATATCTGTACCACACACTGTGAAACCAGATGATTTATTGCAACTGTGCCTCTACCGAAATTCCTTTCCGGTTACACTCAATTCGAAAGTCGGACCTAAAACTGGCCGTAGGTCTTCTCTCTGCTGTTCCTCATGAAGTCCATCAGTACGGAAGAGAATGTCGTAATGCACAAATGCTCGATACACTCAGTTTCGAAGTAAAATATTATCCCCCCCCCCCCATTTCACGTGACGATATACAACTTCTCCAGTTGAAACATTGTAGTTAGTACCGTAAATCACTCTGTGGAGTTAAAATATTTTACGAAACAACTGGACTGAACAAAAGTTAGATAATAATCTTGATTATTCCGGGCAATTGTGTGGAGAATGTGCACGGGGAATTAAGAAACACGGATGATCCAAAACATGTTCTTTATTGATCCACGAACAACGAGATAAAAGTGTATTTTTTGTTATTTATATAATACATGCACAATTTACGAGTAGACGCTTACTGTTTACATAAAAAATTCGTGATTTTTTGTTTCGAGGATTATTCAAACACTTGGCATTAAATCACGGTATTTTCCACATTCGTCATTAATCATAAACAACTTGCGTTAGTGCACAGATAATCCACAAAGCGGATAGACCGTACTTGGATAATCGAGAGTACGTACATTATATGTGATTATTACTTGACACTGAAGTTTTGTGATATTTTATACAACTAAAAAATAATTCCTAAAGGTTATCATTCGTTGTCACTTTGCAATTGTAGAGAAACTTTTTAGGTACTGTTTCTGTCGGTTTTAAGAGGTGAAAGTGTAAATAAAATTACTTTTATGGGACCTTCGGACTAATCTAGTCTGTGTCTCCCCTTTCCATATCCGACGCACTACAAAATATTCAATATATATTTATCACATCTCTGCTTTACCATATTTGGCTAGTACTGATCATGTATTGATCATAAAAGTAGAGCTGAACAAAATCTGTTCCCCCTCATTATTTATTTAATCGACTGCTCTCATAAAAGTAGTATGCCATTGCACAAAATCAATGGATGCGTAATTGCATACGCAAGTAGTGGAGGGCAGTAGTGCCTGGCGGCTGATATGTGATAGGAAAAAGTGGCATTTGACAACCACTGACAAAGAAAAAGATTTTCTAGCGACCAACCTTTAAATAAATGACGCAGGTGAGTAGAAAATTCCTGGCCTGAAGCAGAATTGATTGAAGTGAGGTACTGGTTAAAAAAAATTGCTTGTGTTTACGTGGGAGTGTTCGCAAAAACGATGAAGTATTGAGTTGGTTTAATTTGTATAGTTCCATCATACATTAACACCAACCTTCCGCACAGTCTTGTCCTTCACGTTTCTACAACATTCAGGAAAATGAATACCGAATTTACATAAATAAGTTTATTAAGAAAAATTTGCCCTTGTCCGTATATATATAGAGAAGTAGGCCAACATATTTCGGCTCTTAAGTATATTTGTCTTCTGGTAGCACCAACATATACTGAAAGGCATGTACTGCGTTAGCACACAGCTTTATCAAATTGTAAATCGTAAAATGCAATGCCGGTATACCATAAAACACCATTGTACAGTATTGCAGTAAATTTTAAGCTTGTGTTAAAATAATGCTAAAATTGTACACAATTGTTGTTAAGATCTGGTGCATCAAAATAAAATCTCTGTGTACACCGAATTTATACTTGTTACATTGGACTCACAAATTTATATTTTGTTATTTCATCTGACATTAGTCTTAGAGTTAGGATGAGTTCAGCCTTTCTCCTGGCCTTCCGACCTTGAGTACCTTTAAAGCTCTTAATTAATCAAGAATTCTTTTTAGAATGACAACTTACTTCTCTCTTCTTCGTTGTTTACGCTTCATTGCCTTGATGACGTTCTATCTGTTATGCTGCTCTTGCTGCGAGCGTAGGAAACAGCAGTAAAGTTGAAGCATCGTCGAAGTTGACGCTTTTGATTTTGTTTTGCTGCTATTTCAGTAGAGACCGTGTGCTTACCTGGGAGAGTTGTAGCCCAGCTGCAGCATTTTCGTCAGTGAGATTATGGATTGTTTGTGCTCCTGTTTATGTGCAGAATATCGACCCGGTTGACACAGATATTTTTTGCCTGTATTATGCCTGTATTTCTCACAACACGCGTGCTTACTTTGGAACACTGTAATTCACACGACGCATCTTCGCCTGTGGGAGTTGTTTCTTCTTTTGTTTTGCTGCTATTGCCGCTAGAGCGCAACACATGTCTGCTTAGTAACGTAACGGTCTAATCTCATACCTTGGAACTACTTCATTAATTATCCTTCTGCTTCCTATATTTCAGCACGTCTTAATTACCCTGGTGAGTGACGTCACTATGGGCTGTGCACTTCATATAAATTAATTCCATCTCCTGATTGCAGCTACTTAACGGCAGTGTAAACGACGCTTACAGCACAACACCAAGAATGTCACAACAAAGGCAAATGCTTGAAGCTGCTGACCTGAATACTTGTCAACAACCCGATATATTTAGGGGGGCATAAATGTGTATAGTATATCTCTGTATATTGTGTAATGTATATGGGAAGAAACGACGTAACAAATAATTTATCTCCTTCTAACTGTGTACCGGGTCATTTTCCCCGGGTATAAACCCGCTGGGGCACGAATCTGGCCACACCTACATCTAGTGTCGAGGTCAAGATAGAATGGAGATATATCAGCATTTGCTTGGTAGGACTGGCGAAATGAAATTAACATTGCTATGTAATGCACATAATTTATATCTGAGATGGGATTAAGGATAAGCGTGTAAGTTACATAAATTTTGGCGGGGCCCTCTTAATAAAGATAATTTAAGAACTCCAAATTGAGGTTGGAACCTCTTACGTAGGTGGCTTTAAATGACGTATGTTGCAAAATATATGAGTTCATGTTAGTGAGCAACTGGATTGCCATCTTCTGAATTGTGACACTGTGGAGGCTTGTGTCTGTCGTTCATAGTGGCTTTTAGTTTGTTGGTGTCTGTCTACAGGAATAAACGCCGTCGCAACAGAGAAACTCGTAGTATGATTTGTTATAATCATTTATGTCGATTCTCTGATACCCATAGTAAATTAGAATTTTGTGTACTGTGTTATTGGTGACAAACCCTGTCTCCACTGTCATTTGTATCTCTTAGCAGTTATGTAGAGGTGGAGTCCGTAATGTAACTGAAACTGAAACGCAGCAGTTACTCTCGTGTGCTGATAGTAACTTGCTGTTTGGAAACACGCAGTATAATGACACACACACAAACACAAACAGATTATTTAAGATGGCGTAATTATGTAGCTTTATAAAGAGGATATTAACCCAAAATTTTGAAAAATGTCATTATTGTCAGATTCCGGGTTCTTGCAGCAGTGAGTGTAAAGAATTCTGTCTACTTGGTCGTCTTGTAGACACGCACAGACATTTCTGTGGAAGTTTCTACAACACTACATGGCCTCTAATTTGTAGGTCTGTATTCTTCGCATACAGTTTGTTTCGGAAGGAATCTGCCATACTTCGGGAATACATTCCTTAGGTTAATTTACGTTCCTATAACTGAATATGTCTACATATATTCGAATTTAGGAATCGTTACGGAATTAATGACAATTCTATGTACTGTACCGGTTTAACAATATATGTTATTCGTAAACTACGCGTGTTTGCTGGCCCAATTATTGCCTTTATGTCGCTCAGATATTAGTCAGACGTCACGTACAGGTGTTACCGTTACTGCAACTACAAATTCCTCCTAGTTTTAATATGTATTTTGTAATCGATAAAAGCATAACCATTTTTATTCTTTAAAAATCATCTCACCAACATCTACGCAAAAGTCCATATTCTTGTGGGGTATATTTTGCTATCTCGATATAATTTCACTTAAGGAAGATTTTCCCGAAGTAAGGCAGATTGCACCTGAAACACACTGCATAATCACTACTGCATTTTTAAATAGCTTCCTCATTTTGCTTTTAAGGAGAATGTGTTCTTGGTCCTAGAGTTATGCGTTTCACACTTTTGTAGACGCCGTTGAACTTAATTGCAACCCAGCTGTGTTCATTCACTCCACTTGCAAAGTCTGTGCCACAAATTACACTAGATTTAGTTACAAGAGACTTTGCCTTGTGGTTAGTATCGAACTGCAGTACGTACAGTACAAGCCACAATATAGTCGGACATTACTCAACCAGGGGTGTTGTTACGGCTCAATTTGGAACCCTTGAGTCATGTATGACAGGCTGATTCCTAGTAGAGTGTGTCAAGTGTTGGGTCAGATCTTAAATTAATCCGTGTGACGATCCTATTAGTTGGCTCATATTTTCGATCAGTATCTTTCCCACCTATTTTTTCCCTGGCCTTGTCATCTACGTAAATATGAAGAAAACATGTTTCTCTGAAACGTCGCGAGCTATGTGCCAAATTATACAACGTCCTGCAACAGAAGGCTGTAACTGTCCTTCTCGTGGTTGTTTCGTTTTTCCTGTCTTAGGTCGTCATTCCACTTGTTTTTCCGATCCCCTTTGCGCTTGAGATATGTGGTCCAGTACGACCATTATGATACCCATATTTTGGCTCTGTTGTATAGCTTCTGTGACCCAGCGGTAAGCAGATTTCAAAGTATAAAGTCTTAATATTTACTTCATTACAATATGTTTCCCTCAACACAACTAACATTTAAAGTATAACATTAATGCGCTATGTTTCGACTTAAGACAGTCGAAACATGTCGCAGTAAGGTTATACTTTAAATGTTAGTTGTGTTGAAGAAAACATATTGTAATAAAGTAAATATTCAGATAACACAACGGGATGACTTCATTTTAAAAAATGAAGTCTTAAACTTAATTTGCTTTATGAAGACATTTCCAAATAATAAATGATTTAAGGAAATGTAGCGACAGTGAAAGGTGACTTTAGTAGACCACCGAGAGATATTTAAATTGTATGTGAGCGTATCAGCCGTTTCACCTCTGCGTGTCTTCCTGAAACTAATCAAACAGTCTCTTAGACTTTAATACTAAAACTCTTCAATAAATGTGAAGAGATTAATGATCAAAATAAAGAAAAAGTTTAGGATTTCCAGCATAAAATTTCAGATTTTATTTTAAGCATTTCAGTTTAATTAGACGGCATTGCCAGTTATAATAATGAAGCCTCTACAGCTTGCTAATAATGAAAATGAACTTATGTGTTGCGACTTATCCTGGAACAGGCCTTGCGAAACTTTTTGGAGTCGCGTGCTCAAATTGTCTATAAATTTCGAAGAAATTCTTTTGCGCGCCGTTTGATATTTTGAAGAGCAGCGAAATAAAGTCTTGATGTTTTCCATAATTATTGTTAATTATTGTATTATTAATGTATATTTTAATTATATTGTATGGTTAATGCATACTGTAATTATATTTTTGGTAAAGACTTTCTCGATGTATGTGATCTGGAAGAAAATGTGGACGTAGCTGGGGCTGTTACTGTTTCCTGTTTGGAACAGTATAATCCATAAAGTAAATAAAATGACACTGAATATTTCGTAATTGTAACATGTATATTACTTTTGTTGCAATAACTATTGCAGAGTGAAAGAGAACAAATACTTGAAAGCATTCTTAGGAAATCTGTTTAGGAAATCTCTGTTTTTTCTGAATGATTTTAAATGAGAAAACTTCATGTTATTTATAAACACAGTATTAGGCCTTCCTATCAAGAGACAACATTAACGACTTTGTGACCGTAAGGGGTCATAGCAAATTGGTACGAAATTTAAGGATTCATTTTTTTGCCATGTTTGTTTTATGTTAGTTATATTTACCTGTATTATTTTTTTGATAGCGAAGAAAATAAAATAGACTAAAATCAGTGCAACCAAAGCAGGAAGCCTGTTTCAGTGGCTAATTAGAGTTATGTGTTCATTTAAAATAGATAATTTAAAAAATAACGTATTTATTATTAATATTTTATTAAATACAGAAGATACGTCACTGTTACAGTTATAATATTCTACAACAACAAGGGAGAAAGCAAGTAAACTTATTTTACTATTACTGTGAAGCTCACTGCTGCACTGTGGATAGATAACGGGTGTTTTATGTCAGGTTTGTACTTATTTGCTTTGAGAGCTACGCGTGCAACAATATCTTCTTCATTAAGCCTCATACTGAATTTTAGACACCGATTCCTAGACAACAACGGATCCCGATTTAAGAAAACTTAGTTGAAGAATGAAAGACCAACTTGATGTCACTTGCTATTTTATTTCATTTTTTATGTGCTCAACATGTTTCGGACATTAATATATCCATCATCAGGAGCTTGCGATTGTGCTGTTGAATTACCACATCAGTCGTTTTGTTCTCGGTTCGTTGATTTTAAAGTGGCATAAATTTCACCTCATTTGTTACTGTTAGATAAAAAATGAAAACAATCAGTTACTTTCCTGACATTATAGTTACTAGATTCTTTCAAGAAACTAGAGCCCAGGGGCATAACTGGAGCTGAAGTCTTGTTTGAGTAAGCACTGTCAGTTACTTAGTTTTTCGAATCTTAAAGTACTTTCCAACTTCTTGTCTTGCGCGAGACGTTGCCGCTAGGAACACAACAAAGACGATGCTGAAAAGCACGCCAACACGGACACTACTCAAACCCAGCCGCACCAAATCTCCAGCACACAACCGCCTGCAACACGGACACCACCCAAACCCAGCCGCACCAAATCTCCAGCACACAACGAACCGAGAACAAAACGACCGATGTGGTAATTCGACAGCACAATCGAAAGCTCCTGTTGATGGATATATTAATGTCCGAAACATGTTGAGCACATAAGAAATGAAATAAAATAGCAAGTGACATCAAGATGGTCTTTTATTCTTCAACTATTACAACGATGCACGGCCCAATAAGCATAAGAAAACTTAGTTCAATTAATAAAGGTGTAAATATTTTCCACTAACTCCGAGATGTTCACTTCTGGATGAAGGCACTTGTTATTGTCTTCTACGGGTGTTTATCAGAAGTTATTTCTTCACTCACAAAACAGGAAAGATGGAGTATGAGTAGAAAGGTCCAGTGTTGACCTTTCAGTTGTTACAAAAACACTGCAACTGCTGTTGTATTAGGAAGGGGATGTTATCTGGATCCCATTTGGACATTAGGGTCAGCGGTTTATTGCTGGGGTTGTAAAGTGTTTTGTCCAATGTCACGTATTCGCCCAGTCACCGCCAGGCCGGCACCCCAATTACAAATATCCTGTCAAAACTTCGCATCGCTCCCGATTTGCGTAAAAATGTTTCACCCATTGAGTTATTTTGTAGCAACGGTAATTCGTGTACAGTGAGTAAGGCTTATACTTACGCACATTATTCACAATAGGTGGATGCTGGTCGTTCGCAAGAAATAAAAAATGGGATGGCATTAAATGCAAAGTGCCAAACAAATCTTTCCGCGTGCCACTTTGTGCACGCGTGGCATAGCTTCGTCAGCTCTGACACAGAATCATGCACGTACTTTAAAATTGCTTTTGCTTTTGTAGGGTTACCAAAAAAAAGCGAAAACTTAAAGTGTGGGTAAATTTTTCGCCGGTTCTGGTATAACATCAATTTAAAATACACAATGCATTACTTACGTAAAAGAATATTAGTTATGTGACCTTTGCATCTACTACGATTTACTGAAAGAGACTGAAAATGACCATTTCTTTACGAAGTGCTTCTTTAGTGATGCTGCTTATAGCCAATATGATTTCTGTTTTCAGATTTACAGCGTGCTAGGAGCTTCTGCTGGTTCTTAAATTGCCAACTCCATGTTCAGTTACGGCCAATTAATTAATTTCAGTGCAGTTAGTCTTTTTATTAGGTATGTTTAATGTAAAAACTATTTGAATTAAAATCTGACATTATTTAATCCATATATTTTGATTGAAATAAATTGTTCATTCATGGTACCAACAGACATAACTTTGAGATATAAAAATACTGTCTTATATCTCTTCTACATATTCCGGCGTCACTTACGCAATCCTCAAGGAAGTCTACACTAAAACGTAAAACTTACTAAAATAAAATGGATAACAAAAGTAATTCGTAAGATATTATTCTTACAGCCAGTGTAAAACACGTGGTTTTCACAAATGGTGATTAAAAAAACATTTTAAAATTTTCAAATGAAGGTCAATACTGACTTATGTTCGGTCCTATACTTTCTAGTAGACAAATTAGATCTTGGCAAGTATTAATTTACAGTTTTATAACTGACTTACTGACTTAAATGACACTATACATTGCTCAGTTTTTTTTTTATCTAACAGTAACAATTGAGGTGAAATTTCTGCCACTTTAAAATCAAAATCATCAGATACTTTCCTGACATTTTAGTTACTAGATTCTTTCAAGAAACTAGAGCCCAGGGGCATAACTGGAGCTGAATTCTTGTTTAAATAAGCGCTGTCAGCTCGTTAGTTTTCGAACCTTAAACTGCTTTCCAACTTCTTGTCTTGGGAGAGACGTTGCCGCCGGAACACAACAAAGACGATGCTGAAACGCACGCCAAACTAAGTAATATTCGTTCTAACTTTACCATACACATAATCAGGAAATACAACACTTTGTTATGTGAATCTACAACTCTTTCCTTTTATCATGTTTTTCCTCCTCACAAAGAAAAGTTTTATGAAAACACCATGTTTTGTGTGTGCGTGTGTGTGTATGTGTGTCATTTCTCTACCAATTCAATTCAACGTTTTAACTGCTTGGCTAATTTTTATGAAATTTGCGTACGAATATTACACAATTGGAGCCCATTCCAACGCAGTAATTATTTTCATGCAATCGGCAATTACAATATGGCGGATGCGGAAAATTTTGAGGTGGAAGCAAAGACTCGGTTTTCTCAGGGAATTGCAAGCGTCTTACCTTTAGCACGGGGATGTGTCTTAGTCCGCTGGAGGAAATAGCACTAGACCCTACCGTTGTTGGAAGGAGACGAGAAATACGAATTTTGTGCGGAACTGTTCTGCATGGGTTCTTTAGCTGCTAAATACACCTATAATTATTTTTTACTTAAAACAAATATGGTTGAAGAAATGTAGCAAAAAGAGTCACAATAGCAAATTGCCCTCTTAGGGTTTATTATGCACCGAGTATTGGCAATTCCTTACCGACATTTCTGAACAACGTAGGTCTCAACAGTCCAGTAAGGAATTATCACTACTCGCTGCGTAATAACACGGAAGAACGCAGTTCTCATCCAAGTCGCGGAGGAAGCGTGAAATAACAGAGAACTAAAGTCTATGAAACATGAAAGCAGAGTCTGATTTTTGCTTATAAATCCTGCTATAATAATATTCTGTCGGTATCTAGATCCCTGTTGCATAAGAAAAGGGCTTACGTTGAGGTCATTTCGGTTTTCATGGCGACTTCAATCGTATTGGAAATGGAATACTTTTCTGCAAAAAAGTATAAATTCAGCCTATTTGTAACATATACTTTTTGACAATGATTTTACATGAGTAATATCACCAAAATTCAGAAGAAGTTTTCCATTGTCACTATCCGGAAAACCAAACTCTACGTTTCGGAAGCTATTTGCTTCAGTCCTCTTTCTTATTTGTTTTTGAATATTGGAGACAATGAAAAAAGTCTTATTGGGTGTCGGTGGTGATATTATTCCGTCTACCTGAGTGAAAAAAGTTCGCCACTGACAACAGTATAGCCATGCTCACCTTAAACTTTAGTGTAGTCAAATTAACTTCTTACTTGTTTAATGTACGTAGTAGTGACTCTTTTAAATTTATTTCTAGCGGACCGAATATAACCAGAAAAAAATATTTTTTTCTCGGATAATATTTAAGTTCACAAGTTTTTAAAATAAATGATTAGTAAACTACTTCTAAGTGACAGTTTGTAGTATTCCTGAAAGAGTTATTATAAAGAAATCCTTTGTTACGGGTACAATTATGTGCCAACATCATTAAAAAACGATGTAATTTTTTTCGAGTTCCAGACCATTCATTTCAGACCTCATGTTGAAGTATATTTCAGTTACGTGCATTATGATACAGCAGGACCCCTACAGCACGAAACAAGACCTCGGCATGGGACGACACTGGCACTCTAATGGAAACAAGGCCCGGGAAACAATTGCACCACTTAACTCTTCGAAGTGGCTGTGAAAAACCTCGTAATACAGGACAACAAAGTTTTCAGAACTGTGCTTGTGTAAAATTATAGACAATCAGGAACTCTTTCATCTCGAGTGCGAAACAAGAAGCTGATATTTCACATTT
>Ga0123353_10006947_pt1 | contig 15217 bp, 11 predicted proteins | sample TergutLab28metaG_3_FD_92763 | JGI IMG/M metagenome (GOLD analysis project Ga0123353, IMG submission 92763) | Labiotermes labralis P3 segment gut microbial communities from Petit-Saut dam, French Guiana - Lab288 P3 | ecosystem: Host-associated > Arthropoda: Insects > Digestive system > Gut ... | reverse complement strand
TTAGCACACACTGTGTGTGGGCAAAACATTATTAGGTCTGCTGTGAGCACACACTGTGTGTGGGCAAAACATTATTGGGGCTGCTGTGAGCACACAATGTGTGTGGGCAAAACATTATTAGGTCTGCTGTGAGCACACACTGTGTGTGGGCAAAACATTATTGGGGCTGCTGTGAGCACACACTGTATGCTGGCAAAACATTATTAGGACTGCTGTGATCACACACTTTGTGTGGGCAAAACATTATTAGGACTGCTGTAAGCACACACTGTATGTGGGCAAAACATTATTAGGACTGCTGTGAGCACACATTGTGTGTGGGCAAAACATTATTAGGACTGCTGTGAGCACACACTTTGTGTGGGCAAAACATTATTGTGGCTGCTGTGAGCACACACTCTGTGTGGGCAAAACATTATTAGGACTGCTGTGAGCACACACTGTGTGTGGGCAAAACATTAGGACTGCAGTGAGCACACACTGTGTGTGGGCAATACACGGACCAGCGCGGCAGCTTTATGGCCTTCTGGGTAGGGTACGGAAAGAGTTTGTTCTTTCTGTGTACAAAACTGTACGGCGTCATCGCCACACGTAACGTGACCGTGGCCAAAACGCAACGATACACGACTGCAAGTGTCAGAACGGCAGTTGGCAGTACTGTGTGGATCAGTCGCACCAAGTGGTTGCGTCCGTACGCATGCAACATCTCACAGAGTGCTGACGGGATTGTCAGTAAATTCGATACTGCAGAACTTCACTAAGCTCCGTCGTTGGATTCCACCTTTTGTTAAACTTTAGATGAAGACCTACAGGTTTGTCTGAGTATCGTGAGTGTAGCTCGCTAAATATGGAACGTAACGACAAACCTTTGAAATGAAGTTTGTGTAAAAAATCGGCACATTTTGTGTCTAATACTTTTTTTGCTTGACTCAAGTTTTTCGAGTGCCGGACTTGTTACCGCGTTACCAGTTCCCAGGCACATACAGTCAGTCAGTGTTTGTAAACAGCAGTATGCCATAACATAGTAGCAAGTTCATAATTTCGCTGCCAATAAAATGCAAGCGCGGTTGTGCCTCATACATTCTGTTTGAACTGGCACGGGAATTAATAAAATTACAGGAACAAATTGGGTTGCAAAATTTAGAGGAACTGTCCTTTGGCGGGAAGTAAAATCAAAAAGGGAACATCAAACCGCTACATGCAAATTAGAGAGTTGCTGAAAACGGAACTGCCTACTGCAAAATGTAGCTTCTGCTTCTGCTTGCGTCATGAATGACACCACACTTTTTTTTCTGTATCACGTGATCTGAATCAAGATATGACCAGTAAATCAGCGGTAAATATATGTGCCATTTGATGTAACATTAACGAATATACAGTACTCTTGTGTGTGCCACGTCGTTATGTCCTTAAGCAGCGTGAACTCAATGATACTCTTAATGAACAAACACTGTGTCATGTGCGGTGATAAATGCATTCTTAAATACCAATCACAGTACTTCACGATTAAAACCTAGTGTAATACACTCCCCAAAACACGGCCCCTCCCCATGTTGTCAGCACTTTGTCCTAACGCCGCCCTCCGACACACACAAAACCAGCCCCAATGTCCCCCCTTCCCCCTGCTGCACATCCCAACACTCCACTTCCCAGCACCGTACCTTCTGCACTTACCAACGCTTTACCTTGCTACCAGCCTACATTTACCAGAAGGACGAGCGGGCACTCTCAGAGCAACAAAAATTTCAGTCCCCCCACCCCCATCTGAACAATAATGCAGTGTCTCTCCCTTCACCCCCTTATTCTTCTTCCTATAGTTTCTTGTCCTTCTTCGTGTTATTCTTCATCTTGAATAGCGCCTCAACTTTATTTCTTAGGCACAGATAAGAATGTCACTGTGCTATGAAGCTTCGCTCGCTCGTGCTTCTGATAAAAGTGGGTGGAAGCAAGAATGGTTCATATAGTAACCACTGAGCTATAAGTTTGAAATACACACTTTGCTTGAAGACGGAAATAAAGTACAAAACAGCGTCCAGAAATCCTTGTTATTTGAACAGTGTTAAATGTTGTTGGTGAGAAGAAAGGAAATGGGAAATGCAGGAGCGTGTGATGTCGATTTGATTCATTTGACTGAGGATGAGGCAGGGTGGGGGCTGTTGTGAACAAGGCAATGGATCCGCAGTCCATAAAAGGCGGGTAATGTCTTGATCAGCTGAGCCACTGTCATCGTACAGCACAACGTGGAAATGAAAACGAAGACGAAGTGTAGCTAATGAGGGAACAATAAGTGACAGGAAGTGCACTGGGTGAGCATAAATATGGAGTGCGGTGTGCAAGATGTGCTGACATGCACAGTGCTGAGTTATGCTGACGTGTAGACTGCCGACACCTGCTATTCTAAATGTGCTGTTAGCGGCTCATCAAGACTGCACGTATTGCGAAAGTTTCAAAAGCCGGTCAAATGATAGGTTAGGCCCCTCTTACGCCAGATTTCTTCGAACTTGTGACACGAACAGAACAACTGCCGTCATCTTCACTAATGTAGTGAATATCAAATTTGGGTTTCATTGTCTATACCAATGTTAGATTTCGTTGAACGAAACCTTCCCGGAAGCCTTGCTGCTAGCTGCCTCTGCAAAGTCAGCAAAGAGCAGCAGTTCACTGTACTTTAGAAAAGTATCGAACTCGACACTATTGTGACGTACAGATGATACATCAATTCACCTCTATATATACATCTGCTTTGCGGAACATTGCCCTCGCTTGCTCACTTATTTGAAATAACACGCCTGTTGAAATAACTTGTTGCTGCTGGCCTTTACGTTGAAGAGAACGTTTATACAGTGTTCAATTAGTGCAACGCAGAGACTGAGATGCTGTTAAACTTCAGTTACCTTCTGATTATACAAGGTGAGTTGTGTTGACTGAATTAGAAATTTTATTAACTTCGAGCCGAGCAAGTTCGGCTGTTATTTGGATTAATTTTACTTACTCCATGGTGCAGAGTCCTTCTTGAGAAGCTAACTGGTTTGCAGCTAGTCAAGAAATTCCCCGCATTTCACGGAACCCGAAGGTTCATTACCGCACTCACAAGCGTCCGCCAAATATCTTTATCATGGGCCAGCCCAATCCAGTCCATATACCCACATCCCACCTCCCGGAGATCCATCCTAATATTGTCCACCCATCTACGCCTAGGTCTCCCCTGTGGTCTCTTTCCCTCCGGCTTCCCCACCAAGACCCTATACACCCCCCATTAAGTTTAAATTCCAAATTACTCCGCGAGTAGATACGAGGTGACACAATTACTGAAACTGATTAGTTTAGACGTCGTTTGAACATATTTGTACATTACCTAAATTGCTATTTTGGATTCCCTTTTATTTATTAGAATTAGTATTTTAGAATATACATTTTAGAATTGAATTAAATTATTTGAACGGCCCTACAACATCCTTGAATTCCCCATAGATCATACAGAGAAGTTAGAACGAATTAGTTGTCAACAACAGGACAAAATTGTTTGATGTGGTGGCAGCACTACCCCAGAGAGGTTAAGAGGTGAAATATTGACCTTATAACAAGTAGTGTCGGCTCGCGGACGGAACAGGGAACAGGTTACCCGGGGTTAGACACTAAACTAACACACCGTGCAGTTTGACAGACGGCACCAGCGGTTCGATGCAATTTGCTGGCGGCACTTTCAGGGCGGAAGAGATCGAAGAGGCAGGTATCAGTTTTGTTCGCAATGTTGGCACTGGTTTACCAGTCTGCATGGTGTCACATCCCAGAAGAACGTTATGTTACTATTAACGCCATGGCCACCCAAACTCTCACACGGGTTTTTAGAATTACCATGTGGTGATGCCACCGTTCGAAAGCCTTCGGTAAGAATCACGACCTTTACTGCCTCTCTCGGCACTTGCTGAAGGCCTTAAACAGTACACAAGTGTTTCATACTGCTGACCATGACATATAGGACGAGGAAGGTGCTGCTGTTCTGATAACCATCTATTTGTCTTCCTCTTTAACACTGCTTTGTGAACAAAACTTTGTGTTGAAGTAAGATTGTAAACAAACCGTTCAAAAAGTAAGTATAAAATGAATTACATATAAGACTCAGTCCGTACCGCGCAGTAAACACACTCCGTCTCGGTTACACAAACCAGTCAGTTAATGCTGTATAGGGAAATAATCGCTGTTTGTTCTGAGATCCACACAAAACACATAAATACACTGTTCGGGCAGAACGTAGAATTGTTGAATGTTAAACTGGTGGTACAAATAGTAACCAGTGGGCTTTAAAGGGTTAATTTTCTGTATGTTCAAGCTAGGACAACTTTTTGCCTACCATTTTTTGTGTAATAATTTGTTCATTAACCCTTTACACGCCGAGCAAATCCCATCTGCCATTTGCTGGTATTATTAGTTCACCATATCCTCCACGTTAACAGGTAAAGGGTTAATTGTTACTTTGAATTTAATTTTTTTGAATTAATGTGGGTTAAGCAATTGCACAATATGGCATCGGTGCATACGTGAGAAATTGCACCACCCCAGACTCATAGACTCATGACGCAATGATCACGAGTTTTGGCGGGATTAGTGTCGTGTGCAAAGGGTGGACACAGGCCTGGTCCGCTCCTGTTGTGTTTGCGTTCCAAGGGGGTCCACGCAGACTGGTCGTGCGTAGGTTGTGTGCTCGATAGTGGAGCCGTAAGGCAATGCAACTGTACAATGCAGAACTACAGTGTTACAGTTATGAGAATTGTTCTAACATTTCGAGTTCCAAGGGGGAATTCGCGTTGACCAGACGTGTAACGTTGTGCTCTTCAAGCGAAGTTGCAAGCCATTATAATACAGTTGGCAAAGGGCAGTTGACAACAAAGGAATTATGTTAATAGTTCCAGTGTAATTATTTTAGCTAAGAAAGGGAATCCGTGTTCAGTAAACACATAAAGGTGTGTTCTCTGCAAGTGCAGCTAAGCATTACACAAATAGGACCTCACATAGCAACAACAGTGCATATATTACTGTCTTGCATAAGGCAAAGGTGCTGTGTTATAGTTATTGCACAAGTGACAGTGTTTGTTCTCATACACCGAGTGTTTGCAGTTTATCGCCCAGGAGGGAATTTGTTTATAGAATACCAAGTTGCTAACAGGGTATCAACAAATACAAGTTATTTACAGTAGTGTTACAAATCACAAGTTACACCACAAGTATTAGGCATTATATGAGCATGAGTTAAAAATATCATACACGTTCATTAGCGTACAAACTTTATTATTCACGCTATAGTGGAAATAACAGCAGCAATTAGCAATATTTCATCTTCAGATAGGCGTTAGGCGTCTAAAGGTTAGGTGACACAAAGGGTGATATATATATATATATATATATATATATAGATTTAATACTGTATAGTGTAATCTAGTTGCGAAATAGTGAAACAAAATTTATGAAAAAACTTATCCTTGTTGAACCGGCATTTATTGTGTTAGTTGAGACTCTCCTATCTAGCATCCTAGCGTGTAACCCTGCAATCCAGAGGCAGGGCGCTACACTGTGTGAGGTGAGAAATGAATTTAACCTGACTTACATTTAAACATTCAGCTCGTACCGCGCAGTAAACACACCGTCTCAGTTATAGAAACCAACCAGTTAATGCTGTGTAGGGAAATAATCGCAGTCTTTCGTATGGCGTTTGTTCCAGACGCTGTCCGTTACGATAAATATTAAGCAAATCACCCTCGCCATGTCTTCCTGCAGTCAGTCAGTCAGTTACTGGCGTGTTAATTCAATCACAATTAACTGCAGACAACTCCGAAGCAGCAGCAAGTAAGCTCCCGCGCAGCGCTGTCACTTGTAGACCATTCTACACGGCGTCGTTACGGGGAAGACTGAGCTTTCCTTCCAGAGCCCTGGAAGGACTTCAAATTTCAGAAAAATGCAATGTGTCGACCAGTTTCTACTCAGGATTTACAAATTTTCATGAAAATACGTTCAGCCATTCTCGATATGTTACTAGCAAATAGACAGACAGACATGGCACACTAAAAGCCGAATTCTTACATCATTATATATGTTGCCAAAACGACATTTAAAATAAAAGCTATCTGGTTTAGGATTCAAGTGTTCTGGGTTGTCACGTCGTGCCGAGTGGTGAAACTAATGGTACATGTTTACCGGTTAACAGGGCGTAACATCCGAGAGCACTTGATTATTAATCAGTAAATTGCGAGGACCGCCAATCTCGGGCAGTACATTACTTTCGCTCTCAGTTACCTCAGTTTCTGTGAGCTCAGAAGCTTCTTAACAAATAGCTGTGAAGTACAGAGGCTGTCTGTAGGTCAACGGACTGCAGTCACGTAGCCCCTACCGACCGCTCACTTTCCATTGACACACAGCTCAGCTCCTCTCCCCTCGTTACGTTCACCAGCATGTTGGTCAAGCAAAAGGCCGACTAATTACGCAGCTTCTTTCTGGCTATATAAAACCCGGCCGTCGCGAAGATGCAAGCACACAGCAGACGCCTCAAAATGGTACGTATCGGCGCGATTCAGCGACTGGCCGAGTGTGTGAAATTTTGGTTGGCCTCATCTTACCTGACGTGGCCATTTTCTTTCATTATGGGGCAGAATATGAGATACCGTGAGATTTGCTGCTTTGTCGGCGGTGTTGTCTTCTTGTGTGTGACTTAGACGTTTCTGTCGGTTGCAGTGTCGATATAGTAGTAGTTCGTACTCGGTGATCTTGACGTGACCACGATCCTTCGAAAGATCGGGATCACTCGGACAAAGACACACCAGTGTCACTGTTCAGACGATCTAAAGCCACTACCGGATCGGATTTTCGGAAAGTACCAAATATTGCAGACCGAGGGCTTAGAGTATGTGGCGTTTTGTTTTCGGATGTCGCAAGGGATAGTGTGGCCGTGGAGGTGAGGGCACTGCGATCCTTTGAAACGTCTAAACGACACGGCGTCACATTCCGCAAGATTTGCATCTCCAGCAACGCCGCTGTGAGAACATGAAATCCCACAACGTAGCAGATTTTTAAAGTAGAGCTATTTGTTGTGAAACGTTGCAACTAGCTGTGACCAAACTGCCTAATTTCGGGGTGATTTTCGAGTGACAAGTGACGAAGGAAAATAAGATTACAAAACTTTAGTACGCGGTCCCGCTCAAAATTACAGTATTAACCTGATAGGCAACTTTGTATCTTATGTGGTTCCATAGGGGTAGAACAAGGGGTGAGGGGGGTTTTGGCACAGGGTGCTGAGTGGAATGTTTAGACAAATGGGAGAGGAAGTGATAGGACATGGGGGAACTGCGGAAGGCGGTGGAGGCGGTGCAAATTGTGAGTGGCGTCTTCTGGGACAAGGAACGTGTAATGTGGGAACAGGTACTGACGTTGCAGGTGAACCTGCTTGCTCATCCTTCAAGGTAGAAGAATGGGATATGACAGTGACTGGACTGATGACTGAGGCAATAGGTATTTCCGAAACGTTGTTGCCTCGCCAGTAAAGAACAGTCCATCACATTCACGAAGACCCCTATCTTAACAGAGAGCTGTTTATTGTAGCTGACAGTAGCGCAGTTGAAATGCCTACGTGTATCTTTTGGCTGCCCTGTAGTTGTGGCAAAGTTACAAGCGGCGTCGTCATCCGCGGTGTATGAACGTGGTCTGCAGATCTACGCGGTTCTGCAGATCTACGCGGTTTGTCCCCGATTTCAATAACTGTCGGTATGAAGTAACTTCCAGTCAAACGAAGGGCAACGAGTGGCTAGTCAGTGGCCATCAGAGTAGGTCATGAAGATTAACGGTTTAACATTTTGAACGCAGCAGAGGGTGGGAACAGGGTGCGCTGGGAAACATGATGGGCTAATATATCAGTTGCGTGCGTAAGTATTGTTCAGTGTTTTAACAATGCTACAAGAGAAAATATCTGTTAAAAATTTAAAGACTTGAATTAACCTGAATTAAATATAAACGTTTAGTTCGTACCACACAGTAAACACTCCGTATCAGTTAAAGAAAGCAGTTAACACTGTGTAGGGTAATAATCGTTGTTTGTTCTGAGATCCACACAAAACACACAAATACACTGTGTGGGCAGAACGTAGACTGAGGTTAAACCGAATTATATTTAAATATTCAGTCCGTACCGCGCAGTAAATACATTCCGTCTCAGTTATAAAAAGCAGTTAACGCTGTATAGGGAAATAATCTCTGTTTGTTCTGAGGTACATACACAACACATAAATACACTGTGTGGGCAGAACGTAGACTGAAGTTGAACCGAAGGTCTAACATTTCTCATAACACGTATCCCGCCCAGCCACCACCGCAACCTAACCTCACTCACATTCGCTCTGCTCTCTGTCACAGGGCCTGTACGTGTCGCTGCTCCTGCTATTGACGGTGGCACTGAGCCAAGTTCTCTGCGGTAAGTCACACAGCACAAACAAAACGCTAAATTTTAACCCCATTTTTATATCATGTCATATCGACCGGTGGCTTTCAACGTTTTTCACATTTCTTGTCACCGGTTATTTGTCAAAGCTGCGCATCCCACCAAAACGAAGATTTTTTAAAATCAACACTGAATTGCATGTAACGCTGCCCTATACGCGGCATTTTGGAGTATAGTGGGAAAAGACTTACGACCCACTCATTCGTAAAACTGACTGCAGAAACGGCAGGGGTCGCTCCAAGAACGTCATACTTCATAGCTTCTCTATTCCCACGAACAGTCTTGCAGTTGCTCCTCCCAGTCGCTAACATCACTTCTTACTTCCGACAGCTCATGTCCGACACTGACAAATTGACACAAAAGCACAGTGTCGCGCGGTGTAACAGTTCTTAAGGCTGTGAAGTGTTTTAAGTCTGCAGCCTTCTGGAATGATATGCCTGTCCGTTAGGCCAGTGTTTCTCAACCGCCGGGCCGCGACCCGGTACCGGACCCTGGCATCAATTATACCGGGCCGCGAGAGGTTCTCCTGGAATTTGTCATTTTAGTTTTCTAAGCAATTTTCATGAATAAATGTTTAATAGTGGAAATATTCTGAGGAGAAAAATATTGGTGAATATGTCGAAAAACTTAGACCCAGATGCTGGCCTGAGGAAACTACAATATGCTACGAGATTTCATTAGTCCAGTGATTGATAACTAATTTAAATGTAATTTTATATATGTTAACATGCCACACCGTATACATAAGTGTACTAACACTCTTTGTGATTATGCCATAATTAATTATTAATACTTATGTCAGTTTAATGTATGAACTTAAAAAATGGAAAGGTATTTACGAATAAATCTGTTGGGACCGGGCCCTCGTCGTATGAAAAAAGAATTTACCGGGCCGCGGTCTCACAACGTTTGAGAAACACTGCGTTAGGTAAATACGTACGTTACCGATACTGAAGGATCACAGTACCTCCAGGGTCACGCAGTTCAGCACGAGTGGACCGCGTGATCTTGAGTGAATTACGTACCGTCCGTAAACGGCAGTTCTTCAGCAACCTGCCATTGCGCACAGTGAGCCTCCATTACAAACACCAAATTTCGGTCAGACAGGTATAATGCTGTATAAAGAAGTGCTCGCTGTTCGTTGTTATGGCCGTACGCCACGTCTACACACATACGCAACACTAATTCGGTAAGACATGTCCTGCTGTGGCTGTTTGACAAGAACTGCCGCAGAAGACAGTGTCTGACCCACTGTCTCGGGTGAACAAATGCATTTCCTGACAGACTGATATATTTGTGTATCGGCACTGAATTTATGAGGCGCTGCCAGTGTTTTCATGTCGCTGTGCATTGTTATCAAAACACAATCTGTCAGCTCTTACTGCCCCACCCTTTATTAGAACTGCAATACTGCCTGTTAATGTACATGGGTGTGAAACTCTAACGCTGTTCTTAAAAGAAACACAGGATGAGGGTGATTGACAATGGAGTAGTGAGGAAGATACTTGGGACTGAAGGGAAGGAAATATGAGATTGCAGAAAATAGTATAATAATCACATTCATTATCTGCGCCCTTCATCAAATGCAATTCGGGTGATCGGATATTGGAGCATAAGATGGGCGGGACATGTGGCACGTATAGGGGTGTGAAGAAGTGCTTACACGACTTTGGTATGGAGAGCTGAGGGAAAGAGGCACTTCCAAGACCTAGGCGGAGGTAAGATAATATTAAAGTGGATGTTAAAGAAACAGGTTGTGAGGACTTGGACTAATTTGTCTTGCAAAAGAAAGGGCAAGCGGTGGGGTTTTGTGATCATGGCAACGAAACTTCATTTTACACAGCTGAGAAAATGCTAGCTGCTCAAGAGACGCTGTGCTGCGTGCAGCTGGTGTATCAGCTAATGAAGCTACGCTGAAGGCAGCAACAGGCAACATGCAGCAGGCCTACTTCTTCTGAAGGTTTCCAGCAAAGTGCCAGGCCCACAGCGCCCTGCACCCGCGCCCTGTTCACTCTGACGTCAAAAACCCTCGTTGTTTGGACTCTTCATTCTGGTTCAGGATGAAACCATTCTGGATTGCGATTGGGCGTCGCGTCGCTACAGCATTTGAAGCCATTTGAAGCAAGTGTCAAACACTGACTGGCACCCTGGATCTTGCCGTCACCACACTTAGATTGTTACAAATTGCGACGGTTCTGCAGCTGATTATGATGCCTTCTTCGGGATGTAGAGTGACGTAATGCATCATACCGTGCTGCTGCTTGTCTCTCAACTACTCGTGTTTATTCTTTGCCCTTGAACACGCCCAAATTGACTGCCGCACTCTGTGCAGTTCTCAGCAACACTTCAAAATATAGTGGTAAATATATTTACCGCGTGCGGCCCTCCGTTGAAGATCTTTATACACCCAGAACAGTGGGACATATTCTTACGTCCCTGTCAAATTCTTGCGGAGGCAAGGGCAGAACGAGCATCACGGTAATCAGAACGTCTGAGCTGCCTCGACGTAGTGTTCATTGGTGGATGATGATTTATTGTGTTTGCACAATCTAATGTACTGTGCTTGCTGCTGCCTTCCAGTTTCGCCACCAACTCTCTCTCGCTCTCCACTTCTAACACCAAACTTTTTGAGTCCCTTTTGCACTTCTACGCTCTCACTCTCCAGGGCGCTTCCTCCAACAGCCTACAGTGATTGGTCGGACAAAGAAAGGGTTTTACTTTTCTTTGGCTGACCAATTGAAAATTCTCAGAAGTTAAGCTTAAATTTTCGTGGGGTAGAAACGCCCACAACCTAACCGAAAACCTTAAATTCTTTACCGAAATAAAATCACAAATTTGCCAACCGAAAGCCAAACTGAATTTCCCAACATCGGGTCCTCGCAATTAGCTTTGAAGTTGTCACGTCTGGAGGGACAGCAATGCCGTCAGCAAACTGTGCCAGTGTTCGGCCACACGAGTGATTTGGGAATTAGGGGAGAATGTGCAATGGTCATGAGTTCCGTGCGGTTCCCACATTAAACAGCGTTACCAGTCGGTCTCTGTAAACAAGAGACTGTGCGCTTTCTGTGAGGTGGGAGCCGATGTGTTGTGTTACACAGAGGAACTGCGGAATTTAGAGCGGTTATTCGTTTTTAGTGACTTATACACTTGTTTGCGTGAAAGAAAAAGAAGAAAAGAAGAAGAAGAAAAATATTAATTATGCAGTAGCCCTGCCTTATAGGGTCATTACTTTATTTGACAACTATATTCTTTACCTCCGTCCGCTGCTCCGCCTGGCGCATGAGCAGTCTTTAGAGTTACTAATTTCAAGCAGTGGCAACAAACGATAGTTGTCAGATAAATTAATGTCTCCACACTACGCCGTACCTGTAACAGACACACATGCACGTCTCTGATCACACCGACAATAGAACCACCAGTGTCTGACAGCTGACAGTGTGCTGTTGCTGTTGTCCGGTCATCATTATTAAGACTATATCTGAGTTACGAACAGGCGAGCTTCTGATTGTGGGAAGTATTTTCTCCTTATGACGCAGTGGAGGGATAGTACAATTCAGTCGGTATTGTAGCCTATACCTATGACGATCAAACACTTACTTCCTTGAAGGTGTGCAGTGTGTAAGGCAGATAGGATGCAGTGGCAAAATTGCGCGTTGGCGTTTCAACGGGTCTGGAAAGTGTAACATGGTGGTAATGTTTCAGGTTTTAGCGGAGGCGGGTATGGCGGTTCATTTGGTGGCGGCGGCGGCGGCGGATATGGCGGTGGCGGTGGCGGTGGCTGGAAGGGAGGATTCGGTGGGGGTGGGTACAGCGGCGGTGGTGGGGGATGGAAAGGAGGATTCGGCGGCGGTGGATACGGCGGTGGCGGTGGCGGTGGATGGAAGGGAGGATTCGGCGGTGGTGGTTACGGTGGCGGAGGCGGATATGGCGGAGGCGGTAGTGGTGGTAAAGTGATCGTCTACAAGATCATCTCATCTGGCGGCGGTGGATATGGAGGAGGTGGATACGGAGGCGGTGGTGGATGGAAAGGAGGCGGCGGATTCGGGGGCGGCGGTTACGGAGGCGGTGGTGGATGGAAAGGAGGCGGCGGATTTGGAGGAGGCGGATTTGGAGGAGGCGGATACGGAGGCGGTTTTGGCGGCGGCGGTGGATGGAAAGGAGGTGGCGGTGGTAAGACATTATATTCTCTACATAATTTGGTTAATAATAGCAATGTGCTTTTGCATAATCTCTGTCGTTGACAGGGCTGTCAGAGTCTTTGTGTCATGACGCGGTCTTGTCTGGTAAATTGGTACAGACATGCGGAAGAGTTTCTGCGACCACTCTTAAGATGGGAGCAGTAAACTGCCCCGAAATGTCGGAAACAAATTACCTGACAATAAGGCGCCACATCCAGCAACAGGCAGTCCTCGCTAGCAGACATGCTGCGATACAGCATGCAGTGCTGTGTGCTGCGGTTGTTTGGTTGTGGAAATTGGTGTCTTCCGCTGTATGTGTGTGTGTGTGTGTGTGTGTCAGCAATGACGACTACGTGTGACCATGACTACACGTTGTTTTTTGAGTAGGTACAAGAGTTACGCTTTCGAAGGAAATTACTGCCTCCATCTTCAGTTTTGAAAGTGCCCTAAAGACAGCAGTAACAGTCTGCCGAAACATCAAACCGTATAATTACGTGGCGTGACGACAGAACATCAGAACGTCCGATAGTTACTTTTATTTTTGATTTATTTAAGTTGTGTTACAGCATTTGGAAGGAAGCCCTTGTGACTAAATTCAGGCATTTGCAAAGAAGTGCTGAGAAATGCAGGTCGAGGCTTGAACCGGCCACCTTTTGAACACAGCTACGCTACGCTAACCCGGTCAGTAGACTGTCAGTATGAAGCCCGAATACATTTGCGCCCAGCACACATAAATAAGGCAACGAAATGCCTACGGTTATGTCTGAGTTTCCATCTGGGACTTGCACTGTCATGCAACATGGTACAGTGCACGGTAAAGGCAAGCATAGCTTCTTACTGCACTGAACAGTTTCGTGTCTAGGCCACTTTCATTTTCGGTTAACTCTGTAAAGCCCAGTTTAACATTCAACAATCCTACGTTCTGCCCACACAGTGTATGTGTGGATCTCAGAACAAACAGAGGTCATTCCTCTATACAGCATTAACTGACTGGCTTTTATAACCGAGACGGAGAGAATTTACTGCGCGGTACGGTCTGGATATTTATAGATAATTCAGGTTAATTTTGTTCTGTTTAAGTAGAAGTTGGTAATCGTAGGCAGGGTGCTGTTTCGGGCGCAAGATGTGCCGAAAAGTGTGACAAAACTTGAAATTCATAGCCAGAAATCCAGATGACAGAAAATTGTTTTCCCCCTTCCTCTGTTTAAAGGATGAACTCCGTCAGATACAGGGTTTTGCTCGAAGTAATTCGCAGCTGGAAAGGAAAACCTCGACACCATAAAAAGAATACTTCCAAACCAACTACAAACACCGCCTCATGTGACGTGTTCACGTAATACGCGCCATCGCGCGGCACCTCTATTCCGTGACATCCACAGATAACCCCTCAGTTAATCCCTTAGTATACATTATAGCTTATATTAGCTGTATTTTTTCACACACTATTCACGCCACGAATTTGAAAACTTCATAAGAGATAGCTTGATAGGGTCGGTAAAGTTCGAGACTGAATTCCCGACTGAAGTGTAGGTACCCCGTGACTGCTTCATAACGACTGCCTTTCAGTGCTGGTGATATTGTTAGCTAACTCGTGTTTTCACGTGGTTGCCATGGAAACAAAATTTTGGAGTCTCAATCACGGTCACTCCCAACTGTAAACATGTCATTGGGGTGTGTCAGTTCATTTTCTCGCACACCGAACACACCATCTGAAGTCGATCGTGCACTAAAGATTTGACGTTCACCGTAACAGCGGAACTCATTAGACTGCTGTACGTCTGTGGTGTAATTGCTCTATAAACATTCTTGGTACATTCTAAAACTGCTTCCGTCTTTACATTGTATTAACGGGCGAAATGTCAGAAGGGCAAATTAGAACGTCATGTTTTTTGTAGACTTGAAAGCTTTGTCGGATCAAACCCATTTCACTGCAATTAGCAGCATGTGGCTAGCTACTTTCATTCATTGCACGATACAGTTGCCAGCTTTCAATAAACAAGCCAATATTCCTCGCATAGCCGTGCAGAATTTTCTAAATTTTCCGTGTGTAACTGCTCTGTTAAATGTACATTATTCGCTGGGGATTTTGATGTTTGAACTCAGATCAGGAATATGGCCGCGATCAATAACGGGCCTGTTCAAATAAAGGAAATCAATACTAACCATTATTGTACCAGTCTACAAGTAATTAAACAGATTGTTACGTAGATACCCAGAGGTCAAAGCGATAAGGGAAGGTACCGCCTGCCCCACAAGCCAATATTCAACTTTTAATTAACACTACTTTGATGACGTCTGAAATTTTAGCGCTTAAAACCTTTCATATTCCCCACACAATGTGTTTATGCTTTGCGCCGTAAACTTCAGTTATTACCTTAAACTACACTTACCGGATTGTGTTTTCTGTGAGGTGGAAACCGATTCGTATCTCAGCATTGGAGAGCTCTGGGTCATTAAACTCAGCCGACAGAGTGCAGTCATTTAAAAATGTTACAGTCATTCGTTGTGATTATCTCCCCTTCCGGCCCCCCCCCCCCCCCCCCCCCCCCCCCCCCCCCCG
>Ga0123353_10006945_pt1 | contig 15220 bp, 13 predicted proteins | sample TergutLab28metaG_3_FD_92763 | JGI IMG/M metagenome (GOLD analysis project Ga0123353, IMG submission 92763) | Labiotermes labralis P3 segment gut microbial communities from Petit-Saut dam, French Guiana - Lab288 P3 | ecosystem: Host-associated > Arthropoda: Insects > Digestive system > Gut ... | reverse complement strand
TTGCAAGCTACTCAAAAAAAATTCAGAAGGTTGTCCATCCAACCAGGTCTCTGCGGCAGCAATGACCTCTATGTTGAACAAAAAATGGCGACCTTTCAATTGTTTTTTCAGTCCACAGAACAGGTGGTAGTCCGACCAGGCCAGATCCAGAGAACAGGGTGGGTGATGAAAACACTGGAAGCCCAGGTAGACCAGTTTCTTCTGGGTTGCAAGTGCCCGGTGAGCCGGGGCATTGTCATGCAAGAACAAGACCTCCTTGGTGACCTTTCCGTGGCATTTTTCCTTCAAAGTGTCCTTCAATTGTACCAGCAGAGTTGAGTAATACTCATTGTTGATAGTCTGGCCCTTTGGAAGATAATCAATGAGGATGCTGTCTTGATCCCAAAAAATCGAGGCGAGAACTTTCCCAGTGGATTTTTGCACTCAGAATTTTTTGGGGCGGGATGAGCCGCTATGCTGCCATTCCACTGATTGCTGCTTTGTCTCCGGATCAAAGTGATATAACCAGGTTTCGTCCATGGTCACCAATTGTGACAGCAAATCATTTCAATTGTGTTGAAAAATTTCCAAAAGTTGCTCAGATGACTGGCATTGTTGGCGTTTTTGATCTGCGTTCAGGCATTTCGGGACCCACTTCACAGAGAGCTTCCACATGTCCTAATCTTCATGAATGATGGACCCAACCCACTCAAGTGAGATGCCCAGTTGCTCAGCTATTGATTTAGCCAAAATCCGGCGGTCTTCCAAGATTAGCCATTAATTTGATCAATAATCTCTGGGGTGGTCACTGTTTTGGGTGGTCCAGGACGAGGTACAACACAGGTGGTAAAATCACCACGTTTAAACTGGGCCACCCAGTTTTTGATGGTGGCATATGATGGTGCATGTTCCACTAATGTTTCTGTCAGAATGGCATGAATTTCTTTCAGCGCCTTGTCTTGCAGGAAAAAAACCTGATGACAGCTCGCGTCTCCATGTTGTTGAAACTGTGTGCACCTCGCCTGACATGCTTCCTTTCAGACTTGCAATTTGGCACATGAACAGACCCCTCTTTCCCAACAACACTATCGATTCCGTTCTACGACATCGGTAAGTAGGTCAGGCTAAGGACTTATCAGCACCCCCTTGTACATCCACTCTTATGAATACTGATTAGATGACGAATAATACTTTTATCATAAGGTGGGGAAAACTGCACCTTACAATCACGTATGGCATATCATCAAGAAGGGTAGTCAGTTTTACTGTGGCTGAGTCACAAGAGTAGAAGTGAGAGTGGCAGTCCTTGCTTGTCACACATCTGCTCTCATGGCTCAACCAAAGTAGCCCACAACAAAACAGGGATTACGACTGGCAGAATAATGCATATTCAGTGCAAGATGGTCACTCGAGGGACATAAGCATAGTTTACCTAAACAGTAACTTCTCAGATTCTTCCATGACTACAAATTTCATGTTGGGATGAACATGCAGCAACTGAATTAGACTGTAAATGGCTTTGGATGCAACCTTTTGGCTTGGATCCCCAAGTTTGTTAACAAGATTTCTAAGAAGCAGCTGAAAAAGAAAGTAACAATTTTAAGTTCCTCTAGTTATGCGTAACACCTAATAAGCAAAACATATGTCCATCTGTGCAACAATTAATCTGTTGTGACTTCTTAATATTATGTGAAAGTTTTATTAGTCCGGGGACCACAGTAGCACAGTGGTTAAGGTGCTGTGCTACAAATCGGTAGGTCACTGGTTCGATCCCAGCTGGTGTCAGTGAATTTTTCATTGACATAAAATCCTTCCGATCGCACTATGGCCCTGTGGTCGACTCAGCCTCTAACAGAAATGGGTACCAGGGTTATTTCCTGGGGTAAAGGCGGCCGGTGCGTAAGGCTGACAACCTACCACCATCCTGTGCCGTTGCATGAAATCTGGGAACCTTAACTTCCTGGAACCCTCTGGGCCTGACCAGGCCTGTAATGGGACTGCTTTACCTTTTTTTTTATTAGTCCATATGTATAGAAGATCTACAACTCAAATCATGAATTCAATCTATAATGGCCAATTACAAGTGCCACTTTACTTAAATAACCCGATATTAATTACAGTCTTCAGTTTACACTTTATTAGTCCCTCCAACTAAGGGAATTGATTTAGCAGTAAAACTTGTAGAATGGGATAACAAAACACTCCTGTTTGTAATATTAATACCCACTGCATTAAAAACAAACATTTGCTTGCCATGCACTGTATTAATGTGAAAGCAAACATGTGAATTTCAGCTGGCTGAGAATTACATCCTTTTTAATACTAATACTGTTAACCCACTTCTTATTTAAAATAAGGCTACCAGCCCCTACAACCAAGAGATTAAAAATCCCATATTTCTGGGCTATTTTTATATCTGAAAAAAAAATACAGCTTCCAGCACTGTAGAAGATGCACATTTAAAATTCCTTTACCTGGATGATGAAGTTCACCTCTTATCCCTCTACTGTCAGTGCAGCTCTGACATTAGATATGTTGGTTGCACATCTTAACACAGTTTCCCTGACATACACTTCTGCCTTGTCTTATCATGTGTAGGAGAATAGCAGATGATCACATAACTAAATGCATTGTTTATGTCAGCTATTGCTGACAAACAACATGTCAATAACTTCAGTGATCTATATGGCCATTATCCATCACAGCATCATGTCACACTTTTTGGGGGAAAAAAAAAAAATTCAGAGCTGTGCAGGAAGACAGGTGTAATTATATTTGACAGGTAAGGATTAATGCAAAAGACATTTTAGGCAACAGTGCCATTCCTCTCTTCTAGTGACTGGATGCCGTATCAACAAAGTTTGATTTTTGCTCTTATATTCAGAACCAAACATCTAGTGACAGGAAGTTCAACCAACTCCTGAAATGCTTTGTGTACTACAAATACATCAGACAGTGAACAATGTGCAGCAAAACTATGATGTACAATATGAGTCCAGCAGCAGGGTTACACTTACTGCTTCTTGTTCAGGATTTCCTGCCAGAAGTTTATACATAGCTGTTATCGCTTTTTCCTTGTTTCGTTCCACTGAGTCTTGGGCAGCTGTATTCAGTGCCAGGATAAAACCGTAGTACAACTTCTTTAATTGATCTTCATAGTACCAGTGAATAAGGCGTAACTTCCTGCTCACATAATTACCAGAACTGTATTTCTCTAGAAGTGACAGGGGACACTTCTCAAATTCCCGAAGTTTCTGATCTGGTCGCAGCAAATCAGACAGGAACAGTTCAGTCAGTGTATCTGTTGCCAACAAACAAAACAAACAGGGCAGTTACAAAAAATGAGTTAGAACAGTGAGGCCCCTTTGAACCTAGGAAACCTCAAGGACCTACCTCTGTTGTTGACCACCTAAGCTTTCACCATGGATTCAATTAACAGGTAAAGATAAAGATGTCTGTGTACAAGCCATGAAGGCATCTATGGGGAGCAGAGCTAGATACACTTACTCTCAACCCCAGCATGAGATGGAGATGAGTGGTCAGCATCATGACCCCCGCCACTTCATGCCAGGGCGAAAGAGACCCTAGTGGCCACTGAATAGGAGGCTGGGTTGGTCCCAGTCAGTCTGGAGATTTTGGAAAAGAGAAAATTCCTTTCTCCCCTGTCAGGATTCAAATGCCAGACCATAGCCTAGTCTCTACACTCACTACACCATCCTGGCTACCTGGATTTAAGTAACTGTAATAGTTATTTTGTTTGGAGGAATACAAACAAATGGAATCTGAAAACACCTCAGAACATGTTGAGCTAAAATTGAAATGAAAAGATTGTAGAAGTATTTAACAGTCTACACAGAGTTTCTATACAATGTGTGCACCTTCACATTCTAAATGTTCCTACTTCCAAATACTTCCAACTAAGATGTTAACTATATTAAGTATAATAGTGGCTACTATGCTTTCTATGCTTGCTGTGGTTATGTCACTTCATTAGTGAAGCAGGTGTTGATCACACCTTGTAAGACTGTGTCCACAATTTTATCATCAAATGTAAGAAACTGAAAAGTAGATGCATTAGGTGGCCTCCAATGACACTATACAAAAGGTAAAATAGTCCCTGTGCACACCATTAAGGCATGTAAAGGGCATGAAGGTACAGCTCAACTCATGAAACTTGGTACTAGATGGAGATGAGTGCTCAACCTCATGCCTTGGCTGCTTTGTCCCCATGGCAAGAGTCCTTAGTGCCCATAGAATAGGAGGCTGTGTGGGACCCAGAGCCTGTCTGGATGTTTTGGAGAAGAAAAGAATTTCTTGTACCTGCTGGGATTTGAACCCTGAGATGTCCAGCTTGTAGCCTAGCCATTCAATTCATATTATATGTAATTAAAATCTGTCCACTTCTCCAACTGAAACCCAATGATGCAGAGATGATCTCCTAAGTGTGTGTTCTTATGTACATTGTGCAAAGAACAGGTATGCTGGGAACTGCATACTGAGAAGCTTCGTATGGTTTGTACGGTATGATTATGGTAACATAATGCACATATAAACTAGCTGGAAGGTACAATACATAGTAAAATAATAAATCTAAATTTTTGTGGTATACCTAGTAAAAAGTGGCCACTTCTAATAAATGCAGTTATGTGTGAGCATAATATGAAAATGAACATTAGAGAAACAAAATGTAAAGATGTGAACAGGACTAACATAAACCAGACAAAAACATTATTTTCTTGCTTTGTACCATGTGTTTTGAGAGAACAAAGAATTTTCCCAAGACCTGAACACTGGGTGGTTCTTACCTAAAACCATGATACACTCCTTCTTCTTATTAATTTTCACCATACTGATAAGATTCTGGAGTAAGTGTACTGTGTGGACTGGCGAGTCCTGAATGGCAATAGTATGAGCAGCAATTCGGTCTGCTACTGATCCTTTATTGATGACAGTACGGATCCAGTTGTAATTTGACTTCAATGAACTTTTTGAGATCTCTGAAACAGTATTTAAAAATTCTAACCCACGTATGTGCATATTTTTAAAATGCAGTGTCCAAGAAATATGCCTTGAAGACATACTGCAACATCTAAGTAAATTTAAATGTATATTAGACACTGACACTGGATGGAGGAAGAGCTCTCTGATACTGGATGGAAAAGGATGGTCAGCCATCTGGTGCCCTACTGACACTAGATGGAGGAGGATGTCCCTTACCACTTCATATCCAGATACAGAGACCTCTGGTACCCCACTTACACTAGCTAAAAGACGGTGGTCAGTTCTACGTCCCTGACCATTTCATCTCTAGAAACAGAGCCCTCTGATGCCCCTCTGACACTAGATACAGGAGGATGGTCAGCTCCATGTCCCTAACTTCAACCACAGAAAGAGTCCTCTGGAGCCCCAGTGACACTAGATACAGGTGGATGGTCAGCTTTATATCTCTGATAACATTATCCCCAGATTCAGAGCTCTCTGGAGCCCCAAAGACAGTACATAAAGGACAATGGTCAGCTTCATGTCCCTGACAACTTTATCCCCAGACAGAGCCCTCTGGAGCCCCAGTGACACTAGATACAGGAGATGATCTGCTTCACATCACTGACAACTTTATCCACAAATAAACAGTCCTCTGGTGCCCCTCTGATGCTAGAAAGAGGATGATCAGTTGACAAATTTATCCCCAGATACAGAGCACTCTGGAGCCCCAGTGACAGTCGATAGGGATGGATGGTCAACTTCATGTCCCTGAAAACTTTATCCCCAGATAAAGAACTCTCTGGCACCCCTCTACCATTATACTGAGGGAGATGGTCAGTTATATGTATTTGACACCTTGTCTGCAGATGAAAGAGCCTTCTGTCATGAAATAGGTCTCATTTTATACAAGTACATGAATAGAACAAAGCTTGAGTTCAATGTGTATCAAGTGAAGCCAACAATGTTTTACTTACTGCTATTATATGATGCAGCTTCTTGCTCATAAAGCATTTTTGCTTCAGATTTTAATTTATCAATTTGGTCCACTGACAGTTGTGGAAATTCTTCCTCCTCATCTTGAAACTGAAATAAATGTAAAAAATTAACACTTCAGTGGAATTCCTTTAATATTTGGAGAGAACAGGATGCAAGATACCAATGCAACATTCTTTACAATACGAGAATTAGACTTGGAAATCTTTGTTTTGTATGCAATTTATTTTAAATCACTCCTTAAATTTTTTATTTCCTTCACAGAACTAATCAACCAACCAACCAACCAACTAACCCTACAAAGCACAGTTTTTCTTGAGACATAGTAACCAATTGGGCTGGTCAATTAAATGACTGTGTTTACAAACTACTGCATAAAGATAAATGGAAAAAAAGAATGAAACTAGTTTAATCTAATATTATCAGAAGATATGAAACTTGAATTGAAATTAATGAACTACATTAAAAATAAAAAAGAAGGAGTGAAGGCTTAGGGAAAGGAAATGATGATGTGGCAATAAAATCCAAAATACATAAATGTGAAGTTTTCTTACAAAAAAGAATAAATACGAACACAAATTGCAATAGATCTCTCATAACAAAAAGCATCTATGAACAAGTGGAGCTCATCTGAATTGTTTCTTCAATCAAGACAAATCACATGAAATTCTGTCACAGTCACACATCATTAGCCTTGCAGTGGGCTACACAGGAAGAAAGCAAAAAAGCATGAAGCAAGAAACATGAAACAAGGTGTGTATGAAGTTTGAAATAAATTTCATAGCATGCACTGATTGGCGAAGCATGTTTAGTTCAAGTACCGGAATCTGGAATCAGTGGACACAATCTTGGAGTTTTAGAGCTCATATTAACAGTGTGACAGAACAACAGGCCTCTGTTAACTTACATGACTGCCTTGATTACTTTTTGTTAATATTTAATTTAAAAATCAATTTGTGTATTGTGTAGATCCACTAACAGAGCTTGACAACTTATTACAACCTGTGTATTAATAAACAACCACATTTACCAGAACATTTTACTTCTGCTGCCTTCTGCCAAATATTGTCCTGTTCTGTTTTTGTGATATTACTTTTCAGCCTTGAACTACAGAGATCTTTCTACTGTTCAACAACACCAACCAAAGAAGCACTGAACTCTATCACATTCACTTAAAATTGGGGAAATGCTACCATCATCATTAGTAGCAACATCATTAGCAGCAAAATGCCTCATGCTTTTTGCTTCCTCAGCACGCATGGACCAACTATACACTAGAGGGCATACTAGACGGATAAACAATCTACTTACCATACTGTACCACTTTGTACCAATACCATCATCATCTGCATAGTTTTCAGAATGGCTAGATGAATGGTTTTGATTGTGTGCAGGATGAGTTTTGTACTTCTTCTTCATTTTTATCTGTCTCGCCACGCTTGAAAAAAAAGTATGATTTCATAAAACACAATAAGAACACCAACACATGAGACAGAAATTTCAATATATTGGGTGATGATACAGCAAAGGTGTTACAACCATTACATTCAACTATTCTTTGCCATCCAACAAAAATTTCCAACCTCTACTGTACTAAAATAAAATACTTATATCTCATATAATAACCTTTGTGAATAGATGTCTACGATATTTATTAAGAATATGGTGGCCAAACATCATTTCCAATAAGGACCTATGGGAGGTAACAGGACAAGAAGATATAAATTTAGAAATAAGAAAAAGAAAATTTAGATGGATTGGTCACACAATAAGAAAAGAGGATGGAGAGATACCAAAGGCGGCCCTACTTTGGAATCCTCAGGGAAATAGGAAGAGAGGAAGACCAAAAAAGAGCTGGAGAAGATTGATAATTAAGGAAGCGGGTAGAAGCTGGAATGAACTAAGGTTCTTAGCAGCCAATAGACAGATGTGGAAAGGACTCTTAGACAACCTATGTTCCTAGAAGGAACGATGGACTCAATTATTATTATTATTATTATTATTATCTCATATAATAAGGTGTTGGTGGCTACTTTGTAACTAATAACATTTAACTAGTAATGTTTTTAGTACTGTACTTAAAAAACAGCTCCAGTTTTGTAAATACTCTTGCTGAAACAGTCTAATAAGTGTAAACAACAACACTTCAGAGCAAGTATGCAGGCATATTCCAGTAGCTTTGGGTAGGGAAAACAGTGGTTAATTTTCTTGCTTTCTTTGTATCTACTTGTTTTTCTCAAGCTAATTTCTGTTCCAGTCCATTATTTATCTCTTAAAGAACAGTTTCATTCTAGTTATTATTTACTATAATAAAAATGGTTTTATTAGCAAAGAGTTTAGAGTTTCTTGAAATGAAACAAAAATTAAATATCCACCAACTGTACTTGAATATCTGGAACCGTCTCCATTGCACACTGTGACAAAATTATGTCTTGAGCATATACACAAAAACACAGTTCCAAGCACAGACTGATTTTTCAGTTTGGCCACATGAATTTGGTATTCAATATTCCACATTAAATAACTACCATCGTGCATATATATATATATATATATATATATATATATATGTGTGTGTGTGTGTGTGTATATATACAAATATATAAAGCTGTGTGTATCACTTATTGTAGCTCACATGTATTTTTGACCTGACTGACAACCTTCTAGGATATATTTTAAATACTCTGATACAAATATATAAGGTTATCACAGCACATACCAACTCAATAAACCATGATACAATATACCCCTTACTAACTATCACTTCAGTAACCAAACTTGGCTTCGAAGTGCTGAGAACCGATTAGCTTCTCAAGAAGGGCTCTCTTCTATGGAGTAAGCATGTATAGACTTTGCCTTATATCTATTAACAGCTACACCAGAGTTAATTAAAATGCAGTCATATGCTACTTAAGTTACTGGTTCATGTAGCATGCAACAAATATGCTGTTCAAAATTATTAATTTATCATTTTTGTGTTATTCTTTAATATTTTTCAGCTGGTGTATACATATTAACTCACATTTTCATCTGTTGAAGATGAGTGTGTGATATTGCCACTTTTCAATTAAGGAACGAGGCCTTCTTATTTAGCTGCTTGACAGGTTACCTGAAGTAGAGACCATGACAGTGAAAAGGTATCAGCTATATAAAGCATATCAATTAACTCAATAAGTGAAATACACAGACTGATGACAACAGTGTTGGTTACTTGAAAAACGCTGGCTAAGTAGGTTTAAACAATGTAAACTTGGTATTAGATGTTCATTCTTTATTGGCTTAGAGCAGAACACTGCATGTGTGATTCTGCAGCTGGTCAGTGATCAATATGTCCAGCTTTAACGTTTGACTGGTTTTGTCCTCCTCTTTGGGTGGAGTAAGGACAGGCCCTCTTGGACCTTTCTCCAAGTTTTGAAGCAAGGGTCAGACAACATTTCTGGTGGTCTATTTTACCACCACAGGAGAGCAGAACAATATAGCTATTCAATACAGTTAGATGCAGCACAATTTTTCTGACTACTCCCCTGTTCTCCAAGCTGCCTATTGCTTTTCTTGATGTGTTACCTGTAATGTTCAAAACTAAAGATTGTGGGGCTCACCCATGTGCTTTCTGCCAATTGTTTATGCACATATTCAACATGTTCAAATCACATTTGTTGTTCTAAATTAGCTGTCAAGGTACCTCTCCCTCTAGCACATTTACATTACTTCTAGTACCGTCCTGTCAAAGTCCTGGCATCCTTTCATGATTTCAGTTACCAGTTTCACGGCAGTTGTTCAGATTTTTGTGCACTTTCATCCAATAAATCTTGAGGAGAAAAGACATTGCCCATGCAAAATTTCTGGTCCACACCTTCTACTCTCATAGTCAGAATGCAGTACCACATATTTAACAGTTGTCACATGTTGTATTTTCTGTGACCTTTTTAAGTATAGCCATAAGTTGTATGAAAAAATAGTCAGTAATGACACATTTTGTACATGCTTATAACAAAGCATGTATGTTTTTTCAGACAGCCTTTCTTGAAAATAACTCACTCTAAAGACTACTCTCACTTCATCCACAGTCAAAGGTACAGACGAACAGATTCAAAGAGTAATTTAATTTTCCAAAGGCTGTCAAAGTTACAGTCAGTCTTGTCCAATTAAGACTTACTGTCATAAAGGTGTAGAAATCTCAACAGACCTATTTAAAACAAACTGGCTGCACTTCATCACTATAAAATTGTCTATATAACTTTCACATGTGAAACAGCAATAACTGTGTTGCTGAGGTCATGTTGCATTTTAATTATTAGAGTATAACGTACAAAATCTAAATCTCCTGTACCATCATGTGAAGAATTTGTCAGCTTCTAACTCCACTGTCATTGTTAAATATGTATAAAACTGACTATATTACTTGCACCTACCACCACTAACTACTTGGTATGCAGTATATAACTTACTTCATGTCACCCTTCTGATGCCTAGATTTTTTAAATGGATCCTAGGATTTTGAAAAATATGTGCATCCCTATGCTCTGATAAGGGTGATCAGTTACAACTTGTTTGTTTCTCTGAACAAAGTATAATGTATCACTGTATGTGACATATATTACTTGTTTCCAGTTTGGATATTATAGTTCATTAGTAAAACTATAATGCGGCAGTTGGTGCCGTGGCTGTAGGTGGCCCGCGATTGGGGCATCAAAAATGGAAAATGTAATTTTGCCCGAAAACTATCTTTCGCCACTTCCCACCATTACTCCACCAGGTGTGTGCAGGTCGACCGGGTAGTTTACACTAATATGATAAAACTAGTCACCAGGAAGCAGTACTCGATATTTGTCACGTAAAACAGTTGCATTATACAAGACCAACAAAGGGAAATACTAACATTATATATGCATTTCTTCCCAAGTACTTTCATAACACGTACAATGTCAAATATATACTTCGTCGAACACAACTATAAAGCATAAGAGATTTGTGTTCGATGAAGTATATATTTCATTTCATTTTAATATTATACTTAAACACAACGGGATGTCCTCTACTAAATACAATGCCGCTTTCTTGCAAAAGTGTCACTTATTCTTATTACAATAATACTTTAAGTACCATATCATATCACTTTACTCATAACCTTGCAATACAAGAAACTCATAACTACGTGTTGGCTTTTGTAGGTATTTCAGCACAGGCCAAGACACGAGTGTTTTGAACATTTAACATTTATAACTTATTCTAATACTACATAAAAGTCTGCATCAATGACGTCAAAACAGTCTCACTTCAAATTGGCACTTTAGAACTGCTGAACACATGGTATTAACCTTATACTAATACCCTTACCTTCAAAACATAACTTCAAATCCCTTTTGCCACCAGTAGTTACACCTTACTTATAAGCTTAACTGTTTCACGCCCCGGGTAGGTCAATACTGTTTCATGAATCTTTCTATTCACAGCTTGTCTTATTTAAAGAAACTTGAAACTCCTAACATCAACCGTACTCACAACCCCTACCTCCGGCACACTAGCCATCACAGATCATATCTGCCACGGATACGAACTAAAATGGTCACGCTAATGCCACGGACAAGTATGAGAACTATCAGGAGGTCTACATATAACGTAAATGCTCGCGTATAGTTGAGAACTGTGCCCTCCTTCTGGTTCATTACGCAGCGAGCTTTGGTAATTCATTGCCAACGTTTCGGGACAACCTATCGGACCCATACTGATAGGTTGTCCCGAAACGTCGGCGAGGAATTACCACTACTCGCTGCGTAATAACCCAGATGAGTGCAATTCTAATCCATTTCGCGGCGGAAGCCTGATATCACTCATGCATCGTTCTCTATGCTGCCAACTTCTTACCCGACACTACAATTGACGTTGCTTGCTTTAATGAAACCTTAACTGTTATCCAAAAGCAAAATGACACTGCCAGTATCCTAGACTACATAACTTCGAATGGTAAGTTAGTATGGATCACTAAGCATTGCTGCACAAAAATTCTTTCACCACCAACCCCACTCTGTATAGTCATCAAACCAAAATGCGAGAGACCGCTAGAATTTAGAACAAGTTAATGCTTCCCACATTCATAGCAAAATATACATTACGATGGATTTAAAAGATATGTAACTGCTTGGTTGATGAACACGTTTCTGTTTCTATTGTGAAACTTACGGAATCAACAGCTAAGAGTGAAATAGGTAAGGAAGGGTTAAAAAAAAGTTTGGCTGCCTCTGAGGGAGAAAAAAAAAACCTTGTCTGAATGCTGAGCAAGGCAAAATATATTTTCTGTGCGGCGTAGAGAGAGGACGTCGACGCCGAGCTACGGAATGTGAGGTCCAGCAATGACGACTTCAAGAACTATTACAGAGACGCCTTAATCAACGTTCTGAGTATTTGGCGAAGAATGTCATCGTCGATTGAAGTTACGCCAAGAACTTCACACCAAGACAAAAATTTGCTGGTCAGGCGATGTTCTGGGAAAATATTTTTGCAATTTGGTCAGCTTAAGAGTCGTGCATGTATACATATTGGGGAGAAGACTCGTGTCTGCCATCTACGTAACAAACGATTTTTCCATGCGAACGCACACCGTATACACTACACAGTCCACATCGGAATCCACATATACACATATATGAAGTTTGTATGCGACGATTCATTCGTCCATGGTATCTTAAAAGACACTAATGCGAGTGTAAGCCCAACAAAATGCACGGAAAATGAAAAAATTACAATCCGCTTATCCCTCCGCAAACATACGTGTAAACACAGAAGTGTGAAAACACGTTTGTAGTTATTGAAGCAAATATACTATGACTCTCAAGTGTTAGACGAACACTTCACTACTGACATGAAGTAGCTTGCTACATGCAGTGAGTTTCTGGGTAATTCCATCATTCTTATTCTTAGTTCACATTCCATTCATTCATTCATTCATTCATTTTTTCCAGTGATCCACATAAGGCTACAAACAAAACCCGTTGCTGGATACAGAATCGATCAATATACATGCGACAACAATGTAACATAATTTCCAAGCATTCATAAAACATATTAAATACAGTGTATAGATGGCAAGCATTTTTAATGTAATTAATTTTCATTTTTATGAAACAAATTTTACCTTGCTTTCATCTAATTTATTGTGTTTGCAGATGTTTTAAATTGATGTTAATTGCCCAGACTCAGTTTCTTTTCAAAATATAAACGATTCCTCGTCATGCATTTGATAGCGGCATACGTCCGACGAAGGGGCAGGAGGAAATGTCAGTATGGTATTTTAGTATGTAAGTCTTTCTGGCGAACATATTACGCTGCATACATACATACGTTCCATGGGTCCACAGTCATAAATACACAAATTTGCAGTGCAAAATACTACAAACATTTTACAAAAGCAGTCTTATAAATCATCTTTACACATAGAAGGAGTGTATATGCAGATATTCTCGTAAGACTGCTTTATATTTTGCCTTGTCTTTCTTGAGGATAGTCACACTAGGGGGTAAACTGTTGAAGATTTTTACGCCAGCATAGAATGTACTTTTTTTAAATCAAGAAAGATTGGCATTTGACTATGAAGATGATGCTTATTCCTTGTATTTATATTATGTATAGATGAATTTGATAACTTTCCTGATTATTGATAATAAAGTTCATTAATGAAAGTACATACTGCACCAAGGTTTTCCCTAACCTATGACAACGTTTCGAAACCTGTTTCAAACCAGTGCAAACACACTGTTTTAAAATGTTTAAACGAAAAAACACGTCGCCAGCAACATACATGAATCACTTATCAACAATATGAGCTTAAAAAAAGTTTATATTGTAGAACTATGTATAGACAAACTATGCAAAATTTAAACGGAACGCCACGCGCATTATCGGAAATTTTAATACATGGCTGTACAGGCAACTGAACACGGCCTCCCAAATTGTTGCACAAACGTAACACTTATTCTCTCCCATCTCTGCATTATGTGCTAGTGCAATGCACTCTTGAATGAGGCATGTTACGGACAACAAAACGACAAGCAGCATTTTAATCTGTTTCCTGTCAATGTATGTAGCCCTGTGAATTGTAAAGAAATAATAAAAAAAGCATAGTAAGTGGCTTAATGTTAAACAAGAATTGTTACGACATCATGGATCAAAGTCATGGTCGAAAGTCGAAGAACGATACAACACATGATCAAGTACGCACACGTTAATTTGAAAATGGTGGTATAGGTGAAACGACTAGTCAGTTCGGAATTCCACCTTTTGTAAATAATATATTTTAAAAATAACTGTGACAAGCGTCTTAACTACTCGAACTTCGAAACTTGAAATCCGATAAACGTTAAACTGGATAATGATATGGAAAACATGGTGAAACTGAAATACCGAACGAAATCTCGAATTCTATTTCCATGTTCAGCTCACAGGTCACGGAAGGGTGTGCCCGTATGGGATTGTATGTTGGAATGATCGCACACTCGAAAAAAATCATTCAGTTGTACTCACCCTTCCCTCATTTACTGTAATCCTAGACAAACTGGTACGAGTGTACGGACGAACATACTGAACTTCCAAAACATACCGCGTGCAACATGAATTCGTAATTGAGACTACGCAGGCATTAGTAACGGTGTCCTGAACATACAATTACAGTTGGCAAGGATACCTGTTGGTCAATATATGTACGGTTGATGCTAATTTTTTTAACCAACATGGAGGCAATTAAGATCGAAGTTGAAGTAGACAATAGTTTGTCTTCAGTGGCATCAACAGGTGCTATTCATCTAAGTCACACAGGACACGACAGTGAAGAAGATGTACCTGCACCATTTATTTTTGTCGATGTAAATGTGAGTCAAGAAGAGCCTAATTTTGTACGTATAAAACCCCTTAATTCTTTCATGTTTTATAATCTGGTTGCACAGACACATTATTCTTGAGTTGCTTATTTCAGTTAGTGTTCCTTAGCATACTATAATTAAGAATGTAATGCCAATATTCAAGCATGTTACATTTCTCAACATGCCCTATCAAGTGTTGTATCTGTCACACAACTTGTAAATCGTATAGTGACTGCAAATACACCTCAGACCTGCTTTGTTTCAAACTTATGAATGAATTGTCCTTAATCCCATTGTTTAACAGGGGGACGCAGATATGGACCTTGAAGTGGATGTAAACTCACATCAGGCATCTCCATTTGTCGATATATACCAGGCAGAGGTAATGTTCTCTCTCAACTTTAATACGGTAA
>Ga0123353_10006944_pt1 | contig 15220 bp, 11 predicted proteins | sample TergutLab28metaG_3_FD_92763 | JGI IMG/M metagenome (GOLD analysis project Ga0123353, IMG submission 92763) | Labiotermes labralis P3 segment gut microbial communities from Petit-Saut dam, French Guiana - Lab288 P3 | ecosystem: Host-associated > Arthropoda: Insects > Digestive system > Gut ... | reverse complement strand
TGACACGTTCTCGAAAGCAAGCGACATCGCCGCCGACTTCGGCGAGCGCCTCGCCGCAGAGGGCGAGATTTGCTGGGGCGGTATGCAGTCATGGCGTACCATGCTGGAGGTGCTGGAGGGTGTCGGCCGTCCTGACGTGCTGGGCTTCCAGGCCGACATGGCGCACACGCTCCTCTACCTGCTGGGCTACAACGCCCCCGAAGACCGTCTTGTGCCGGAGGCGTTCGACTGGTCGGACACCGCCACATTCCAAGCCGCGTATGCCAAACTTGTCGCCGCGCTCCGCCCGTGGACGATTGACTTCCACGTCGCGCAGAACGACGCCACCGTCAAGGGACAAGGCTCGCACGACAAGACCGGGAGGCACTGTCTGCCCGACGACCCCAACGGCAAGCTCGACATCACCTGGGCGGCCGGCCAATGGCTAGACGGCGCAAAAGCGCGTGGCATCGGTCACCTCTGCTGGGACGGGTGCATGTTCAGCAACGACGTGATGATGAAACCCGAAACATGGAACAGCGTCCTAGCCGCCATGCTCGATGTGCGCCGTGCACACGGATGGGCTGAATGATAGGAAGAGACTGGGGTGCGGGCGTAGTCCCGTACCCCAGTTGATGCCGATTTTGTCTTTCGTGAAAACCCCGACAGCATGACCATTTATGCGGAAACAAGTTCAGAAAATTCTAGACGATATTGAGATTATTCGGTCGGTTTACCAGCGTCTCTTCCAGTTTTTGCCATCTTTCAAGATAACGAACAAGAAGGTTTTGCCCTATGGATTAAAACCTCATACACGTTCTGTCAGCTGGCTTGTTGAGCAAGTCATTACCCAGCAAACGAAATATCGCAAAAGCGAACTTGGATTGGATGACGTAAAACTTGATATGCCAGACACGTGTCTGCACGATTGTGAAATCATCAAAGACGGCAAGCCGTTTTATGTCAATGTGAAAACCCACAAAGTTGATGGCAAAGAAAACAAAAACGATATAGCGGCCGTTGAAAAACTCTATATGCAGTATTCTGCTCATCCAAGCTACAACTTGATCTACGCGTGCGTGGGTATTCGTTTCCAGGGGATTACCCTGCATTTTGACACGTCTTATGTGGTCTTGTTTTCGCCGCAGTTTATGCCTATCTACATCAATCCGCGAAACGATAAAATCCAAGCATTTTATCAGCATCAACCGGAATACCGGACACGAAAAGCGTTCCTGCAAGCTTTACGAGAAGCATCAACGAGCATAAGGTTACCCGAGTGAATATGAATCAGATATACAACGAAGATTTGTTTGATGGAATTGATAAAGTCAAGGATTGTTCCGTTGATTTAATCATTGCCGATCCGCCGTATGGTTTGGGCAAAGACTACGGCAACGATTCGGACAAGATTGATGCCGAAAAATATCAGCAATGGTCAGAGTCATGGCTCAATCTTGTTCTGCCAAAATTGAAGCACACCGGCTCGCTTTACATATTCTTGACGTGGCGGTTCTCGCCGGAAGTGTTTTGCTTTCTGAAGAAAAAAATGACGATGCTCAACGAAATCATCTGGGACAGGCGGGTCCCGAGTATGGGCGGCAGTACGCGCCGCTTCACGTCGGTGCATGACACCATTGGTTTTTTCGCAAAGACAAAAGACTATTATTTTGATCTCGACCCCGTCCGCATCCCTTATGATGCCGAAACAAAAAAAGCACGGAGCCGGTCAATCTTTGTAGGCTCAAAATGGCTGGAGGTCGGGTATAACCCGAAAGACGTTTGGAGTGTCTCGCGTCTGCACCGTATTCATTCGGAACGCGTGGAGCATCCGACACAAAAACCCCTCGCGATCATTGACCGTATGATCTTGGCCAGCTGCCCGAAAGATGGATTAGTGTTCGACCCTTTTATGGGGAGCGGCACAACGGCGGTCTCGGCCAAACGCAATGGGCGCAACTATGTAGGCTTTGAATTAAACCCTGAGTATTGCCAAATTGCCGAACAGAGGCTTTCGATGCCTTACAATGCCGTACTGGACCTCATTTGTGAAGGCGTATGAGTAAGGAATTGCGAGTCATGAACCGAATGCAGAAAGGGCAAAACGTAAGAAGGGGCGATGAGGGCTGATAAATGAGCATGGCGTACTTCGAGAAAGATGACATCCTGCACGTGTCGCTGGCGGATGGCGAGGAAAGCCGACGTGTGGAAATCACGCCCGATATTACGGCGAAACTGATGGGGGTCACAGATGCCCTCCCAACGCATTTGGTCGTCGCCGAAGACCGAGCTGAATACATGGGGAAAAGATGAGCCAACCGCCCGATAAAACGAGTTTCACCGTGTTGCTGGCTGACGTGAAGCAACGCATCCAGACCGCACAGACCCGTGCGGTGCTGGCGGTGAACTCGGAACTGGTGCGCCTGTACTGGGATATCGGGCGGCTGATTGACCTGCGTCAAAAAAAGGAAGGCTGGGGTGCGGGTGTAATCCCGCGCCTCGCCTCTGAATTGAAAAACGAATTACCAGAGGTGAAGGGTTTTTCGGAACGGAATATCGGGAGGATGATTTCATTCTATCGCGAATATCCAGACTCCGAAGCAATTGTGCCGCAACCTGCGGCACAATTGAGTGCCGCTCCAATTGTGCCACCGCCAGTGGCACAATTAAGCCAATTGACTACACATCAAGAGGTTACGCCAATTTTGCCGCAGCCTGCGGCAAAATTGGAAGATGTGTCCTTGTGGAATATTCCATGGTTTCATCACGTTGTCCTCATGGAAAAAGTTCGGTCACCCATAGACCGCCTGTGGTACATGAGGCAAATCTCAATTAACGGTTGGAGCCGAGACACTTTGTCAGCACAGATTGAAAAGCGTGCCCATAAGCGTCACGGAGCTATCATATCCAATTTCGAGCAAGTCCTGCCGCCGCCACAGTCCGACTTGGTGCAACAGACGCTGAAAGACCCGTATATTTTCGATTTCCTGACGTTGGAAGAGCCGTTCCATGAACGCGAGTTGGAAACGCATCTTGTCCGTGACGTGCAGAAGTTCCTGCTTGAACTCGGGCAAGGGTTCGCGTTCGTCGGCCGGCAATATCGGCTAGATGTCGGGGACGAGGATTTCTACATTGACTTGCTCTTCTATCATCTGCGCTTGCGGGCGTTTGTTGTCATTGACCTCAAGAAAGGGAAATTCAAACCGGAATATGCTGGTAAGCTGAATTTCTACTGTAACATCGTCAACGACCATTTGAAACATTCGACTGACCAACCTACCATCGGCCTGATTCTCTGCCAAGAGCGTAACCGCCTGTTGGCCGAATACAGTTTCGCCGGTATAGACAAACCCATCGGCATAGCTACCTACCAACTGACCCGCGCACTCCCCAAAGAAATCCGCTCGGCCTTGCCGACAGTAGAGGAAATAGAGGCGGAACTTTCGGGAAGGTTGAAACGAACCCGACCTCTCAACCGCACGAAAAAACGGAAATGAGGTATAGACGATGGTGGGTGTTCAAAGATTAGTCTATTGTATTATCACAAACCGTTGAGGTATTCAGTATGGCAAGGATTTACGATAATATTGATATTACTTTCGCAGAGGGGCTGAGCGGTATCATTACCAATAAAGGTGTCACGCGTGTTGATTTTTGCGTCGGGTACTTCAACTTGCGGGGTTGGGAGGCTGTCGCAAATAAAATTGACGGCCTGCCTGGGGATTTTATTTATGAGGGGGATGTTCGTGTTGAACGGTATTGCCGTCTCCTGATTGGTATGCACCGTTCCCCGGAGGAGATTATCAAGGAGTTGTATGCGTATTTGCCAAATGAGTCCGTTGACGCGGAAACCGTGCAACGCACCAAACGGAAAATCGCCGCAGAATTCCGAAGGCAACTCACGCTCGGCGTGCCTTCCGTGCAAGCTGAGTGGGCGCTCCGCCGATTGGCGGCGCAACTGAAAGAAGGGCGTGTCATCATTAAACTTTACCTGCGCCATCCGCTTCATGCGAAACTTTATCTCGCACATCGTCCAAGTGACCATTTCAACAAGATTCAAGCCATCATGGGAAGCAGCAACTTGACCTACAGCGGTCTCAACCGGGAGGGAGAGCTGAATGCGGAGTTTGGCGACAGCGACAGCGCCGAAAAGTTGGCGCAATGGTTTGACAAGCGATGGGAAGACCGTTACAGCATTGACATTTCCGTTTTGCTTGCGGAGGTGATTGACAGTAGCTGGGCATCAGAAATCCAAACACCACCCTATCACATTTACCTGAAAACGGTTTATCATCTATGTCAAGATGTCCGTGCGGGGTTGAGGGAATATAACCTGCCGCCAGAGTTTGAGCGGGACCTTTTCGACTTTCAGGCGACGGCAGTAAAGTTGACCGCGCGACGGCTGGACAAGGTTGGAGGGGCGATGATTGGCGACGTCGTGGGGTTGGGCAAGACGATTACCGCATGTGCCATCGCCAAGGTGTATGAAATGCGTAATGCCTGTAGCACCTTAATCGTATGCCCCGCGAACCTTCAGGATATGTGGAACAAATATGTCCGGCAGTACGACTTGAAAGCGGATGTGGTTTCGATTGCCAAAAAACTGGACTACCGCTCAATGAAGTATTATCGGCTTGTCATTGTGGATGAAAGCCATAACTTGCGGAACAACCGTGGCTCGCGATATGCGAACATCAAAGAGCTTATCGAATATCAGGGTTCCAAAGTCCTGCTGCTTTCGGCAACCCCTTACAACAAAGATTTCTCCGATTTGAGTAACCAAATCAAACTCTTTGTGGGGGAAGATACCGATTTGGGGATCCAGCCGGATAACTATCTCAAGGAGATTAACGGGGCACGAGAGTTTGCCAAATCTCATCCCGATGTCTATATCCGCAGTATCAAGGCGTTTGAAAAAAGCGAGTATGCTGATGACTGGCGGGAACTCATGCGCCTTTATCTTGTCAGGCGCACACGGACGTTTATCAAGGATGTGTACGCAACCCTTGATCCTGTCAAGGACCGGTACTACCTTGAATTTAAGGACGGTCGCCGTGTATATTTTCCTGAGCGCAAACCGAAAGTGCTTAAATTCAAGACCGAACCTGATGATATGTTCCAACGTATGTATTCGGGACAGATGGTTGACTTGCTCCGCGCATTGCGTCTGCCCCGCTACGGGTTATATAACTACGTTGACCCCACGGTACAAGTGTCCGCCTCCCGTGATGAGGAACAGATATTGGAGAACCTGTCTCGTGCGGGAACACGCATGATGGGGTTCTGCCGAAGCAATTTCTACAAACGGATGGATAGCAGTGGCTTTGCGTTTCTGCTTTCGCTCTACCGCCATTTGCTGCGGAACGTCATTTTCTTATATGCGCTGAACCATCGCTTGCCGTTGCCCATTGGCGACGAGGGATGTTTGCCTGACCCCGTGAACGACAACGACACGGATGAGACTGCTGATGCGGATGACATCCTGACATTCCCCCTTGACTTGGGTTATTACGAGGCACGGGCAAAAGAACAATACGATCGGATTGTCGCCGATGACCGTGTTGTATGGATTGAACCGACGTTCTTCAAGGGAAGATTGAAAACCGACTTACGCAAAGACAATGAAATTCTCTTGAAAATGATTGCACAATGCGGCACATGGGATCCCGAACAGGATGAGAAACTCAACGAGCTTGAACGGTTGCTGCGCCAGACGTACCCGCAGGAAAAAATCCTTGTCTTTACGCAATATTCCGACACTGCCCGTTATGTCGGCAAGCAGCTTCTGAAACGCAAACTTTCGAATGTTGCGTATATCACAGGCGACAGCGAAAACATCATGAACGTTGTGGAACGGTTTTCCCCTGTCAGTAATCATGTGCCAGCGCAAATCCCCGTCGAACAGCAGGTGCGTGTGCTGGTTGCCACGGATGTCTTGAGCGAGGGTCAGAACCTCCAAGATGCGCACATCATCGTTAATTTCGATATGCCGTGGGCAATCATCCGCCTCATCCAACGCGCCGGGCGTGTTGACCGCATCGGGCAGACTTCCGCCGATGTCTTTTGCTATTCTTTCTTTCCGCAAGATGGCATCGAAAACGTCATCCATTTGCGTGAACGGTTAAACAAACGCATCAACACAGCCGCAGATATACTCGATGCGGACGAGGTCTTTTTTGAAGGCAACGTGCAGACCCTCCGAAACCTTTACAATGAGAAAAGCGGCATCCTCGATGAGACCGACCTAGAAGAAGTAGATATACAGTCCAGAGCGTTCCAGATTTGGAAAGCGGCAACGGAAGCAGACCCCTCATTGAAAGACACCATTCCCAAGCTGGCAAATGTCATCTATTCGACGAAGGCAACCACCGATAACAAAACCCCGCAAGGCGTCATTACCTACACGCATACGGCAACGGGCAATGATGTCCTGACATGGATGGATTCGGATAAAAATATCATCACACAATCCCAACAGGCAATCCTTCTGGCAATGGCGTGTTCCGCTCACGAACCTGCCTGTCCGTCACTACCCGCCCACCACGAGATTGTGACGGAATCCATCCGCCAGATTCATCAGGAGAAGGCGTTGACCAGCGGAACGCTCGGTAGCCGTTTCAGCACCAAATACCGCCTATATGCGTTGCTTGACGGATACTGCAAGGAAGAGCGCGACACACTTTTTGTAACGGATGAACTCCGGTTTGCGTTAGACGACATCTACAATTATCCCATGCAGGAAAGCGCAAAGTACCAGCTTGGGCAAATGCTCAAACGTGGTCAGCCTGTCCGGGAGATTGCAGAAGAAGTCGTTGAGTTAAAAAAACGCAATGAACTGTGTATCATTGCAGATGACGAAACCCTCGCGAAGACCCCACAAATCATTTGCTCCATGGGGTTAATAACACAGAAAGGCGAGTGCAAATGATTCTCGGGACAGTGCCGTCCCTGCGGGACTTGGTATTGGGAGACACGCCTTACCGTGGGTTAAAACCCACGGTTAATAAAGTATCGTGCCTGCGGCACTTGATGATGCACAGGGATAGCTTTTCCCAGCACCGCAGGTGCGACACTTCTTCCAGCAGAGACGACACCTTGTCCCGCAGGGACATTACTTCATTCGGCAGTGGCGGTATCAGGTGCCGCAGGGACAGCACGTCATCATCTTACAGAGGCGATACCCAGTCCCGCAGGGACATTACTTCATTCGGCAGTGGCGGTATCAGGTGCCACAGGGACAGCACTTCATCATCTTACAGAGACAGCACCTTGTCCCGCAGGGACGGCATTCAGCCCCGTAGTGACGGTATTTTGTCCCGCAGGGACATCACTTTATTAACCGGGGGTTTCAACCCCCGGACAGGCATCACCTCCCCCGTCCAGTCCCGCAGGGACGGCACTTCAGCAAGTAGCGATTAACACTAGGATTGCATCATGACCATGACCAAACCCGAGTTCATCCAGTTTATCAAAAATGCAGATTTCAAAACCCTCTTCAACGAGATGGGCTGGGATTATCCGAAACTAAAGGATGACATCCGATTGCCCATTGATACGATTGATTACTGCCTGTCCCCTGTCGCGCAAAAACAGGGTCTCTACGTCTATGTCTGCGCCGTGCCTGAAGAAATGCCCCAGCACGCACTCTGCCACAGACTCAATATGCTGTTGAAGAAGTATTCCAACGATTATATCCTGATTTTCACGAACCTTGCACAACCCGGGCATCACCTATGGATGGTTTCGGCGAGGGGCACAGAGAAACGGGATATTGTCACCGTCGAATACCGCACGCTCGACCAAGCCAGCTTCCTGTTTGAGAAAGTACAGAACATCAGCTTCCCCGTGGAGAAAGCGGTTACGATTGTCGAGGTGGTCGAACAGGTGCAACACACATTCGCTGTCAATGCGACAAACATCACCAAGAAATTCTACTCCGATTTCAGCAAGCAGCATACGGCATTTTGTAAATTCATCACGGGCATCAACGGCTTGGAGGAATGCCCCGAACGTGAAGAATGTAAAAAGTGCGAGAAAAAGCAAAAAGAGAAACACGAGAAATGTCGGGAACGCCATTGGTACACTTCCGTCATGCTCAACCGCCTGATGTTCTGCTACTTTGTTCAAAAGAAAGGCTTTCTGAATTTTGACACCGACTATCTCCGAACCAAGCTTAACGAAACCCAAGCCCAAAAAGGCAAGGACAAATTCTACGAAGGCTTTTACAAAGGCTTCTTAAAGGCATTTTTCCATGAAGGGCTTAATGCGCCTCAGCACTCCGAGGCGTTTATAGCCCAATACGGGCGCATCCCCTATCTCAATGGCGGCATATTCGATTACCATGCACTTGAACAATGCCATCACGACATAGACATTCCCGACAAAGCATTTGAGAAGCTCTTCAAGTTTTTCGACGAATGGCGTTGGCATCTCGACACCCGCATCACCGCATCAGGCAAGGACATCAACCCCGATGTATTGGGTTACATCTTTGAGCAATACATCAACGACCGTGCCGAGATGGGCGCCTACTATACCAAGGAGGACATCACCGACTACATCGGCAAGAACTGTATCATCCCGTTCCTGATGGAGACCGTTGCCAAGACCTCCTCCAAACACCACTTCCATCCGACAGAGGGCTTTGTCTGGCAGGAGCTGAAAAACAGCAACGACACCTATATCTACCCTGCCGTCAAAAAGGGCGTTGCCCTCCCCCTCCCGCCTGAAATCGAAAACGGTGTTGATACCCAAGCCCCCAATCTGTTGGAGCGACGCGCAGGATGGAATGCCCCTGCACCCGAAAGCCACGCCCTGCCCACGGAAATCTGGCGCGAGACCATCGCACGCCGCCAGCGTTATCACGAACTGCACAAGAAAATCACGGCAGGGAAAATCGTCCAGATTAACGACTTCATCACCTACAACCTCAACATCCGCCAGTTTGTGGAAGACGTGCTGACGAAAACCGAAGACCACAAACTCATCCTCCACTTCTACCAAGCCCTGCGGAAAGTCACTATTCTTGACCCTACCTGCGGGTCAGGCGCATTCCTCTTTGCCGCACTCAACATCCTTGAACCCCTCTACGAGATTTGCATCGAGCGGATGCAAGAATTTAACGCATCCAACAAGCACCTCTTCAAGGAGGAACTGGCGGAGCTTGACTCCAAGTGCCGCAGTAACATCCAGTATTTTATTTACAAGAGCATCATCCTGCGTAACCTCTACGGCGTTGACATCATGCACGAGGCAACGGAAATCGCCAAACTCCGCCTGTTCCTCAAACTGGTTGCCGTCGTGGACGTGAACCCTCGTGATGAAAACCTCGGTCTCGACCCGTTGCCCGATATTGACTTCAACATCCGCTCGGGCAACACCCTTGTGGGTTTTGCGTCTCCCGATGACGTGAGAAAAGGGGTGACGCCCGAAGGTGAACTTGCCCTTTACAATGACGTTTATCAGAAAGTGGAGACCAAGGCATCCGACATCGCCAGGCTGTACGCACGATTCAAACAGTTGCAACTTGCCGATCAAGGCTCTTCCGACTTCCATGCGGTTAAGCTGGAACTTCGCCAGAAACTCGAAGACCTCAACGCCGAACTGGATTTTGCGCTTGCAAAGACAGTTTACTCACTCGCGCCGGACACGCTCACAGGAAACAAAGAATTTCAAGCATGGAAACGCACCCACCGCCCTTTCCACTGGTATTCTGAATTTTACGATATTATTGTCGGTAACAAAGGATTTGATGTGATTATCGGCAATCCGCCGTATGTGTCATGGGCTGAACGAAACAGTTTATACAAATTGTTTAACTATGCTACAATTTCATGTGGCAATTTGTATGCTTATTGTATTGAACGTTCAAAACAGTTAGTAAAGACAAAGTCTCGATTATCAATGATTGTTCCTATTAGCCTTGTAGGTAATAATAAATTTCACCCGGCACGCATGATTCTTACAAAAGCAGGATTTCTTTGGGCTTCCTTTTTCAGCGGAGATACACATCCAGGAACTCTTTTTGAGGGAGTCCAACAAAACCTTTTGATTTTTCTTCACGAAGTGAATAAAAATGAAGGCGTTTCGTACACAACCAATTTCCTCCGATTTGCAGATTCAACTGGAGAACGAAATCAATTGTTTACCACACGTATAAACTACATACCGAACATACTTGGAAGCCAATGTCATCTGTTGAAAATCTCAGAAGATTTAGCAAAATGTATTTTAACAAAAATTATGCAGTTTCAGCCGTTACAGTCATATATTTCACCTTCATCAAATACTGCAAAATTATTTTACCATGATGTTGTCCATTATTGGGCAAAAGTATTCCTCAACCCTCCTTATTTTTCTCGTTCAGGCGAGCAACAAACAAAGTCTTCGCACTATAAAATGATACCCATTCGCAAAAACCTGTTGAACCCTACATTGGCAGCTCTATCCAGTTCACTTTACTATTTTTGGTATATTATACGATCAAATGGTCGCGATGTCAGTTCTGCTGATGTTTTATCGTTTCCTGTGTGCTTTGAAAAACCATTGCTTCTTGCGGAGTTGTCAACAGTAGCAACAATATATCTTGCACAACTACAAAAGACTAAACAAAAGGTTGTTTATAAAAAAGCGAGCGGAACAGTAGAATATCATCAATATTGGGTTGAAAAAGTAAAAACTGTTGCTGACGAAATAGACCGTGTTCTTGCCGAGCATTACGGTTTCACGGACGAAGAGCTGGACTACATCATCAACTACGACATCAAGTACCGCATGGGCGACAGCTTGAACGAGGGAGGGGAGTAACGATGAATACGGTTCATCAAGTGTCGTCCCTGCGGGACTCGATGGTGCGTCATGCTCCTTGCCGTGGGTTAAAACCCACGGTTAATAGAGTGCCGTGCCTGCGGCACTCGACATCATCCCACAGCGACGATACCCAGTCCCTACGAGATTCTTCATTGCGCAGGAACAGCGTCTCTCAGTCCCGCAGGGACAACACTTTATTAACCGGGGGTTTCAACCCCCGGATAGGGATCACCTACCCCACCCAGTCCCGCAGGGACGACACTTCACCCAGTTGCGATGTGCCGTCCCTGCGGGACTCAATAGTGTGGGGGTGTTCCCGTGACCGTGGGTTGAAACCCACGGTTAATAAAGTGCCGTGCCTGTGGCACTTGACATCATCCCACAGTGACGATACCCCATCCCTACGAGATTCTTCATTGCGCAGGGACAGCTTCTCTCAGTCCCGCAGGGACAACACTTTATTAACCGTAGGCTTTAGCCTACGGTCACGGGTCACCTACCCCGCACAGTCCCGCAGGGACGACACTTCACCCAGTTGCGATGTGCCGTCCCTGCGGGACTCAATAGTGTGGGATGCGCCTGACCGTGGGAGCCGTAGGTTGAAACCTACGGTTAATAAAGTGCCGTCCCTGCGGGACTCGATGGTGTGGGGGTGTTCCCGTGACCGTGGGTTGAAACCCACGGTTAATAAAGTGCCGTGCCTGTGGCACTTGACATCATCCCACAGCGACGATACCCCATCCCTACGAGATTCTTCATTGCGCAGAGACTGCCTCTCCCAGCACCGCAGGTGCGACACTTTATTAACCGTAGGCTTTAGCCTACGGACAGGACTCAGCCAAGCCATCCAGTCCCGCAGGGACGACATTTCACCCAGTAGCGATGTACCGTCCCTGCGGGACTCGATAGTGTATCATACGCCTGACCGTGGGTTGAAACCCACGGTTAATAAAGTACCGTGCCTGTGGCACTTGATGATGTACAGAGACTGCCTCTCCCAGCACCGCAGGTGCGACACTTTATTAACCGTAGGCTTCAGCCTACGGACAGGCATCTCCTCCCCCATCAAGTCCCGCAGGGACGACACTTCATTAACATTCGTTTAGGACATCACACCATGAGCTACACCCAACTCCTTATCCACGCTGTTTTCCGCACCTACAGGAGCGAGAACACCCTACCCACCGATGAACGCATCAAACTCCTCTATCAGGATATATGGGGTATCATCAAGAACAAGGGCGGTCATCTGTATCGCGTCAACTCGATGAGCGACCACGTTCATCTGCTGTTCACGATACCCCCGACTATCGCACTTTCAGACTTCATGAAAGCCATCAAGGCGTCATCGAGCAAGTTTATAAAGACCGCTGACGGTTTTGAGCGATTCCACTCATGGGGAGAGGGATATGCCGCCCTATCTTACAGTTTGCGCGACAAGGATATGATTGTCAGGTACATCATCAACCAGCAGGAGCATCACAAGAAAACAACATTCAAGGAAGAGTATGTTTCTTTCATCAAGGAAATGGGATTGGAGTTCGATGAACGTGATTGGGACAGATAGCAAAGTACCGTATGGGCGACAGCCTGAACGAGGGAGGGGAGTAACGATGCTGGTCTTTAGGCAAAAGCACAATACCATTTATGCAAGAATTTGTGCAAAAAACCACTGATTAGGAGCAGGAACGTATGGACAGGACAATTGAACGCCCGGCAATTTTTATAAAGACCATTTCATTTAATGATGGTACAACATTGCCACTTGCACAAGACAGTATTGTTGTTTTTACAGGGGCAAACAACTGCGGAAAAAGCCAAGTGCTTAAGGATGTCGAACTTTGCTTTGATGAACAAAATAAACTTTCGCCAAAAATTATTACAAACATAGAAAATGAGATTATCGGTAATATGGATGACCATTTTTTCGAGACTCATTTTTATTACAATAATGAAGGGTATTTGAATATATATGAGCATACTAACTGGCGATATACGAAGACTGATATAATAAATTATTGGAGAAAAAAACAATTACCTCCACATTTATATAAACTGTTTGTTAAGTTAGTTAATACAAAACAACGCCTGATTACTTCACAAGCACCTAGACGCGATAGCGATATAGAAAGCCATCCTATTTTTAAGCTTCATAAGAGTGCAATACTTTCTGAAACACTGTCAAAGCATTTCAGGCAAGCATTTCGTGAAGATATTGTGGTAGATAGCAATGAAATGAGGAGTTTTCCTCTATATGTTGGTAAAGCACCCGATCCAGATGCGTACACTATGACGCGACGTGATGATTATTATCGTGCAGTGCAAGAGAAAATGCATCGCCTTGACGAGCAAGGCGATGGAATGCGTAGTTTTGCGAGCATACTTCTCGATACATTTACCTCTGACCATTCAATTATGTTAATTGATGAACCAGAAGCTTTTTTACATCCTCCGCAAGCCCGCTTATTGGGGCAAATACTAGCCCAAAATAATAATCGTCAGTTGTTTATCTCTACGCACAGTGAAGATTTTTTGCATGGACTACTTGATGCTGATAACAATAACGTTACCGTAATCCGTATCAATCGAAAGGGAAACATCAACCACATGTGTGCCCTGCAAAATTCAAAAATTGAAATATTATGGAGTAATCCATTGTTGAGGTATTCTAATATTTTATCTGGCTTATTCCATGAAAAAGTGGTGGTATGCGAAAGCGATTACGACTGCTTGTTTTATCAAGCCGTGATGGATGCAATATATGAAGCTAAAAATGAAATTGCGCCAGATATTATGTTTGTCCATTGTGGCGGAAAAGGCAGGATGAAAGATGTTGTTAGAGCATTAAAAGCCTTAAATGTTACAGTTGTAGCAATTCCTGATTTTGACATTGTGAATGAGAAGAATACGTTTAAGCCTCTTATTGAGGCTTTTGGAATTGATTGGGACGAACATCTAAACGTTGAAATGACAAAGGTGTATGATTGGTTGAATGCAAACCAAAATATTAAGACAATGATTAAAAAAACTGGTAAAAACGTCCTCAATGGACAAGCGTTTGCGGCATATTCCGAAGTTGAAAAAATATGCCGCTCCGTAGGGTTGTTCGTTGTCCCTTGCGGAGAAATAGAGTGTTTCCATAAAATTGGGAAAGAGAAAAAAGATTGGGTATATAATGAAATTGAAAATTCAAATCTTGCAACAGATAGTGAACTGCGTGATGCACGAGAATTTGTGCAAGCCATAGTTGATTTTGGTAATGGCGAATGAATTCAATATGAAGACACTTGGCAACCCAGGCATTTTAAAAGAGCGCAAAGTGGCGTTCCTGTGCAGTCGGAAGATCAGTGCGGTGGCGGTGTTGAGGTGTTATGACTGGGCGGTGGAGCAACGGGAAAAGGGGCGGTGTGTCGTGAGCGGGTTTCAGTCTGACCTCGAAAAAGACGTACTGGGTTATTTACTCGCAGGGCAACAACCCATTATCTTGGTCTTGGCGCGTGGCATGAAAAAGACATTCCCGCCCGACATCCAAACCGCTATTCATGCTAATCGCTTACTGATCATTTCCCCCTTTCCCGACACCATCAGGCGTGCCACACAACAGACGGCACGTCTGCGAAACCAATTCATCGCTAATCTTGCGGACGAGATTGTAATCGGTTACGCCAGCCCAACGGGCTCCCTATCCTCGCTATTATCCACAGTCTCTAAGCCCGTCACGTTTATCTAAAAATGGATTTGAAATATGTAAAGATTCGGAGTATGATAATCGTTTTATGATTCAAAGGGGAAGAGGATTACAAACCGAAGGGAGTCAGAAGGGAAGTTGCATTCTGGAGAGTAATGATGGTTACCGCACGAACCCCTAATGAACAAATGTGCCATGACTGACACTCGAAACATTTCTTATGTTGATGCAATCCTAGTGATAAAAAACACTATCCTGCGGAGCCGTTATCGTGCGGCATCGTTGGCGAACAGTGAATTGCTCGCATTGTATTTTTCCGTTGGCGGTTATATTTCCGCTAACAGTCGCGAGAGTAAATGGAGAACAAACGCTATCTCCGTCAAACGTAATAGATGTGCCGCTCTGCCATGCATAAAGCATCTAAAATACACCGTTGCACTGATCCTTGTCGCAGCCCTTGCCTATGGCGCACCTGATAATCCCCCAGCCGAACAGATGACGTTCACCGTTGATGTGCCTGCACTCCCTACCGTTGACATACAAGACCCTCAGCGTTTCCGCAACGACCTGATGTTGTCACCATTCTGGTATGTCGTCAAGGAAAAAAGTAGTCTTTGGTCGTCAGGGGAGTTTGTCGCATACGCCCGTTCGCTTCAAGACGTCTTCCCCTTTTCTAGGCAATTGCCACAGTTTCTGTTTGAACCCGTTCTGACAAGCCCCAAAGAGGCAGACCACCACATAGAT
>Ga0123353_10006943_pt1 | contig 15221 bp, 13 predicted proteins | sample TergutLab28metaG_3_FD_92763 | JGI IMG/M metagenome (GOLD analysis project Ga0123353, IMG submission 92763) | Labiotermes labralis P3 segment gut microbial communities from Petit-Saut dam, French Guiana - Lab288 P3 | ecosystem: Host-associated > Arthropoda: Insects > Digestive system > Gut ... | reverse complement strand
TATTGAGATGGGTGCAAAAACCAGGAGAACCACTCACAAAAACCGCAGAAAACTTCCTACACGCACCAAGAAAAACTCTCCAGCTTATCGGAATTCACTAAAGTGAACTTTGCAGTTCTACTGTTCGCGCGCCCGGCATTCTTGACTTTTTCCTCGCAACATGGTACAAATTCTTCAACTCAACATGATCCCCACTCATCCCGACAACCGCCTCTCGTGGGTTCGTAGCGACATCGAACCGATGTTCGGCGTGCGCAGCAGTCGGTTTACCGCCGTGAACTCCGGCGTGTGTATTGCCATTGCCTGTGTCTGTACGGTGCTTTTTTACACCGTGCTCTATCTGATGCCGCACCACTGGTTCGTCGATATGTTCACCAAACGGGGCTTCACCCCCTATCCGATGGTCTTTCTCGCCTCTTGGTCGGCGGCGATCCTGTTTTTCAAGTGGACGAAAATCCGATTGCAACGCCGGTCTCTCGATATTTCCATTCTGCCGGAATCGACCTTCGTGCTCTCGCCGAACACCGTCGATCAAGTCTTGCGGAACATCGATCTGATGGTCGAACAACCGAGACATTTTTTCCTGTTCAATCGAATCATCGGCACGCTTTCCAACCTCAAAAACATCGGCATGATTTCCGATGTGAGCGATATTTTACGAACGCACAACGAGCAGGATCAAGAAGCCGTCGAAACGTCGTACAGTTTGCTCTACGGTTTTCTCTGGGCGATCCCGGTGCTCGGTTTCGTGGGCACCGTCGAGGGCTTGTCGGTCGCCATCGGCGAATTCGGCAACGTGCTACGTCAAAGTGCTAATATGGAAGCATTAACCAGTTCGCTACAAATTGTTACCAGCGGATTGGCGACGGCATTTGAGACGACGCTCATTGCACTTGTGCTCGCGTTGTTTTTGCATCTATGGTCAACGGCGATGCGCAAAGCCGAAGATGATCTGCTCCTCGCCTGCTCCGAGTATTGCAGCCAAAATATCGTCGGACATTTAAGAATGTCGATCCGAGGGGAAGATGAGTCCGGCGCATAACGCACAGAACCCGCCGCGTAAGCAAGGACTAGGGCACCTCTAAAAACTCGTTCAATTTGTAATTTTCGACGGTTCCTTCCAACAGCGGACGCTGGGCAAAAATGGCATCGCCCGTCAGCAATTTCAAGCAAAGGTTTTTACAGTTTGAGTTACAACGTGGGGGAAAGCCTGCTGTTGACTGCTCCGAGTTCCGCCCAAACGCCGTAACTGAACGTTCCCTTGTCATCTTTTGGGAAATCCGGTTGCGTGGGGTCCGTAGGGTCCTCAACAAGCACACGTCGGCTCAAGGTGTTGTTATTCGCGTTAACCGCATCAGTGATGAACCGCGAACTCGCATCCAAAAAGGCAACGTTGACCCCGCCAGAATGACTGCTCGATGCCGAGATCAACGCAGGATCAGCATCGTTGGCACAACTGGGACTGTTCGGCGGTAACAGTGCGTAGAACGCATACTGCCTCGGCACATCGTCCCAGATGTGTCGTCCGAGCCAGTCGTTTCCGGCGCGGCTGGGCTGGGTCGGCGAACTGAAAAAACCGCTTGCCCCTTTGACATTCAGGCAGTCTATCGGCGGGTTGCTGAAATGGGTGTTAATTTCCCATGCGATGGTATTTCTGTATGTGTCTCCGGCACTGTCTTTGCCGATAAGCCCTTCACTGAACGCAATGGTGTTGCTCAGTCCACTGGTTGCCACTTGGAAATTGCCTACATACTCAAAGGTACGCGCCCAACTTCGGGGCATGTTCAACGGAATGCGCTCACCGTCATCATCGATGTAGAAATCGACTCCCACGATGTCACCGCGGCAAGCCCGATAATTCGAGAAAGAGTGATACCAATTTCCGTTGTAGAAACTTCCTGTAACTGCTCTTCCTTCAGTAAAGAGTGTGCGTCCTGACGAATCCGTAGGACAAAGCAGTGTAGAAAGTGCCACGTTGCTTGATTGGTTTGCACAGACATCCCCCATGTAGCCTTCCATCATCGCGCTGTAGCGTCCCCCTTGTTCCATAAAGGGAAGAAGCAAGGGAAACAATCCGCACCGCGTCACACCTGGTGAGGTGGCAAGTCGATCGAAAGACGATGCAGGAAGCCGGGTGTTGGTATCATGGAAACTTTGGAGAGAAAGTGCGAGTTGTCTGATGTTATTGAGGCACTGTGTTCGTCTTGCCGCTTCTCGTGCTGCTTGAACGGCGGGCAAAAGGAGGGCGATCAACAAACCGATGATGGCAATGACGACGAGCAGTTCGACAAGCGTAAAGGCGGGATGGCGTTTCATATTTGTTCTCCTGACAAGGGTGGACGCAAAAAGGACGGCATCATTTTAATCTTTGGGGAAAGGACGGTCAATAGGCGGTCGCGCAAGAGCAGGGTCGACGGGGGGAGTAATCTGGGAAAAAACGTGAAACAATAATTTCGAAAGTTAGGAAAGAGCAATGACTAACGGCTATTTCAACCGATTGATTGCTCTAACTCCTGTCTCCTTGACTCCTTTCCCTCACTCTTCCCCTCTTGGAAATCGGCTTCGCGTATTGCGTTCGGTCCGGTATCCTTCGGGAATCGCATCGCCGGGTCGCCATGAATTGGGACCGGGTGTCCATGCACCACCGGCTTGCTCCTGCTCCCCTCTCTGTTCCTTCAATTTCTTGGCGAAGACCTTGGCGTACTCCGGCGGATTGTCGATCAAGTCTTGAAGCCGCGCCCACTGTGCGTCGGTCAAAACATCGAACATCTTCGTATTGAACTGCGAGGCGAATGCCGTGCCTCGGGCTTGAAGTCCATCGGAAATCCTTTTGTACTCCGGGTTCTCCATCAACTTTTTTTGGACTCCCTGCATTCTTTCTTGCATCTCCCGCATCTGTTCCTGCATTGCTTGGGGGTCTCTTCCCGGTTCGCCCATCATATTTTGGAAATTGTCAAAGCCTTGCTTTTCAAGTTCTTCAAACATCATGTTTGCGATAAGCATCGAGTCATTGACAAAATCATCGAGGTTTTTCATGAATTCAGGTTCGAGTTCCTTTTTGATTGCCTCCATCTGTTCCCTTTGGAAATCGGACAAACCGAGAGCCTCGTACATACCCGGCGATGCGATGGGCATTTCCGACATGTTTGCCAACAGCGTTTCGTTCATCTTTTGCCTCTGGTCGGGTGTTACGGCATCGCCAATGGCTTCGGACATGATGTCCATCGTCAGCGTTATCATCCTTTCCTGGACATCTTGGAATTTTCTCTGCGTCTCTTCGTCAACGTTCTGCCCGAAGAGGGCACCCGGTCCTCCAAGTGCTTGCATTTCTTCCATCATTTTCTGATGTTCGGGATGATTCCGCATTTCCGTCCCAATGCGCATCGGTAAACCTTGCATTTCCTGATAGTCTTCGTCGGAAACGCCCCATGCCGCTCGGATGTCCGGGTCGGTTATGAGTGCGAACGCCATGAGGTTTGCGCCTCGACCATCCCAAAAAGCGCGGATGCTGGTTTTCATGCCACTTTTCATGGCTTGTTGCATCGCAGGAGATTGCCGAATTTCGGCAAAGTTCTGCGGTACTGGCTGTTGAGCCAGACCCGTTGCCACCAACAGCAACAGACACGATACGGTGAGAAAGAATAATTTTAGTTTCATGGGATGTTTCATATTTAGCCGGCACTCCGAGCGGTGGAAAACACGCATTGTACCCGATGTCGGTGGATTTTGATAGATGGCGGCTATTTCAACCGATTGATTTCTTTCGGTGAAAGCCCAGTCATTTTAACGATCATCGCAGGATCGAAACCTTCTCGCTTCATATTTCCCCTATTGACACTGCATCCCATAGTATTGGCGACAAGCCCTGTTTTTATAGCATGTCGTACGATTCTTGCACCGATTGACGGATTGCAATTAGGGGTGCACCGCCGATTGTATTTCAAGGGGAGGCGGCATTTCATCTGCCATTGGCATGACCCAGAACAACGCCAACGTGAGTGGTGCCATCATGAAGACCCAAAGGGCAAAGTACCACAGTTTCCCCTTTTTGAGCCAGTCCATCAGGAACACGAGAGCAATGATGCCGGTGATGCAACTGATCAACGCACCAAGAAGCAAAAGCCAAACCGACAGTTCGACCGCACCCGGCTCCGGCGTATGCTTGATCATTTTAATACTCGCCAGCAATCCACCAGCGGCAATGGCAGGGATCGCCAAGAGAAAGGAAAACGTTGCCGCTTCTTCCCGTTTGAGTCCGCAAAACAAGGCGGTAACGATGGTCGTACCTGATCGGGAAAGACCGGGCAAAATCGCAACTCCCTGCGTACAACCGATGATGATTGCGTCTTTCCAAGACATCGTCGAACACGTTTGTTCTCCTTCCGCCCGTCGCGCCGTAACGAGAAGCAGAATACCGGTAGCGACGAAGCATGCCGAGACGATCCGCATGTCATCCTTGATCCATGGAGCAAAAAAGTAAATCGCAAGCCCGGTGATGCCAACGGGAATCGTGGCGACGATCAGCATGGGGAGCAATCGTCGATCTTTGCCGAGCAGAGCGATAATGCGTTGGCGGAAGACAACCAAGATGGTAATAAGCGATCCGACATGGAGTAGAATGTCGAGTTTGATAAACTCCGCACTGTCTTCGGTCAGAGGATGTCCAATCAGTGCAAAAAGATGTGCAATCACCGCATTGTGTCCCGAGGAACTGATCGGCAAGAATTCGGTGATACCCTGGGCGATGGCGATGATGAAGATTTGGATGAGTTCGATCATTGGGGTGATGGGTTGAAACTTCTTCTTATTGGGCTTCCTCAAACGATTTAATTTTACCAGTTTTCGGAGCGGCTGTCGAGCATTCGGCACTTTTCGTGCCGAAAACCACGCTAATTCCACCCTTCGCGCACACTCTCAGCGCACCTTCGCCACTTTCGGACACCGCACCCGCTCGATGTGTGCCGTTGTAAGGGGGCATTTACAAGACAAGGCTTTGCGTTATACTGGTGCAGTGGTTTATCTGGTTTTTTAGACCAATGGCTGTAACAAAAATAACCGAATTGCGGGACATGAGCGTCGATCAACTTGAGGCGACGCTGAAGGAAGCGAAAGACAAGTTGTTTCATCTTCGTTTGCAAGCGCGGATGGAACGGCTCGATGCTCCCAGTGAATTGAAGAAAAACAAGCGTCTGATCGCAAGGATTTTGACCCTGAAATCGTTGCGTGCATTGAAAAAGGAAACAGCGACTAGATAAGAAAGAACAACAAATGCCGAAGCGAGAGGTGATTGGTGTCGTCAAGAGCGACAAAATGAAGAAAACGCGGCGAGTCGAGGTTTCCCGGCTAGTCAAGTATCCGAAGTATGGAAAGTACGTCAAGCGTCGGACGGTCTGTTACGTCCACGATGAGAATAATGAATCTGCCGTCGGCGATACGGTGCAGATCATTGAAAGCCGACCGATGTCGAAACTGAAACGTTGGCAGTTGGTCAAAGTTGTTACCAAGGGGAACATCATTGACGTAGCGGCACTGCGTGCGGCGGCGAAGGAAGCCGCAAGTGCCGGAGGTTGATCCGGTATCAATTTTGTACCCGTTTTTTTCGTTTGCGGGGTATCGATTTTGTGCCACCTGTGTAGCCTTGGAAATGCCTCAAACACCTACAAAATAAGCATGAAACAAGTGTTGCCGCTTAATTCCGATACTTTCCGGCTACTTTTGATGTAACTCATTGATTTCAAAGGAAATGCATTCTTGTGAGTCGTGCCGAGGTGGCACAAAGTCGATGCCCCCGTTTTCGTTTTTATTCTTCCGTTTTTCGTGAAAGACGAGCAAGTGGCGAACAGTGTCGGGGTTTGATTCGGGTCATAACGGCGGCACTTCGGGGAATGACAGTCGCCCCGTTTGCGGATGCCTCGGTTTCTTTTTCGCCCAAAACAGCGAAAGATTTTTGTTGTTTTTTCTCATTTTTCGCCTCGTTCGTATGCTCGCGTTGAAATGATTGTTAAATCGACTCAGTAGAGTCAAATCAGTAATTCCCCCAAAAACAAAATTCCGAAAAATTGGTCTGGAATTACTTTCGGGAAGTCACTATACTCTGCCACAACATTGACGATGCCGGTATGTGAGTAAGCCGGTTCGTAGTTTTTTCACACTCAAACGAAAGGAGTTATTTGATGAATCAAGGAATGATGATGAATACGGTCATTGCCGCCGTGGTGGGCGGAATCATTGGTGCCGGCGTGGTGTTCTTCGCGGGCGGCAGCAAAGTTGACCCGAAAAACCTCGTATTCGATGACCTCAAGGTTGCGAATCTGACCATCACCGAAGGGGCGGTACTTCTCAACGAGAAGGGAGAGCCGGAACTTTTCATTAGAGACGGTTCCATCTTGGCAGAGAAGGTAATCCTCGGAAACAAGATCGTCGGTCAGCAACTGCAAGGTCATGCAATCGTGGGGAACCGGATTTTTGCTACGCCGGACAACCTGGTAACCACGCCGATGGAACGGTGGAGATTCTATGCCGAAATAGGGGCATCGCTTGACGCTGGCGGCGAGTTCGTCGTCAGAAGTGTTAACGGTCCCTCTTTGGTCGGACAAGCGACTACTACGGGTGCGTTGCTTCGCTATGGCTTTACGCCTGAAGGTGCGCCGCAAATGTTGGCAATCCAAAACGCAAACCGTAGCCTGATGCAGATTACCAATGATTTTTCGGCTCAACAACGGCAACTGATTGAACAAGGAAATCCTAATTCCTTCAACGGTCCCGCCAACACTGCTGGTGCTGGCGGCGCACCACCGTTGCAGTAGGACGAGAAAGAGCGGGGCGGCGTAAGCCCCCCTGTAGTTCAATGAGCGGGGGGCATAAGCCCCCCGGTTTTCATGGTTCTCGTTCTTCTATCGGCACGTAGTTTGCCTCCATCTCACCGATGTACAGTTGCCGAGGACGATAAATCCTCTGTCCCGGCGTGTCATGTTGCTCTTTCCATTGCGCGATCCAACCCGGCAAGCGTCCCAAGGCGAAAATCACCGTGAACATATTCGTTGGAATGCCAATCGCCCGGAGCAAAAGACCGCTGTAAAAATCGACGTTCGGATAAAGTTTCCGATCCACGAAATAGGAGTCTTTCAGTGCTAGTTCTTCCAATTTTCTCGCAACATTCAAAAGCGGATCGTCTATTTGTTTCGAAGTGAAGACCCGCTCCGCCGCCGCTTGAAGAATCGTTGCCCGAGGATCATAATTTTTATAAACCCGATGACCAAACCCAAATAGTTTGAAAGGATTCTGTTTGTCCTTCGCCGCTTTGAGGCACTCTTCCGGTGTCATGCCGCCGTTGTAAATTGCTTCGAGCATTTTGATGACTTCGACGTTTGCTCCGCCGTGGAGTGGTCCCCAAAGGGCACTCACCCCGGCAGCACACGATGCAAACAAGTTAGCCTTCGCCGACCCGACCGTCCGAACGGTCGAGGTACTGCAATTTTGCTCGTGATCGGCATGCAGAATCAGCACGAGGTTTATTGCGTCTTCGATTTCCGGTCCGATAATGTACTGCTGGTACGGAATCGAAAACATGAGATGCAGAAAATTGGCACAGTACCGCAACATCGGGTCGGGATAGGTAAAGGGCAATCCCTGCGAACGACGATAGGAGTAGGCAGCAATCGTCCGTGCTTTGCTGATAATCCGGGTGGCGGCTTCGGTAAAAAGTTCTTCGTCCCCCAGCGGCAAAAACTTTTCGTGGTAACATGCAAGTTGGCTGAACATCGCGGCGAGAATAGCCATCGGCGGCGATTTGGGGGGCAAATCACCGAACTGATCGCGCAAGTCCTCGTGGAGCAACTCGTGGTTGGTGAGACGTTCCCGAAAGTCCGTCAGTTCTGCCTGGATGGGAAGTGTCCCGAAAATCAGAAGCCAAGCGACTTCGATGAAGTTCGGACGCGGACGGTCGAACTGTTCGATGGGAATGCCCCGATAGCGCAGAATCCCCTTGTCGCCATCAATATACGTGACGGCACTCCGGCAAACGCTGGTACTGCCAAGCGATGGATCGAAGGTCGTTATTTTGTGTTCATCGTACAATTTGGTGATGTCGACGGCTTTTTGCCCGTCGGCACCGACCAGAATCGGCAGTTCAATTTCCTTGCCGTCGACCAGCAAAACGGCTTTCTGGGGTTCTTGGTTCATGGGAGTTTATGTTCGCAAACGGACCAACACCTGCCCTTGGTTATACCAGAAAATCCCCTTTTTACAAGCGTCCACAGTTGATGTGACTGTGGGGAAGTGGCCCGCCCAACCGGCGAGCTTACGCCCCGCTCTTGCGCTCAATGCTCTTGCGTTCAATGCACCGTGATCTCGCACGCCCTGTTCCACATCCGATAGCCCTCCCCCCGCCTTTCGTATTGCAGGTGCATGTCCCACGGCATTGGTTGCAAGCGGAGTTCCTCCAGCGATTGAGGATACTGATCCTCTGTTCGATGGAACCGCTCCAATGCCAATGCCAACCGCAACGCCTGACATCGGGACTCCTCGATGAGTTGCAACCGGTACATCTCCCCTGCCACCCAGGTGCCTAGATGTCCTATTGTTGCGCCGATCAATCTTGACCGTCCCGATGTGAAGAGAGGAAACTCCCCCGTTCGCTCAAGATGATTGATCGTGAAGGCTCGCCATTCATCTTCGTCGTCCGGCATACGGAACGGTGTTCCCACCGGGCGCAAGCGCAACTGACTAAATTGCTCTTCGAGTGGATTCCCGGAAATTCTATCCATAAGTTCTCCGTAGGTTTTCATTTCATGGTTTAACTCCTTGGCAAAGAGATTCCAATCGATACCAACATGTTGGAACCATTCTAACATCATTTGATCCTCCCACTGCATTTCTACACCAAGCCGATTGCCCAAGCCGGGGAAATCGTTCGTTACCGAGAGCATATCCAACATCATGAATTGCAACGTTTTGAGCATCGTTTGTCGGTCTTGCCAATCCGGCAGTGTTTCCAAGTCCCGGACGGCTTGTTCTAACTGTTGCGGTGTCCAATTCGGCAACGTGTTGACGATGTCAGAAACGAGAGTCAACCGCGTCTCGTTGTCTCTTTCGCCTATTTCGGTAATCCATGCCTGATGAGCGGTAACACGCCGGAAAAGCCGCATCGTCGTGAGTATATCTTGCCACCCACCGGCAATATCATCGGCATCGAACCGTACATCGGCACGTTGCCGGAGCATATCGGACAGCCGCTCGTGGAACGCATAGAGGGCAAGGGGTTGCGACATTGCCACCAAATCATTTTCGCTCTGACGTACCAGCGGGATGAAGTAATGCGGTCCCGCAACGGCAGTTTGGACAGCATCCAAACCTTCACCCGCATCTGCCCACGTCGTGGGTGCCTGCGGGTCAATTCCGAATTGTTCGCACATGACGAGATAGTGCCGTCGGAGTTCTGTTTGATGGATGGAATCGAATATCTCCTTCCCGTAGCCGCGCCAAACGGTCATGAAGCAGTTTTCGTCCGGTTGGACATCCGGTTCAATCATTTTTTGGATCGCTTGATAAAAATCGACCGCTCCATCGGGTTTCAGAGGTTCGGTGATGACAGTCGTTTCCTCCGAAACGACGAGCGGAGCACCGCCGATGACAAGGCAGTAACCGAGGGCGGCAATGCCGAGCACAATGAGAACCACTAAGCCGAGACAACCGAAACAGCATCCGCAACCACAACATCCGCCGCGTCGCCGCTCTCTTTGTCCGTACTCCAATTCTGCATCGAAGGCGGCATTATGCGGGGTGAATTCAAATACACGGTCGTCGGGATGTTTGGCACTCATTGGGGCTGTCATGATTGTTTATCGGAACGTCCAGTATATCCGACAAGCGGGGGTTTGTCAGTAGGAAGCGTACCATCCTCAGGCGAATTGCAAGTTTTCAGTATCCGAGGCTTTTGAGCGTTTTTTTTGGTGCATGTCGTACGTTTTCCGCCATTTCTGATAAGGATTCTTTTTGTTTTTTCATCAACCTCAACAGCGACAGTGCCGCATTCGTCAGTTCCACAAAGATATTTCCTGCGTGTTTCGAGTAATGCTTGTCCTCGTCCCACCAACGATCCTTCACCCAATGCAAACAGTTTTCCACTTGCCAATGCTTGCGAACCAAGCAGAGAAGTTCCTCCGGTGTGACCTCACCTGGATCAAGGCTGCTAATAAAGAACCGCGAATCGTGAGACTTCTTCGTGCCATCGGGACGAAAAACCTCTCGATCCACACGCATAAGAATTTGACAGCCCGGGACATTCAACCGCTCACGGACATACTCGGCATCATCAATGTCGCACCAGATTTTGCGGACTTCAACGTTGAAGGCTTCACGGTGCAGTCGCAAGGTGAACACGTCATTTATCGAGCGTCAAAATGGTACGGACAGAAATCGTTGTAGCCGGAAGGTTCGAAAAACATATTGTTTTTCGAAGGATTGGGATGTGCATGAGTCGGCAACCCGCTTGAGTTTGTACAGTTACAACTTTTGTTGGGCGGTGCGAACGTTGCGGCGACCGGATGGGCAGAAGGGAAAATGTACGCCAGCAATGGCGGCGGGACTCCCACAGAAAGTCTGTACGATAAGGGAATGGTTGTGCTGCCCAGTCTGTCAATGCTAAAAAAACACAAGGGAAAAAACCGTCCGGAGACTGAAAATACACGGAAATGTAGACCCCGGTGTACACAGCCAGAAGACACAAATCTTTGGTTTGCCTAAAATCGCAAACCCTTTAATATCAAAGGGTTTATGAAAAAAGGAAAGAGAAGGTGAAGATTTACCTAAAAAATTCATTTTGCGTGGACTGACCCGAAGCCGTTGCCGCATCTCTCTGAACTTCTCTCTGGCGACTTCCGAAAATGTTTGCCGACAAACCCTGTTCCAACCGGATTTTCATGCCGCTTGCATCGGCGCGGACTACTTCCGCACGGACCTGTGCCGTTCCCGTGCCTTTTGCCTCGACACTCACCTTCAACGTAACACACTGCTTCGGAAGAATCGCCGGTATCTTTTCAAAAATCACCTGCCCGTCCCCCGTATAATGAGCGTCGCGCCCCGCAACGGCAGTCGGTTCGAGTCGGTCATCGAACATCATAGAGATTTCGACATTCTCCGCCGCTTTCGTTCCGATGTTCGTTACCTCCACCGTATACGTTACTTCCTGTCCCTGTTCGATGGGGCCATGGGGTTTTTGCACCGCTAAGTCCAATTCAACGACGGCTTCTGCCGTAAACATACCGTTCCCGAAAGTCAACACGCTCCCATTGGCTTCGCTTGCTGCCACTGAAACCCGGCACTCTCCTTCACGTCTCGGAATGCAGATCATCGAGAACGTTTGCATTTCCCCTTTTCCGATAGACCTGCCGCGCCATTCAACGATATTTTGTTGCTGTTGTTGGACGAAAAGTCCCCCATCACTGCTGGAAACATGTTGTGCGCCCAGCGGAAGTTCCGCCCGGATGGTAACGTTCTCCGCATCGGCATTGCCGTGGTTCACTACCCGAATGAGTATCTCTGCCGGTTCATCCACGAATTGCAGTGACGGTGCTTGGACACTCATTTCCAATCGGGGACGCAACACACGGATACGTTTTCGGACCTCGCTCTTCAAATCGTGAGCACCCATCGCTACCACGGCAATGTCAATCTGTTCTTGCTCTCTGCCCGCCTGCACCATAATGGGAATTTCTTCCCCTTCCCCCGGCAACAATGGTCTCTCCATTGTCGTTGCCCGGGCTTCCGAACTGGTTTGCGATAATTCAAACCGAAGTTTGTCGGCATTGCCGTTCCCGATGTTTCGGACAACAAGTGTGTAGATCACGGGGTCATTCCATCGTACTTCGTCGGGACCGATCAGTTCCATTGCCAGTTGCGGGTTCTGGATTTCAACGGTTGAAAGGATTGCCGGTCGGTGAAAATCGTACTGCATGGGAAGTTCAATCGTCCGATGTTGTTGCGGAATCAGCCATAACGCGAGCAGATTGGTTTCTCCTGGGTTGATTCGGTTGACTTCCCACTTCAGATCGACCACCCCGGAACCATCGCCGCGCGGCTGCAACACCCAGTTGCCATTGTCGGCATCCGTGTGCCGGATGTTGATCCACGGCGGTACTTCGACCTTCAACACAACGCGTTCAGCGGGCGAATTACCGGCATTCTTTGCCCGAATGTGGTAGAGAATTTCTTGCCCTACGATAGCACTGGGCGGCTTCTGGATCTCAAATTCAAGCCGCGGACTTGCACTCACCAAGTATTGACTCGTCGGTTCTCGCCGCTGTTCAGACTCAACGACCAACTGCCGATTGGTCGACGGACTGGGTTGCGGGACAACTGGCTGCTGCACAGTCGGTTGCACAGTTGGCTGAACAGTTGGCTGCACGGTTGGCTGAACAGGCTGCACCAGTTCTCGCGGCGGAAACGGGTCGGGTATCGGAGTGGTGGAGACCTGTGGATCAAAATTAATGGGGACGAAGATTTCCGGTCCCGTTCCGGGCGGTGTCGGGGGTACTCTATCATTTAGCCGGTACTCCGCTGATGCCGGAATATCTGTAAAGTCTCGGGGATCGTCCAGAATACTACTGCGAGGGGGTGACGGCGAGAGAGTCGACGGTCGCTGTGCCTGCATCTGGCGTGTTTGCTGGGCAATCTTTTCCAAATCGTGATCGGCAAAGACAGGCCGCCGCAACTCGTGCATCCTCACGAAGATCTCGGTTTCGTTGCTGACATCGTTTGCGCTGTCGCGGGTGGAAGGTACCGTACCGGTACGCGTTTGCTGGGTGTTTCCGGCATTGGCGGTCGTACGCGGTGTGGGCTGATTGGGGGCGGTAGACTGCTGGACTTCTGCGGCGGTCGGCGGCTTTGGCGGTTGGACCTGAACCGGTGGCGAGGTGGCGGTCTGTGTCTGTCGCTGGCTATTATTATTGTTATTTTGAGGACTATGATCGGGACCATCGTCCGGCAGGAATCTTCTCATCATCTGCCGGAATTGTTCCCCGAGCGTTTGAGTTCGCCGTGATTCGTTCTGATTCTGACTTTGACCGAGATAAATCGCGTTGTCAACTTGAAAGAGCACCCTTTCTTCGGCGGCAGTGCTGGACGTGGCGAAGTACAACAGGGCGGCAAATGCTGCGGCGATGACTGATAAAAACAAAGTCCTGTTCAACATGGTGGACTCCTTCTGTTGAAAAATGACCGGCATTCCTAGGGGGAAAGGAAATTTCCGTAAAAACACTATTACTCATTCGCTTATATCGGCAGAACGATTGTAATGGTTTAATCGACTTTACGGGTTTGGCAAAATTTGCCGAATTTAACGATCTTGACGGACGTATTGTCGGGACCGCGAGAGAGAATTCGGTCAACCAGGGAAGATACGTACTTCAAGGTAGTTAGTCGATTGCCGGGCGACTGGTGCGCCAGAGTCAACTACATTGCCGCACTCGAACGACCGATACGTTTCCGGCGTGCCAGTCGGCTGTCGCCGACGCAACCGCCCGGCGGTCGGTTGCCTACCGTTGTTGGTTGCCTACCTTTGTATTCCTTGTTCCATACGTTCGCTCGTTTACCACCGTTTCGTAATTCCGGCGAAGAACGAATCCGCATAGAGAACGTTCGTGACCGTGCCACCGCCCGGAAGGGGACCCGTCTGCTTCGCCATGAATGCATGGCTATACGCGGCGGACATTTCGAGATCCCTTGCAAAAGCATAACTAAAACCACACGAGAAAACATGCTGCGTAATCATCGGGGCAGAAATGCAAAGTGCAGCACTTCGATTCGGGATCGGATTCTCGTTCCAACAATATCCCAAGCGTGCCTTCATCCGGTTATTGATCTTGCGTTCCATTCCGAGGTTGATCGAAAAAACGCTTTCCCAATCGAGCCCTTCGACCACTCCCGTCTGTGGATTAACACCTTTGTTGAGTCCAGCGGTATTGGAATAATCGAGGTATCGGACATCCATCCCAATAACCGTGTCCCGAACGCCGTCGTAGGAAATCCCCGCCGACAAGGTCATCGGCAAATTCAACTGAAAATTGACGGTGCCGGGATCGCCTACACCATCCGTACCGGTAAAGTACAATCTCTCAGCCCAAATGGGACTCTTGAACATAAAACCGGCTTTCCAGTTGTTCTTGAAGTCATACAGTGTTCCGACTTGGAATCCGGCTCCCCAGATATACCGCGTGCCATAAGTCATGAGAGATTGGTCAGTGGGAGCGATGGCGCGTCCCAGACTCATCGGATTGATGTTGAGCGATGCCAGATCGACAATCGGGGCAACTCCAACGGACAACCGATCAGTCAGTTGTGCGGAGACGGTCGGAGTCACTTGCAGGATAATGATGTTGGCAGACCGACCATGGTCGTTCAGTACGGGATTGCCGCCTGGCTCAAGGCTGGAGGTACCCGGCTCAAAGAGTGGCTTATGTGGATAAAGCGAAGCAGCCCCGCCGATAGCGGACATACCGAGACCGTAAGTAATCGGAGAGTGCGGACAAGTTCTCCAAACGAACGCCATATTAGGGGCAGGAACGACTCCCATTTCCCCTCTTGTCGAACCGGAAAAGGTACCCACCTCGGACTCAACCCGGCTGTTCGCCACAATGAGTTCCATTCCGAAGGTCATTTCGTTCTTCTGGAGGGCGGAAATGGAGGCGGGATTCCACATAATGGCACCGCTTGCGTCGAGCGGCATTGCCGTTGCGGTGCCACCGACGGCGGCGTTCGTTGCTCCGATACTGCGGAGCAACACCCCTTGAGCGAGTGCCGCCTGCTGGGCAACATAAGAAATGGTAAGAACAACAGCAACAACAAATAAGCGGCTGGATAGTTTCATCGTGAATAAAAAAAGGTGGATTCCCCCAGTTGCACGTACCGTTTTTCGACAAGTGCAACGAAGCAACTTTAGGCGGTGTGCGGTGAAGTTGATGAAAATTCGAAATCGGCATTGGTGTAACCGGTATTATTGGCACAACGGGAAAAGTTCCCGCATATCCACTCGTTGGGATACGGTCTTGAAGATACCCCCACTGCGTAACATGCTCCCGAGAGTACGGCGGGTTCGGTGTTGGAAACTGAAACCGACCGGCCGCCTAAAGGCGGCGGGTTCATTCGTCGGCTAAAAGCCCGACTGTTCGTTTAATTTTCGTTACCCACTTTGAAGTTGTCATCTGGTTTTGGAATCTCTTGTTTCT
>Ga0123353_10006942_pt1 | contig 15221 bp, 9 predicted proteins | sample TergutLab28metaG_3_FD_92763 | JGI IMG/M metagenome (GOLD analysis project Ga0123353, IMG submission 92763) | Labiotermes labralis P3 segment gut microbial communities from Petit-Saut dam, French Guiana - Lab288 P3 | ecosystem: Host-associated > Arthropoda: Insects > Digestive system > Gut ... | reverse complement strand
GGCCGGTACACTAAGTGCAATGGGCGCTAAAATGCTTGACGCGTCGGGTTCCCTTAAGGAGGGGATACCTTTCTGTCCGCCGGAAGGTGACGCCGGTACCGGTATGGTTGCCACAAACAGCGTAGCCCCCAGGACCGGTAATATTTCGGCGGGCACATCAATTTTTGCAATGATAGTTCTGGAAAAGGAACTTTCAAAAGTTTATCCGGAAATTGATCTGGTGGCGACTCCGGCAGGGAAGCCTGTTGCGATGGTTCACTGCAATAACTGCAGTACCGATCTGGATGCATGGGTACGCCTGTTCAGTGAAATTATCGGTCTGGCCGGAGAACAGCCGCACAAGGCTGAATTGTACGATACGCTTTATTACAAGGCGCTTGAAGGAGATGCCGACTGCGGCGGTCTTTTATCTTATAACTATTATTCGGGGGAACATATTACCGGTTTTGACAAGGGACGGCCCCTTTTTACCCGTCTCCCGGACAGCCGGTTTACTGCTGCCAATTTTATGCGCAGTCTTTTATTTTCCGCTCTGGCTTCATTGAATATCGGAATGGAAATATTGACGGGGCAGGAAAAAGTACGGCTTGACGGACTGCTTGGACACGGCGGACTTTTTAAAACAAGAGGCGCGGGTCAGAAACTTCTTGCGGCAGCTCTGCATACCCCGGTTTCGGTTATGGAGTCCGCAGGCGAAGGCGGCGCATGGGGAATTGCCCTTCTGGCGGCCTATCAGCGCTGCGGCGGCGGAATGCCTTTTGATGAATTTTTGGCGAAAAAAGTTTTTGCCGGAAATACCGGGCAGAAAATTGAACCCGATCCCAAAGATGTAAAGGGGTTCAGGGAATACATGAAACGGTATATCGCCGGGCTTGCCATAGAGCGGGCCGCGGTAGAAAATCTGGAGGCGTAAAATGGTAAATCTGAAGCAGTTTGAATTTTGGTTTATTGTCGGAAGCCAGGATCTCTACGGAGACAAAGCGCTGGAGCAGGTTGCGGCTGATGCACGGGTAATGGCGGAAGATCTCGCCAGGGATCCTCTTCTGCCGGGGACTCTTGTCCTGAAACCTGTGGCAATTACCCCCGCTGTTATACAAAATCTGTTCGCCGAAGCAAACGCGGCAAAAAACTGCGCCGGGATTATTACCTGGATGCATACCTTTTCCCCCTCAAAAATGTGGATAGGCGGACTGGCCGTTAACCGAAAACCTCTCCTCCATCTGCATACCCAGTTTAACAGGGATATCCCCTGGAACAGCATAGATATGGATTTTATGAACCTGAACCAGTCCGCCCATGGTGACAGGGAACACGGTTTTATTCATACTCGCATGAAAATCAACCGCAAGGTTGTCGCGGGATTCTGGCGTGATCCGGATCTCCGGCGCAGAATAGGCGTCTGGATGCGCAGTGCTGCGGCTAAGCTGGAAGGCATGGGCGCTCCGGTTATGCGTTTCGGCGACAATATGCGGGAAGTAGCGGTAACCGAAGGCGACAAGGTAGAAGCCCAGATCCGTTTCGGCTGGCAGGTCAATACCTGGGGTATAGGCGATCTTTCCCGGCGGTATATGAAGACATCCGATGCCGATGCGGAAAAACTCATGAAGGAATACGGCGAAAAATACGAATTTGCCGCAGGGGTAAAAGAATCCGCCCAGGCACGTAAAGCGGTCCTGGAACAGGCAAAAATAGAACTGGCCCTTAAAAATTTACTGGAATCGGAAGGGGCGGGGGCGTTTACCACCACATTCCAGGATCTTCACGGTCTGCCTCAGCTTCCCGGACTTGCCTGTCAGCGGCTTATGGAACAGGGGTACGGCTTCGGTGCCGAGGGCGACTGGAAGCAGTCAATGCTTACCCATGCCGCCAAGGTAATGGCAATCGGGCTGCCGGGCGGAGTTTCTTTCATGGAAGATTACACCTACCACATGGAACCGGGAAAGGAAGCCGCCCTCGGCGCGCACATGCTGGAAATATGTCCCAGTATAAGCGGAAAAAAACCGAGAGTTGAAGTGCATCCGCTGGGTATCGGAGGCAAAGCCGATCCTGCCCGGCTGGTTTTTGATGCCGCACCCGGACCGGCGGTACTTGCTACCCTGGTTGATCTCGGAAGCCGTTTCAGAATGATTGTCAACGAAATTGAAACAATCAGAATAAGGCACGCCATGCCCAAACTGCCTGTAGCGCGTGCTCTCTGGAAACCCCTTCCCAATCTGCGGGATGCGGCGGAGTCATGGATTATCGCAGGCGGCACCCATCATTCGGTTTATACTACTGCCCTGACTGGTGAATATTTCCGGGACTGGGCCGAGATGTGCGGTATTGAATATGTGCATATTGGCTGTGATACAAAACCGGAACGTCTGCAGGATGAACTCCGCTGGGTACAGGCGTATTTCGGTTAACTGCCTTTTCTGTCCAGTAATCTGAAAGTCACTTCTATTGTTTTATCCATGTCCATTGGTTTTGCCAGATGGGCGTTCATTCCGCTGGCCAGTGCCTTGTCAATGTCTTCCTTGAACGCGTTTGCGGTCAATGCAATAATGGCAACGGATTTTGCGTCTTTTCTGTCCATGGCACGGATTCTCATCGCCGCTTCGTAACCGTTCATTTTCGGCATCTGAACGTCCATGTAAATAATATCATATTCGTATTCTGCGGATTCACCGAATTTTTTAATCGCTTCATCACCGTCACCGGCTTCATCAATGTATATTCCCGTATTTTCAAGCATGTTAATGGCTATGACACGGTTAATTTCTATATCGTCCACAAGCAGCGCTTTTTTGCCTTTCAGACGGTTTGTTATATCCTCGAGTTCCACTTTTTCAACCAGTTTCATTTCCGTCTCTTCAAGCCATACGCTGAAATGGAATTCGCTGCCCTCTCCTTCAATGCTGTTTACTTCAATATCGCTTCCGAACATCTGAACAATGCTTTTGCTTATCGCGAGCCCCAGGCCAGTACCGCCGAATTTTTGTGATATTTTACTGTCCGCCTGCTGGAAGGGTTTAAATAATTTGGAAATATTTTCGGGTGAAATGCCAATTCCTGTATCTGAAACCGAAAAATTAACAAGCGTTCTTTTACCGGCTTTATCTTCTATGGATATTTTAAATGCTACTTTTCCCCTTTCGGGAGTAAATTTTACCGCATTACCCAGCAGATTTATTAACACCTGTCTTAGCCGCAGTGAATCACCCCTGAAACATACGTTTTCCGGAAGAAGGAAATTATTTTCAAAAACAATATGTTTTTCATCACACCGGGGCCGGATGATCGCCGCGACTGTATTGGCGAGTTTAAGGAGATCCATATCTTCCATAACGAGTTCGATTTTTTCCGCTTCAATTTTTGATATGTCAAGGATGTCGTTTAACAGACCGAGCAGGTGATGCGAGGAAACTTCTATCTGTGTAATGTTTGCCATTACGTCGCTGATATTATATGACTGTGCGGAAAGTTTCTTTTTCACTATTCCCGTCATTCCGATAATGGCGTTCATCGGGGTGCGTATTTCGTGACTCATTCGTGCAAGGAAATTCCCCTTGTGCTCATTTGCGAGTTTTGCGTCTATAACCGCTTTTTCCAGTTCTTCCTGCTGTTCCATGAGGGGGGTTACATCGGTGGATGTTATAATGTAACCGATTTTATTCCCTTTTTTATCGGTGAGGTAACTGGCTTCCCCCTTCAGGTATGCGGTAAGTTCCTTTATAAAGTAAATATCCGTTTCCCTTCTTTCATGGAGGGCTTTTATCGGATCGTATTCGGAATCCTTCGGATATAAACTGATTTCGGAATAGGGTTTTCCGAGAATATCTTCACGATTTTTTCCTATTGCCGAAATTCCGATATCATTGATAAAGACAACAATGAGATCCATATTGGTAATGACCAGCGGCCCCCTGTCAGCTTCCGCGAGGCTGTCAGCCATTTCATCAAATGAATTTGCCAAAGTTCCTATTTCATCCATTACCTGGGCGTTGAACCTGAAACTTCTTTCGCCGGCACGGAAACGTGTAATGCCTTTTACCAGATTGGTAATACTTGCGGTAAAAATGGACGCTATCCAGATAGCAATAAAAACAACAATAATTATCATGAGGCCTGCCGAAAGCCACATTTTATATGTTGTACCTACCAGGTTGGATGCCACCATTTCATTGGTTTCCTGAATTGAAATGCTGATTGTTTCGTCGGTAACCGAAATAATTTCTTCCAGCATTTTTTCGGTATAGCGGGCCGGTCTCTGGAAATCTTCAAGTCCGGCGCCGATGGCAACAAAACCAAATCCCCTTTTGGTATTGCCGTAGTTGCCGGTGTAATAGGGAATGGCAGCGGCAGTGTTGGGTTTCCATATACCGCCCCAGAAAATCAGGAACGAACCGGATCCGCCTTCTTTGGTAAGATCAAACCAGCCCGTACATTGCGGAGCATTGTTGAGATAACGGCCGTCAAGCCCTACCAGCCCGGCGGCTGTCAGCTGCGGCGCGGGTCTTTTGCTGCGGGACTGTTCAAAAAAGAGAGGCACGCCTTTGATGAATTCAATGTAACCAAGTCCCGATTCTTTCCATTCGTTGTAAATGCTTTCTTCAAGCCAGGGAACTTCGGGTTCTCCCGTTGAGGCATTGTAGCCGACAATTGAATGATGTCTTGGGTGGGAAATGCAGCGGCATTGGTAATCCCATATAAAAGCGTAGTTTCCTTCAAGGGCATTGGGCAGTTCCACATACCGTTCGTTCATTGGTGTTATATGATCTACGAATTCCATTATATGGCTGTGATCAAGCGCCAGTGTAACATAACCGGTTATCTGTCCCCTCCGCACAACCGGAGTTCCCCACCGGATTATCCCCCTGAACCGCTTTCCGTTTGGATTTTCCTTTCCCGCATACGCTTCTTCCCTGGGATTGAACAAAAAACCCCTTTCCGCGGTATTGTCGGGAGTGTACATACCAATCATATGGGATTTGACATATTCGCCGATTACATCTGATACATAAATTTCGCCGGGTTTAAGTTTTTTCAGTTCATCAAAATAGGTTTCCGCTTTTACAAAAGTATTCAAACGGTTTGATACGTTTTTAAGACGGCTGTCCATTAAATCCGAAGAGGTAATTTTTATGATTTCATTTCCCGCCGGATCGATATAGGTCATTTCAAGAAACAGCGGTTTGGTTTCCATCTCCCAGAGATCAGGGGGGCGGTTTCTGTAGTAAGTATCGTTTTCGGAATTGAATGACGGAGAATACAGTCCCTGGGCCAGCGGATCTTTTGAAACCCATGATTTTCCGTCTCTGGCAAGTACCCATTCCCGCTGCCTGACGACCCTGCCGTTCCGGTTATTTACAAAAAGCCGGTAGGCATTTTCACCCGGTTCTATCGACGCCGCATAAAGAATATCATTGTCGCGCTGATATAAAAAATCCGCGATACGGTTTGCCAGATCGGTACTGGTTCTCTCCATCTGGAGAATAGTGGAATTGTTAAGACCTTCAAGGGAATCCTCCAGGGCAATTTCACTCATTTTGGTCAGGGCGTCATTTGTTTCGGTTTTTATTGCACTTATACTGAGTTTTAAATTTGCCCCAAGGGCATTAAACTGTGTAATCGCGATTACGGTAAGCAGAACCAGGGGAATGACCATTACAATCACGAAAATAAATATCAGTTTGGCCCGCATGCCCAAACCCAGCCGTCTGAGCAGCCGCCCTATTGTTATTTCAATTTTTTTAAAGATACTCATGTTTCCTCAATTTTAAAAAGCCATTTGAAAAAACGGATAATGGCATTCAATATTCGGCGGAAAATTCCGGGGTTCTGCAGGCTGTATAACTTTCTGGTTGCTTCCGCCATTTCTTCCATGGTAAAATTGCGCCGCTGTATATTTTCTTCTACTTCAAGTTCAAGCCGGGAAAGTTCGCTGGATTTTTCGGTAATTGTTGCATTAATTGTCCGCCAGCCAAGGCTCTTTGCCGCTTCAAGCCGCCTTTCTCCCGCTATCAGAATATTTTTCCTGTTTATCAGAATGGGACTGATCTGCCCGTAACGTTTCAGACTCTCGGAAAGTGCATCAATATCGCCCAGTTCCCTGCGAATCCTTTTTTTAACTTTTATTTCTTTTATGGGTATCTGCATTATTTTCTCTTTAATCCAAAAGGGGATTATACTCGGGAATTTCAAGTCCGGTATTGGTTTCAATTACCGTTTCATCCGCCGTATCGGGTATATCAACAGGTTCCTTTTCAGGATTGACCGTGTTACCTGCACTGGGGGTTTCACTGATGATTTCCGGTTGTCCGAATTCCGGATGTATTATTTCCTGCTGTAAATATTCCTGCCGGTTAAAATCCGGAAAAAATGGTTCCGGTTGTTTTTCCGGTTGTGTATAATTGATAATGTCATCATCATCCCCGTCAAGCAGGGGGTTGTTGAATGACCAGGTAATTGGATTCCCCGGCGTATTGGTTTGGGGGGAATTTCTGTTCGGCGTGTTTGGCCTCCGGTTATTGTTCCGGTTATTTCTGTTATTCTGATTCTGGGTGTTCTGGGGGGATTCGGGGAAAAGGTCTGACGGTAAACTGGGCATTCTCAGGGAACTGAGGAGGATATTTTCGTCAATGCCCAGCGTTGTACCCCGCATTGTATTAATCGCAGTTGTAGATGACCATGAACTGTTTCCGTGCATGTCGCAGGCCTGGGTGGGCTGGGTACCGATGAGGAACGGAAGAATTACCTCCCCCTCATTGCAGGCCGGTGTTTTAAGCAGTCCCGATTTTACGCAGACAGTCGCGTCAATGATTCCTGAAGTGGGACGGACAAAATCTTTTCGGGGAAGCCCCTGGTGAATTTCCCTCATATAGTCGCCCCAAACCGGTCCGGCCAGGGTAGAACCGGTCAGTTCGGTTCCCAATGAATTTCCCGGTTTGTCAAAACCAAACCAGATAGCCGTTGTATAATAGGGACTGTATCCGACTGCCCATGCGTCTGACCAGTTCTGCGGCGTGCCTGTTTTTCCGGCTACCGGCATCCTGAATGATTTTCCGTTTTCATCCTTGAATGTAAACTTGGATCCCCATCCGGCTCCGTTGGCCAAACTTCCCTCTTCAACGGTTTTTTCAAGAATTTTGGACATAATATACGCGTTCTGCTGGCTGATAATCTGGTTGTTTCCGGAACGCCTCTGCTGTAAACGGAGTTCCCGTTCGGTATCCAGTACGACCCTGCCGTTCCGATCTTCCACATAACGTATGGCGATGGGCGTAACTTCCCTGCCTTCGTTTCCGAAAATCGAAAAAGCCCTTGCCATTCTCAGCGGCGAAGCAGAGATGATACCCAGTCCCAGCGGATAAACCCTCGGAAGGGTGCGGCGGATTTGGTTCGGGTCGGTTATACCGAGCAATGCGGCGGAGCGGTCAATTGCTGCGTCAAACCCTATTGTATCCAGAACCCTCAGTGAAGGAACGTTCATTGAATGTGACAATGCGTCGTATAACAATACCGACCCTTTCCATTCACCCCGGAAGTTCAGCGGAATATAGGGGGTTCCGTCTTCATTGTGAAAGACAATAGGTACATCGTAAATGAGGGATGCAGCGGTCAGTTTTTTGCTGTCTATTGCCGCCGAATAGTACAGTGGTTTGAAAGAGGATCCCGGCTGAATGCTTCCCTGGGTGGCCCTGATTAGCTGATTGGATTCATCATATTTGGAACCGCCGATAATCGCGGTGATATAACCTGTCTGGTTTTCCAGGGATATCAGGGCGCCTTCTACCACATTTTGCTCGGTATTGGTTTTAAGGTTTCCGAATCCCGCGTTGGTGATTATTTTTAGATCCTGAAGGCCGAATGCAAGCGCCGCCATATCAACAATCGGGTTTACCGTTTTCGTATAACGGGAAAGGGATTTTTGCTCGTTCTGTGCCGCCGATGTTGAGTGAATGTCACCCAAATCGAAACAAAGCGTCAGAAGATCTACTATGGGTATATAGTTTTTTTCCGCCTGGAGGTTGCTTCTTCCCCTGGTGGCGGAAAATTCCCTGTTTGCCTTCGCAAGTCCCCCGGTCATTAATTTTTCCGCCGCTTCCTGATGGCGGAGGTTAAGTGTTGTATATACCACGTAACCGTCACGGTAATAATCCATGGAACCGTACATCATGCTGTCCAGTTCGCGGCGCACATATTCGCTGAACCAGGGTGCTTTATCTTCACGGTGGAAATAGGCCGCCGTGGAAGCGCGTGTGTAATCGTAGTTATCCCAATAATCGGTAAAAGAAGCTTCCGCATCTTCGCGTGTTGCAAATCCGAGTTCTATCATCCGGTCCAGTACGGCGCGCTGCCTGTTCATGGCGACATTCGGATTATCAAGCGGGTTGTACCGTGACGGACTGGAAAGCTGGATTACCAGCAGCGCCGCTTCGGCAAGGGTTATTTCTTTGGCACTGTGGCCGAAAAAATATTTGCTCGCCGCTTCAACTCCGTAAGTACCCGGACCCATGTACATGTAATTGAGATAAATTTCAAGTATTTCGTTTTTCGTATAACGCCGTTCAAGCTGGAATGCCCACCACAGTTCTTTCACTTTTCTGCGGTAAGATCTTTCACTGCGGTCGGTATAAAGCGTTCCCGCTACCTGCTGGGTTATGGTTGAACCGCCGCCGAGGGATTTTCCTATCAGCTGTCCGAAAAGAGCGCGGGTAATCGCTTTTGGGCTGAAACCCTTGTGACTGTAAAAATGAATGTCTTCACGGGCCAGTACAGCCTGAATCAGGTGCCTTGGTAGATCGCTCAGGGAAACCATTTCCCTCTTTTCGTCCGCAGAAAATTCTGTTATGAGGTTACCTTCGATATCAAGTATTTTCGTCGGAAGAGCCGGGGCAAATTCCACAAAATTTTCCTGATTTTTTATGTTTGTGGTTTCCGCCAGTGAAAAACCAAGTCCAATACCGATAATAACCGCCGCAGTAACTATAAAAAAAGCGAAAATTATGGCTATTGAACCAGAACTCAAGGAAGAGCCCCCGCCTTTTCCCATAATCAAAGCCTATGGGAAAAACCCCTAATAGTCAAGGTAAAATTACTAAAAAAAAAGGCCGGTTTTCACCGGCCCATGCCCCTTGAGGCATATCGGACATGCAGTGATTTGGGAGGGGAACTACATGTCCGACATTTACAGTATCGGCAAAATTTAGTGCTAACTTTAGTGAAATTTTTTCGTCATTCTTTCTCTTCGACATCTATATCAACCGCAAGGGCAACCCGGTAGGTTTTTCCCCGCTGTACCGTAATGGTTTTTGTCAATGTGTAATCACCGACCTGGAATTTCGCTTCATGTACGCCGGGTTCCGCCGGGACAGGGTTGTTTTCCCGTGGTACCGGAACATTGTTTAAAAACATTCTGGCATTTTCGGGGCCTTCAAAAATAATCAGGGGAGTGGGATCCTGCAGGTTGATAATCAGTTCCAGGACTTTCGCTTTTTCTATCATGAAGCGGCGGCTTTCATTCCGGTAATCTTCCGAGAGTACCACCAGATGATGCTCCCCTTCCCTGAGAAGCCGTTCTTCATCGATATTTTCAACCATGATATCGTCAATAAGCAAAGTAAAAGGTTTGCCCTTCAGTTGATCAGGGAAACGCGGTATCAGTTTTACCGCACCTTCATCACCCAGAATCGGTCTTGCGATGAAGCCGAAACGCATATCTTCGAGTTCATCGCTTGTGCCCTTGATGATGGACATGAGTCTGAACAGAATGGGAAACGCCGAAGGAGGGGTTATTCCCGGCGGAACTGTGGCATATGGACTGGATCGTAAACCATGGCCTGTGCGAATCGGTATCTGATACACAATTTTCAGTTTGTCGGGAAGGGGTTCAAAGGCGATACGTTTTCCTTCAAGATCATTTACCCCGACGGAAGGTTTGCGATCAAGTTCCGAAAACACAACCATAGCCAGACTGCCCCTGTATGACAGCCATGCCTGGGGGGCGGAAATTTCCAGTTCAACGCCCTTCAGAAAACGGATGCCGCTGTCCAGCAATATTGCCGCCGCACCGTTGGATGGCAGGCTGGCGGAACTGCCTTCGGGGTTTTCGGCGGACAGTACCAGTTCTCCTGTTACCAAAGCGCGGAACGATTCTGCTCCGGCAGGCAGTGCGAGAATGGAAAATAAAATTGCGCATACAGCAAATGCTCTGTGCATTAACGTCCGCCCGGCAGGAATAAAAATTTATCAGGGTCCCGGGCCTTTCCATTATGCCGTAATTCAAAGTGAAGATGAGGGCCGGTGGATTGTCCTGTAGTTCCCACCCACCCGATAAGAGTACCTGATTTTACATTTGATCGCAAGCCGATCGCGGTTTTTTGCAGATGGCCGTACAGGCTTGCCCAGTCATTGTTATGTTTTATTATGATATAGATCCCGTATACAGGGTCATCGCCTATTTCGGTAACGATGCCGCTTCCCGCCGCATATACTTCGGTTCCGGCAGGTGCGGCAAGATCCACCCCCTCGTGGAGACGGATGTTTCCGGTAACGGGATTTCTGCGTATACCGTAACTGCTGGTCAGCCGGTATGAACGGAGCGGAAAAATGAAACCTTTATTCAGAAAAAACGCCCGTTCTGTCGCGTTAAATTCCCCTCCGGGGTAAAAATAGAAGTTGATTCCGGCTTTTATCAATGCGGAATCGGCTTCTTCCGGGGGAAAACGGCTGGAAGCCATGAGATATTCCAGATCTGATCCCGGTTCTTCCGGTATAAAAATCCCGGGAGCGCCTGGCAGGAGTACAGGTTTGCCTGTTTCCAGTTCCGATTCGTGGTTCAGCCGGTTCAAACTTGCGAGCGCGGAGTAGGGTATGCTGCATCGGGCGGCAAGGAAAAAAATGTTTTCATCTTCCCGGGGTATATACCGGTACAGGGAAACAGAATCGGCAATAGCCTGTGCGCTTTCGCGGTTATCATCACGGCGGACTTTATCCCGGATATAAACCCTCCTCCGGTTTATTTCCACATCCGCCATTAATTTTTTAAAAACTTCGTCTCTGAAGTCAAGCCTTGCGATTAGGGGATAATCATCCTGACGGGTATCTTCGGCATGACATAAAACCGAAATTGCCAAAAAAAAGGCAAGGGTATAGCCCTTGCCGTATTTTCCCATAACCTTTTTACTATTCGCCGGTTATGGCTTCAACCGGACAGACTGATGTACAAGCACCGCAATCCACGCATTTTTCCGGATCTATGGTGCGTTTTTCGTCTTTTTCGACAATTGCTTCCACCGGACATTCACTGTCACAGGCGCCGCAATTTGTGCAGGCATCACTGATTTTATATGCCATATTATACCCCCGGGTTATATTTGATGTGGTAAAAGTACCATAAATATCCTATAATTGCAATATACCTGAACATCGACTTAAAAAGGAAATTTATGGATAACAGGGAATTAATTGAAAATTTCAATTCTCACGGAGATAAAATTCTGGAATCATTCTACGGTCCGGAATCGGTTCAGGCTGAAAAAAAACGCTATATTTCCCTGATGGAAGGTATTTCTGAACAGGCCGGTTTTCCCGCCGAATTTTCTCCCTCAGGGGATTTGCGTGTATTCAGTGCGCCCGGGCGTACCGAACTGGCGGGAAACCACACCGATCATAACCGGGGCAGGGTTCTTGCGGCTTCCATACAGATGGATGCCGTAGCCGTAGTCGCCCCTCTCGATAAACGGCAGATATTTTTTCGTTCAACAGGTTTCCCCGATGTACTATTAAATCTGGATGATAAGAACGGACAGCCTGACCTTTTGCCGAAACAGGAAGAACATGGTACAACCGAATCGCTGATACGGGGAATTGCTTCGGAATTTTCCCGCCGGGGGGTAAATCCGGGAGGTTTTTGTGCCAATGCCTCGTCCACTGTTTTACGGGGATCGGGTCTCTCATCATCCGCCGCACTGGAAGTATTGATTGCGAAAATATTCGACAGCCTGTACGGGGGAGATAAATGTTCTGCACTTGATCTTGCCCGGATTGGACAGAAAGCGGAAAATGTTTTTTTCGGGAAACCCTGCGGCCTGATGGATCAGGCTGCCTCTGCTTCCGGCGGGGCTGTCGCCATTGATTTTGCCGACCCCGCTTTACCGCTGGTAAAAAATATTGAATTCAACCCCCTGGATGCCGGTTATGCCCTCTGCGTGGTAAATACCCGGGGCAGCCATTCGGATTTAACTCCCGATTATGCCGCCATACCGCAGGAAATGAACAGTGTCGCCGAATTTTTCGGGAAATCGTTCCTCAGGGAAATTGAATTATCGCAGGTACTTTCCGGCATTCCGGAAATCCGGAAACAGGCAGGGGACCGTGCACTTCTGCGCGCGATTCATTTTTTCGAAGAAAATTCACGGGTAGATATTATGGCAGGACTGCTGGAAAAAATGGACAGAGCCGTAAACCATCAGGATAAAAAAATGCTGATGGAACAGTATCTGGACATGGTAAATGAATCGGGGGATTCATCCTGGAAATTACTGCAAAATATCTATTCCACAAGGAAACCTGCCGAGCAGGGTGTGACTCTTGCGCTTGCCGCTTCATGGGAATTTTTCCGTAAACACGGAATAAAGGCCGCTTGCAGGGTTCATGGCGGGGGATTTGCCGGTACCATACAGGGTTATATCCCTGTTAATCATGTTGAAGGGTACCGCATTGCCATGGAATCAATTTTCGGTCCCGATGCCCTGACTGTTTTACGTATCAGGCATGAAGGTGCAGTGGAGATTGATTTCAGAAAATGATACCCATAGATCAAATTTTAAGTGATATTTTATCCTGGATTTTTGTTCTGAATATTCCGGTCAAATTTAAATCCAATACAATTTGTCTGGTACTGTTGGGACTCGTTTGTCTGCCTTTGATTTTTTTATCACTCCGGGAATTCGTTATTTTTCTGTCCGGAAGAAGAAACCGCAGACCCCTGCCCAATGAAAGAACCCTTGCCGCAGCGGTAATAATCGCCCCCCTGATTTTTATCGATCTTGTTTTCAGTGTGTTCGGGTTTCATTATCAGTATTTTATTCCAGCTGTCTGTCTTGTCATGAGTTTTTCACTGGGCATATTTGAATTATGTCTTTTTATGACCGCCTGTCTTTCCGTCAGAAGCAGGAAAACAAGACCGCGGATTACCGGAGCGGCGGTATTTTTCATTTGTATTTTATCTGCCGGTCTGTTCTTCCCCCTGCCGCTTCTGGTTCTGGAATTTCCTTCTTTGTTTTTTCCCGCTGTTTTTTCACTGCTGGTTTGTTTTGTCTGCATCGGTTTTGCCCTTGCGCGTTTGGCCCATGGAAGGGAACACCGTTATTTTCTGGCAGCCGCGGCGCAGATGTTTGTAATCGCACTTTCACTTTCATTTCCTTCCGCGGAATTGCAGATCATTATGCGCTCAATCCCCGTTTTATTTATGTTGATTTTCTGGAAAACGGTATTAAATAAAAAATTACTGTATACCATTACCATTCCGGATGAAGATGAAACATCACGTATTTCTGCCCTTAAATATGTTGATTTGGAAAGGCAGGATAAACCTGCTGCCGGCGAAAATGCAGAAGAACTGGAAGAACTGGAACCGGCCGATGAATATGAATTCTGGCTGCCTGATTCCGCCGCAACAGACGAAGGAGCTTTTATTCCCCGCGAATTCCTCAATTTGCTTGATAAAAAATCCGTGGGGGAACTTAAACCCGGTGAATTTCTTCAGCGGGAAATGACGATTCTGTTTTCCGGTATCAGGCAATACAATGATATGTTTTCCGGTTCATCGCCGGAGGAAGGATTCAATTCCATCAATTCGCATCTGGCCTGCATAGCTCCGGCGATTGAGCAGTTCGGAGGCTTTATCTACAAGTATACCGGTGACGCGGTAATGGCCCTTTTTCCCCAGCCCAACGGACCCGATATGGCAGTATTGGCTTCATTGGAAATACAAAACAGAATCGGCGGGTATAACCGGAGTAAATTAAAAGGTTACTGTCCGCCTGAAATAGACATCGGTGTTCATACCGGGACGATTATACTGGGAGTGGTGGGAGTTCATGACCGCCTGCAGACCACTGTAGTTTCTGATGCTGTTAAAATCGCCGGACGTGTGGAAGGGCTTTCCAGGGCTTTCGGAGTTTCATTGGCAATAAGCAGCCAGACATTTGTCAAACTGGAACATCCGGAAGATTATATGTACCGCTATATCGGTAATGTTAAACTAAAAGAAAAAGACGAACCTGTCTGCATATATGAGATTCTGAACAGTACCGATAAAAATTATCTTGATAAAAAGATGGCTTCCAACCGGCTTTTTGAACAGGGTTTGTTTGCATTTGTACAGAAGGAGTATGAAGAAGCCATGGATAATTTTACCGCAGTACTCGGTATACTTCCCGACGATCTCGCGGCCAAAACATACCTTGATTACTGCAAAGAAAAGCTGGCAGCCGGAAATAATGAATAATGATATTAAGGAACTATTCACACTTATAACAGAAGCAAAGTATCCTGTCGCGATGACCGGTGCCGGTGTAAGCACGCTTTCCGGTATACGTGATTTCCGCGGAAAAAACGGTCTCTACAATGAATTGGATGCGGAAAAAATTTTTGATATCAGCTATTTTGAACGTGATCCTTCGCTTTACTATAACAAAGCAGGTTCGTTCATTTACAACCTTGATGAAAAAATACCTTCTGTGGTGCATACAGTTTTGGGTGAACTGGAAAAACGCGGAATCCTCAGGGCGGTTATAACCCAGAACATTGATTTGCTTCATCAGAAAGGCGGAAGTAAAAAGGTAATTGAAGTACACGGTTCGCCCAGGGTACATTACTGCCTTCGCTGCCCCGGCATCAGAATGAATTTTGAGGATGCTGCGGCAATTGTCCGTTCCGGCGCCATGCCCCAATGCCCGAAATGCGGCAGGGTTTTAAAACCGGCCATTACCTTTTTCGGAGAAAGCCTGCCGGCTGACGCTCTGCGCGAAGCTTCCTCTGAAGCCCAGAAAGCCAGCCTGATGCTGGTTCTGGGAACCAGTTTAACCGTATACCCTGCTGCTTCAATGCCGGATCATACCCTGAGGAACGGCGGACAGATCGTCATTGTAAACAATATGCCCACCCATCTTGACCGGCAGGCTTTAATGCACTTTGAAGAACTTGAAACAGTATTTAACGGGTTAAGTGAGCTG
>Ga0123353_10006941_pt1 | contig 15221 bp, 5 predicted proteins | sample TergutLab28metaG_3_FD_92763 | JGI IMG/M metagenome (GOLD analysis project Ga0123353, IMG submission 92763) | Labiotermes labralis P3 segment gut microbial communities from Petit-Saut dam, French Guiana - Lab288 P3 | ecosystem: Host-associated > Arthropoda: Insects > Digestive system > Gut ... | reverse complement strand
TGTAAAACCATTAAAATCACATTATCTGATTAAAAATGGATTTAAAATTTCTCCAACATGTTTCAATCCCTCTATGGGATCATTCTCAGGCAGCGTAAATTAGTGTAGGTATGAAGTTACTAAGACAGACTGTTCTCACATTGCACGGTAATAAAATAATACTGCTTGAATCGAGTGATCTCTAATAATAATAATAATAATAATAATTTCAAAACCGCTATTCTTTACACAGGTTAGAGTTCTAACTAAAAGAATTAATTTTTACTTGTAATTTATTTAGACACCTTTTGAATATATCATTAGTTGATCGAATACGAGGATTAACAGTGAATAATTAATTGTAAGGAGTAAGGAAGGAAGCACTCATACATATGCGTAACTTGGATGGGGGAATGCCCCTGTAATAATTTTTTTATCTCAGAAGATTTGTTTTGCTACTGATTTGAAGAAGGGCAAATTAAAAAAAAATGGAGTGAGCGTGGGGGAAGGGATGTACGTATATTAAGCGAGTTTTCTTCAGGCACTGAAAAACACCTCTACCACAATAAGAACAGCAGAACTTGCTGACATTTAGGGAGGTGCTGGAAGGTTTTGCATCATGCTGAGTTTAATGTTTATATTCAGCACAAAACACTAAATATTATTATATATATATGTTATCGAAAAAAAGAAGACGAACTGAGCCCAACATGTAGTACAATAAATGTACAAACTTTAGTCGGAAAATTTGACGTTCATAGGGCCGTGCATCGTAATATATTTCTATAGCAAAACCAACTAGATTCTACACTGTATCAAATTATTTTATTTTGGAATGACACACTACATATTTCAGAGGTCTTTACGTCCATCATCAGGAGTTCAAGACTGTACATACAGCAACAGACATATGTCAAACAGATACTGCTGTCAGCTTGCTATCTGTTTGACATACGCCTGTTGCTGTATGTACAGTCTTGAACTTCTGATGATGGACGGAAATACAGTCCGAAATACGTAAGGTGTCATTCCAAAATAAAATAATTTGATACATTGTTGCATCTAGTTGTTCTTACTATAGAAATTTAGTCGGAAAACCTAAGGACAAGAGACGGCATGGGAGATGTAACTGAGCTGACTCTAAACAGTAAATGCTTGCGGCACATTACCAAAGACTGCATTTTAGCCATCGCTCTTCGCATAACCTCCAATGACAATATTTTATTTCTATAATTACATATTTTCTTCTTTTTATTTTACTAAATTTTATGTGCCCAAAAATGGTGCGCAGGGGAGAGAAGTGTGATTTAAATACCAGGCATAAGGGGAGGGGGACGGCCCAAAATTTATTTGCTTCGAACGACAGAATATGTAGACCCGTTGTTGTTTGTAAGAAAGAAAATCTGATATAAGAAGACAGGAAATATACGTATAAAGTAACACTGAGGTGCATTTGGATATTAGCGCCCTGGATTCTTCTCAGATGGCTGTGCAACATAACTCAGTTTGCTCACACTTTTTGTTGAAGTTCAAAAAGCTATATATTACAACAGGCTATAATATAAGCTAGGTGCAGTTTTGTTCTTCTTTGAAAAATTGATTATTTATCTGTGTTGCTGTTGTGCTATTAAACGTATCGCTCACTGATAACCTCAAACGATTATCCCCAAAAATGTTTGGTCATTTATTAATTAAGAGCAATATTTTGGTCACCATAAGTATGAATAATTTTTTATCTGTCTCTCTCTACCTTAAATATCCGTCATGAAATTCAAATTTTGCGCCGCACTATTTTTGACTTCCTACGGCCTGTTAGCTGTGCCGTATTTTTCGTATTTATCTCACAAAAGGCGCGATTTCGAGAGAGGATATTTGAGGTGATATTTGATTCTTGACTTTATCTGAGTCTCTTCTTTTCCAGGAAGAATTCAGTAAGATACTCAGCACAGACCTACTGGAATCTTCATGCTAACTGCAAAATATTTTTTCCCGATTTTAACCATGAATTAAATTTCATAACAATGTGTCCTGTGAAACCGAATTGCTTAGTGCGGACGGACGGACAGAAGGACAAAAGAATCGACATAACGAAGTTAGTACTTGTCTTTCGAAAATTTAGGAACGCGCCTAAATTGAAATTTATGGGCAACATATTTCAGGCTGTAAACTGGATTCTGTCCATCGTCTATGTCTTTGTAAATAAGCAAGAGCTTTCGGTTTCCATAAACAAAATTATCTTGTCCAACTGAAAGACAATTAGCTTCTCAGGCATGATTGTACATCGGGACTCTCAGTAATTAATTATTCTACGTGATTTCGGATTTATTTTCTTCATGTTTGTAAAAAGTGCAAAATATAAAGGTTTAATTTGAGGTTACATTTGTACTTCCGTCCTCATGTTTACTTCCTTAATCTCGATAATTTACGTTTAGAATTGTTTACAAAATGGTAAGTATTTAATCAAATATAAAAATAGAAGTCCATGACCTTGACTCAATTGGAAGAAAAGACAGACACACTCTTCTTCCTTATACCCTCACTTTAACTACTTGTAACAAGAAGGGTTCAACATACATAAATAAATATGTCCCCTAATCATGTGCGGCAGGTGCAAAGGGAGAGTAGACGTAATCGCCTTCTTAACCTCGGCGCTCGAAGTTATGCGTCAACACCAAACCCCGGCCGTTCTATAACCGCAAAAGATACTTGGTTCCTTTGGTACAGCAGGATTTGTGAACCCCAGGGCCAGTCTGGGCGGGTGTGGACGATATGATGTAGTTTCTCTATCTTTTGTATTGATATGAATCTTCAGTCAGTCGGTATGAGATAGCTGGATCCGACACCGGCCAGCAGGGTAGTTCATGCGACGATATCAGCTTTCATAAGCAATGTATAGGCCAGTAAATTAGCTCATATTACAAGCAACAGTGCGGAATAACTAACTTGATGTTGTCGTGTTGTGATTGACAGCCCTCCTACAACCGGATCTAAACAGCCTAAAATAAATCGTCCAGACTAACTCCATACATTGCTTAGTGTACCTTTGATTACAGGAGAGGAGAATTGAACCAGCGTTCGTCAGGGCCAAATCACGCTGTCACTTTCACGAGACCAAGCGGCATTTCCTTTAATCCAATATGCCCCTCCTACGGTGTCTAATTACAAACAAAATGAATAATACAAATGACAATTCCGTCCAGTTTCAGTTAAACACACAGTGAATTCCTACGAGATTAAAATAAAGAATACTACATTGAATCTTTTGTTTTTATTAATTTCCTTAGTGAAAGATGAAGTTGTTCAATTACAGCACGTATAATATGGAAGCTGGATTATTAGTATCTTTTTTAAAAATTCAAGGTTTGGAGCCACAATAATATATTTCACAAATAGACAGCATATTTTTCTAGACCAGTTTTAATATTCTTCTTTATCTACGCATACTTAATAGGAGTAAATTCAACTGCTGTAATTTTTCCAACCAATATTTTTACTGATATATCTTTCTATAATATACGCTTTATGTCAAGTGAAGATTATAAGTAATAATCACACAAAATGCCGCCAATACAACTGTATATTTATGACATAGTATAAACGTGTATGCTTACCTCTCATAAAAGCCATTAGTTATAATAAACGAGAATTTACATGCTTCATGCTTCTGCACACACACACTTTTAAGGCGAAAGTATAGAGTGACTTAATATATTAACTTATAACAAAGATTCTAATCGTTCTAATTATAATATCGTCAGTACTTATGCAAATAAATATAACAGTATTAAACATGAATATTTAAGCTACAAAATTTTGGTGTATTGATTTTAAAAAATACAATTAAAAAAATGTTGATCTGCAAATACAGATATTTATAGGATATTAAATTATAATAGGAAAACTACTGAGAACGTTTTTGTGATTATTAATGATTACGTAAATACAACGGAATATTCAGCTGAATGTTACATATAATCAAGCAAAATACTATTCAGTTTTGTTTAGTATTTAATTACTTCATGTGCCCCCAAAAACAGATATTGTTTTTCAGAATGTCACATTCAAACAATTCCAAATTTTAGAGCACCAGTCTCACACCCGCAGGTGGTCAGATTGCCTTATGCGGGCCAGAGCCACACTTACAAGTTGTGTATGTGCTATGAACATTACACAACAATTAAGACTGTTACGTATTCCACATGCTGTTATTTTTTCACGTGCGAACCGCGAAACAATACCAGCTCACAGTAACGAAAGTGGTCTTTTGTCATGAAAAGGATGGAGGTCCACGGTTTAGGGTCTGGTGGCGGTTACATGTACGATTTACTGTAATACCAAGAAACTCTGCATTACATTTTATATGCTTGTTTTCACAATGAAAACATTTTATAAAACATAAGGCTACCTGGCATCATAATGGATATGGAATATGTTTCTTACGAGATACCAAAAATTTTGGTTTATTATGTGCATAAATATTTTTCTTCAAATGAACAATATATTTATATCTTCACTTGCACAGCGTGGTCAACAATACGAGGCATGAAGAGGAAGAGTGAATTCCACTGAAACTCTCCTTCTAATGTACGAGGAAATTATGGACCATTCTAATAACACTAGCAAAAGTACGCGGCCTGCAGAACCATTATTATAAAACCAGATATAATATTAACCTTTTGACGCCTAATGTCAACTTTAGTGGTCGTACTGCACCGCTAACCTCTAAAGTTGCATTTTATATATTTATTCAATAAATATAGGTACTGAATATTTTAAACATGGTATATACTCCCCTTTTTTCTCTTCAAAATGAAGTTTGTTTCATAATTCTAACATATTTGGTTCCTGTATTATTCACATTTTATATACAGGGTGTGTTAAAATTTAAAAAAAAATAATTCCGGCGCCAAAAGGTTAAGCGCTTTTGCAAAGTTTCAAAACGCCACATCTTATTTTGTATTGCCGGTCCACCCGTCCATCCGCACGGAAGAACTCGGCTCCTCCATTAAAAAATTTTTGTGAAGTTTTGTTTGCAGGTTTTCCTGAAAACTGCCGAGAAATCTCAAAGTGGCTGCAACCGGAGAAAAGTAAGAGGCAGTTGAAATGAATACCTATGAACATTTATTAATACTGTGGTTATAGACGTTACCATGATAGCGTTCCATATGAGTCGAAAACACAAACACTCCATAGTAATCCGTAATGCATCTTATTTACTTCATAAAATTACAGTATTCGTATTTCAGAAAATAAGAGGCTGTAAGCCTAAAATTTCTAACTAAGTCTAGGGTTATTAATTATTTGCGCAATTAGCTTTAGAATATTCATAAAATCCTATATGAAATATTTCTTTTAAATAAGCAATTATAAACGTTTCAGAAGGATGAACTTTTGTTTGTGTTTTCAGGAAGTTTTAACATAAACAAAACTGAACTAAATGTATTGTACAAATATCAGTTCTGCACAACGCTGAAATTTAAAGTGTCCTAAGAAAAGACATAACGTCGTGCAACATGCACATCATTGTAAAAAAAGAATAGTTGTGACTAGGTAACCTTAAGATATTAATTAATTTTCTATACTAAATAATATGACTTAATCATATTGTAAGGCACTTCAACTTATTTTAATAAAACCAGAATGGTTGATCGCGAAAAGTATATATTTCACTAGATTGTTTTACGATGTCCTTAATTTACGGTTGTATTTCTGTCGCCGTTAGGACACACGCTGACTATATACGGTCACATTGTTGGGGTTGAAGTAACTTGGTAAATGCACGTAAATCAAAAAAGCAAAAAAAAAAAACGAATTTTGCGAACTACGCTATTTTATTAGTAATGAAAATTATGAATTTAGGTAGAATTAGTTGCTTATAATTTTGCATAACTCATTCTTGGAACACGTTTCGAATAGTTCTTGCGGGCCGGATATCAGATTGATATCCCTGAAAAAAGCATCTGTCTTATGGGAAGGGGAAATCTTATGCAATTTCTTAGTTTGACTGACTTGGAAGCGCAGGATTTCTTCGGTGTAGCAGGGTCTACAGCGTGACTGCAAATATGCCCCATAAATTGTCCAAATCGCTTTTTCTCCCCAGGTGTGACAGTAATGTTATTCATTTCCAGAAATTAGGCAGTTTTCTTGGAAGAAATCCAAATTCATCTTCGACAGTGTTAATGGGCCCTGAACTTAGAATAAACTTGTCTAATGAACTTTATGCCTGAAGTCGTGCATTTTTTTTTTAAATTTACCGCTGTGGACGTTTAGGAACCATAAAAATTTTAATTAACAATAAATAATTAGAGGTTTTCAAAGTACTGTAAAAAGTATTAGTTAACCAATGACGGAAATTCTCGAACGTTGGGTGACGATTTGCACAAAAGTTGAGGACATGTCGTCAGAAATGTCACGTCTTGAAAATTGAAATAGCTTATAAAATGGCAGACAGGATTTCGCGGCCATAATTAAAGTGTCTTAAGTCCGAAGAGGATCATTAAAATCATGTGTCGCGCAAATTAAATGTCTCCAATTTATGTATTCAGCTTGAACTTACCACTTTTAAGCTATAAACTGTTATTTGTACAAAACCTATATACAGCCCATAATTATGCCAAAGTGGACGGGGGGGGGAATCTGTGAATGTATGAGAGGGCAATGTGACCCTTGTAGTAGAAACTGGAATGTAATCCTACCTACGTTGAGAATACGGTAATTTTTTTTCAATATCATCACAAAGGCGGCCGAATCCCATTCCGTTACGATTCCGAAAAAATGTATGCCTGTAACACTACTGAGCTACGCCGTGCAGTTCAACTTCTCTCCCGTTCACTTTCCTAGTTAATTAAGAGCGTCCATCCCTGTGATATGAGGCGTAAATTGAGGAAAGGATAAAGCTGGGTGGACAGCATTGAGTCTTGACAAGGACACACCTCGTTCGACGATATCTTGCCATGGTGTTTCCTTCCATGGGTTCTTATGAAGATAGCGGTCATAGTACGGACTAACACAAACCGAGTAATTTGACGTAAAGAACAAATTTTCTGACTTGTGTTCGAGAGGATTCCAGCTAAGACATAAACAATGGCAATGCCTTTGGTGACTGAGAATTTTCGTGTCATTCCAAGTTTATTCTTGACCTATTCTAAAGTATTACCACAAACTAAGTCTTGAGCACTTCGTTTTATATTTTCTACTTCAGTATCCGCTAATCACCTCATAAATTCGTCACTTGACACTGCGTAAGCCGATATTATGACAAATATGCTAAATCAAATATAAGAAAATGAAGGAATGAATAAAAGCCTAGGCCCTTTTTATAAATTGTCTCTTCGGTTGAACTGTTATTTGGAGAATTTCTTCTACTGTAGGATACGAAGAAGCAAGAACTCTTAGAGCGAGATGTAATGGAAAGAACTAAAGCAAATAGATTAAAATCCTACGAAGTCATTTCTAAAAAAATTAAAAAAAATTAGCCTTATTCGGAGGGAAAGTTCTTTTAAAGCGTAAGCCTCAAAATAATATTAGTTGCAATTCTGTACTGAAATTGATATTCCTACTAGAAAATTATTCTAAACAAATTTCGCTTGAAAATATTTTTGTATTAAACTACATTTAAAGCTTTAATTTCTTTGGTGGTTTTGAGAAATTCAACGATAAAAGAAAAATATTCTTTTAGCAGTAAATATTTAAAGTAAGACACTCTTCTTACCGTAGCTACGGTATTACATAATTACAGATTTAGCATTATGTAGTTTACAGACTTTACCTTTTAGGCTAAGATTTTTTCTTAACAGCCTGAATACGACATCTCGTGTTCGTATAAGTAAATTCAGCGTATACACGAGATATACATAAATTATCTTCATAGATATTCTCTTTTCTTTTCGACCAACAAAACCGTGCATTGTTTCTTGCCTCGCGGGTTGACAGAGACTGAACTGAAGAGGCACGCACTGACGCTTACTGATGCAGTGCAGTGTAAAACTAAGCTTGGATTCTGCCTGCCTCATAATAAATGAAATTATATCTATGCTTTTATAACTTTTTTATTTTCATGTAAACCTATGAAGACAATTTACAAACAAACTGTTTAAGCTTACATGAATATAACTAATGTCTCCGGAACTTTTCATGTTTATCTACCCAAGTCACACAGTGACACAGCTTCGTGGTTGTCACTGTAAGAATCTCGGTTAAAGCCATACGTTTTTCTACTTTTGTACACAGGAAAGGAGACTGAAGAATCCCTGGTTCTTTGAGGCATAAAACCAATTAAATTTTTCAATTTACATTTGAGCTGCTTTTATATTTTTCTTGTCAAAGTGAATAAAAGATATAGGACTTAATATAAATCCTTTCTTCTCTGTGACCAGTGCGCAAATAACTTTTCGGATTGAAATTGTTTTTTCTGAGTGATTTAACTCCTGCGTGTGAGTGTTTCATTTTCATAGTCTGTTTGTGTCATATTTTTTGTCAATTCTATATATAACGAGCTAAAATCACAGTTCGGGTCATCAAGTATAAACTTTTTGCATCGTATCTGGCGAATCTATGACAAATTCACCTGAATGAGAAACGTAGCTCTAATGAAAAAGTGTTATGACACATACCACATCAGTCTTCTCTCAGCTGCTTTTGAAGGAGAAAGAGACAAATTTAAAATGTATCTGTCCTCCGTTGTTAAAATGGAGCATGGTTCAACTGAAATGAGCTGCGAGATAAGTTCGGTCTGGCTTTGTTGTTCATGAATTATTCAGTATTGGGGCATGTTCAAAATATGGTTGAGTTTGCAGTAACGTTCAGCTGGTACCAAAGCAACAGCAGTGGAAACACACATCAATAAATACGTCCGCGAGCACTCCAGGCGACTTGTATCATATGCCTATGCTATTGCAGTCGTACAGTACACCCTTCTCATACGGCGAGTCTTTGACCTATTCCAATCAGTCTCTGTCGTTTCACATTTATAGCCCCCTAAGGTGAAAGTTCAATTTGCGGTTAGGTTTTGGTCATAGGGGCTATACAAAGTTAGAGTTTCAGGAAACATTTATGGTCATTTGCCCCTTGCGTATCAGGATCATTATCACAGAAATGATACGAGGCAATATAACATTTTAGGTTATCATGAAGGTGAATACGAGGTATGTAGATTGCGATCTCCCGGAATAAAATGTGTTGCAATCGGAGTTAATGCACGTTTTTTTAGAGAATCCTGCTACTTGCGCCTCTCAGGTTTCTTCGAAACGTTATAAACCCGTACAGAACTACACGGTAACAAAAGCCAAAAGATTGTATTCTAAATGAGTGTAATGCCACAATTGTTAGAGTAAAGACTGTCTTCGAAAGTACCGGTTAGAAGCGAGAAATAACCGTTAATGTGTTACTTTTTCAATTAGATGTATAATAAATTTAGAATAATGTGTCTATATTAAATGAGACACAAACGTCGGAATATAATATGCAAGACATCCTAAATTCAAACGAATGAGACGATATCTAAGTTAAAAACTTGTTAATGTACTTAGAACGCAACCTTGTGGCGCCTTCGCATAATACTGCTACCTCCTCAGCTATCCTGACAGCCTAACACCGTTGCATTCAAAGGGAGCGCTCGTATGGCGAGTTAATGCCACTGGGAGCAATGAAGGTACTTACGTATTGAAGTGAAGTGCCCAACAGATTTGTCCCATTTAAAACGAATTCATATTATCTCTTCATATTTTCATAAGTGTCTCCTACGTTTAATTTGAAGGAAATACCTTCAGTGGGAGCCGTACTGATACATGCAGACAGACGGATGGACGTACCGACATGATAAAGACAAAAGGCGCTTTTCGTGTTTATGCGAACGTGCCTAAGTCGTAAGCATTTATTAGAAACGTAACTGATAATTTAGTTACTTCATTTTTATTTTGGAAAAGAAATTGTAGTTTTCCTTTTAGCTGGGTAAAGAAACACCGAACGCAAACTGCAGAATAAATATTATGGAGAATATTAGGAAACAGAAAGACGGAATAATTGGAAATACAAGCGTCCTAAAATAACAAAGAATTTCGTTATTTATATGCTGCTAGATTTGTATTTGCTCTCTTTATTTACCCCTACGTATTGTACCTCAAACCGACGAATCCTAGAATAAGTGGTGCATAAACAGTCGGGTAAGACATTGCTGGCTGCGAATGTAGCGCAGTCTAGGTCATTCATTACTTAGACACATTCTTGGAGAAACTGAAGAAAACCACAGCAGAACCTTAGTGAGAACGGATGGTCTCTGTGCGCAGGTTTTAACGTGGAACCATATTCAACCGTGACTTTGAGTAAAAAGGTCCTGAAATTTAAGTTACAATACGCTGGACATGAAGAGCAGATGGAGGACAAAGGATGAGGATGAGCACAAATTTGCACAATCAGCTGCATAGAAGGTGTTGTTGAGGACAATATTAAGATGGCTGTTAGGGAAATAGGTTATTAGGAGAGGGGTGCAAGGTAGTGATACAAAGTCCTGTCTGACAAGGTGTATTCAGGAATACAGGTAACACTAGCAACAGCTTTGTTAAATTTCAATTCAACATTCCCATCAAATGCATACTTAGCTCCAGCTCTACAGTGGGCACTCTGGGTGCAGCTAGCGTGTCTCTTCGGAAGGAAAGTTTCTTAATTTGTTGTGATTTTAAACTTGACATTAATTTCATTGATTTGTTTTGGCGACAATACGAGGATTTTGAAGCATGCAACATAAATGTACTCTAACGGAGTTCGAATTAATTATGTCTGTTCGTGGCCCACCAAAGATCTGGGAATGCGTGTTCATTGTTACCTTTATTTCAGTATCATGATATTTTCCGAAACAATTACATTGTTGTTTTTATTTGGACTGCAACGTATCTATTTCTTCTCTGGATATTCTTCTGGAGCTGTACTGCACATTAGTTTGATGTAAGTTAACATGCGAACCTCTTGCGATGAATTCAGTTTTTAGGCGCGTTCGCACAATTGCCAAAAGCAACTATTGGCTTCGTCATGTCTGTCCGTCTGTCCGTCCGCATAGAACAACTCGGCACCGACTGGTCGGATTTTCTTGAAATTTTATATATGTGTATTATTCTAAAATCCGCCGAGAAAAATCGAGTTTCACTAAAATCTTAACAGAATAACAGGTACTTTACATGTAAAACAACATATATTTTGATCATATCTCGCTGAATTCTCATTAAAATGAGAAATATTTTACACCAACTTTCTATACGACATGAAAATGCATATTTTATGTTCAATAACTTTTTTAATTTTTCCTTTTATGAGAAAAATGTGGGAAAATATTGTGGAACCGGAGAGGCCACAGATGACAATATGACTTACACGCATTGCGTATTGAATACCTACGGCTACAAACACACCCTCAGAATACGTAATACTTATTGCTTTTCCAAGGCAACAATGGTTTCACGAAATCGCCTCTATATTATGTTACACGTACATCGCCTGTCTTCTTTTCTACTATGGCCAGTAAGCTTGTACGCATCCAGCAAATGTTCTCATCCCTTTGTGATCATTTTCAACCATTTAACATATAAGTACAAAAATTTCTACGTGCCTGAAATTTAAGTTGAAAACACCTACAAGAACTTTCTTTATTAACGTTTATAGTGGGTAAAAATTCAGCCCTTTCTTTTTAGCCAACAATTGCCTCCATTTCCCCTACTCGAAATCTCGAAGTCCTTGCTTCGTTTATTAAGGACAAAAAGGTAAATATGTCACTGTCTATACCAAGAAGGCGTCTAGGGGTAACACATAGGCAGCTCCACTCACTCTTAACCTCTACTGTAGTTGGTGTCCTGTACCTTCACGTGCCAGTCGCTTTGCGTCCGGAAAGAACTTAGGTACGAATTGAATTGGGGGATCTGCGGGACGCAGATAGAGTTTTGACGATTTGGAGAAGAGAAACACATTTTACAATTGTCTGATCTCGAACCTCGGATCGTCTAACTTTTAGCCTAGTAGCCGTAGCAACTACGCTATCCCGGTGTCTTTTACGTTTCTTTGATAACGCTGATTCTAATCGTCGCAACAATCCGTCTGCTTAATGCTCAGCGGGTGCTAATACCTGTCGAAATGGTGACACATTCAAGTGAAAGTCTGCTTTGCTTAAGGATTTAGAATGAATGATATATGAGTTCGAGACCTTTTCGGGCCCGATGCACCTAGGCCCTAAACAGGCCCTTTGTGCCCTGCTTACGGATTTACTGAGCTAGTTATGTCAGCTATAAGTACAAAAATTTCTTATTTTTATTCTTAGGTTACATTATTCTACGTTAAATTGCTCTTTTATTATTATTATTATTATTATTATTATTATTATTAGGGTATTGAGACTTACTCACATTTACCTTATATTTTTGTTTTGTATGTCGTGTAATTGTCTCCTGTCTGTGTATTCCTTTCTTCATGTATTTGTGTGTTGGTTTAGTAATTGCATGTCAAAAAATTGACTTAAATTGAAATATATTATTACTATTCTGAGGAAAAATTTATATCTCGAAACCACTGTTACCTTAACAATTATAATTAATGTGATTTTTCCTTCTTTTCCGTTTCCTATGTTTTTACATTTGTTGTTTCTTGTTGAAAGCATTGTTGTCATGCTTCCTGTGCTCTCTTTGTAATACGCAATACGGCTGATATTGCGAGAAATTCCATAATAAAGAAGGAACTAAATTAAATTTAAAATTGTTCTTTATTCTATGGATACATTCAGGGCACAATAATGCCTCATAACAGCAACCAATTCTCGTACGAAATAACATCCAAACGGAATGCAGAGAGAAGCAGACCTCTGACTACAGAAAACACTTTCCATGTTCTATTCAATCATCCTATAAAAATTTGCTTACTTCACTTCACTAACAGGTTTTAATAAAATATTTAAGCACTTAATTTGCTTTGAACCCCGCTAAATTGTTTAAGTAACTCCACCTTCCCCTGCAACAGTTTACTATTTTTATGAAAATGTATTATTCCTCTGAGGCTCTAATGTTTTTTCATTTTATTCCGATGATTACTTTGACATATGCGATACAGAGAATAATTTGCTAAACAGAAAGAGACCATTTATTCAAAGAGTTAAAAGATGATTGATTGACAGTAATTTATTAATATTATAATAATCCTTTTGTTGGAAACAAGTGAGTAAGAAGTTATATTAATGTAAAAAAAAAGATTTCAGCCCATTTGTGTTTCAGCTTTATATAAATAAACTTCATATAAATTATTAAATAAATAATAAATCTCCCATTATTTATGACACCTTTAAAGAGCATTTTGAAGCCTCAAGTTGTCCAAATATATTCAGAATAAAAATTTTCAAACTTCAGAAATTTCGTCACTTCAATGCGGAAATTTGACAAAAAGGGAAGAGCACATAGGTGACAGAATTTGTTCTTTATGACAAAGAGCAGAAAAAATGTTAGTCTGTAAAGCGACTGAGGCATGTTAAAAACTCAAAATTGAAACCTAGGAAAAGAAAGAACAGTAAACGTGCGTGTACGTAATATTTTTTCAACACGAAAGAGAATGGAAACCGGAATGTTTCCGAGATAAATCCTAAAATACCATCTACACTTAAAATAAAATTTCAAAATATCGTCAGCCCACGTGATCTCTGAGATCTGAAGACACCACATTGAGATGACGTAACTTTCGAGTACAATTTTAAGGTGTGCAGAAAAATTTTCACGTCAGTCAGGAGATGTAAATTGGAGAGTAGTATATTCCTGGGGTGAGGATGGTTAAGTTTAGCTATCGGGTGCAGGAGGTGTGGCATTTATCAGACGGTTGACTGGTTATGCCGACTGTGCAGAGCTCCGTGTCATTGAATGCAAATAGGAACGTAACGACGTACTAAATCTATTCGCGATTATATCAACCAATAATTAATTTTTGTATAATTCCTGATGAATCAAGAGAAATTAATCCCATACTTGCCAAACAAAAATCCAGTTAAACTGCATTGCAATCAGATATTATGCGTAGAGTTATCGGAATTATGAACATAGTTCCTGATGAATCAAGAGAAATTAATCCCACACTGTTCTTTCCTGTGGCGCTGCGGCCCAGCGCGGGCCATGGCCTCCTCATTCTTGAGGCTTCTTGATCACACACAGCGACGCATCGTAGTTGGTAGGACTCCTTTGGACGCGTGATCAGCTCGTCACAGAGACCTCTAACTGCCAACACACAACACTTGCAACAGACAAATATCCACGACCCCGGTGGGACTCGAACCCACAATCTCAGCAGGCGAGCGGCCGTAGACCTACGCCTTAGACCGCGCAGCCACTGGGACCGGCAATCCCATACTTACCAAGCAAAAATCCAGTTAAACTGCATTTCAATCTGATATTACGCGTAGAGTTATCGGAATTATGAACAGAATAACCTACATTTAAAATACACCTCTCGAAAGGCCCAAAATATTTTTTGTGAAAGAGTGATATTTCTTCCAACTTGAACCACTTTCCCAAATATTAGTAATATTATTATTTTTATAACCCTATTATTTCCCAGAATAGATGTTCTTCCTCAGAAACAGACGCTACAAAACATATCGTGTTTTATTAAAAACAGATGTCATTACCAATTGTGTGTTTATATTTGGCACGAATAAACTTTAACTGTGCAGGAGTAGGCTTAAACGTCTGTTCGTTAAACCCGAAAGACGCTGTTAATTTTCAGCAGTATCTCTGAGATCTCCGAAAATTTTCACTCCTGTTTTTTGCATTCCACTGCCAGCTCTGGTATTACATTCCTCTTTTTTCTGTATATGCAAAATAGTCTTCATTTGGTTTATTTTAATTTAAATCCTAACATATTCCGGTACTTAATTTTTCTCTTATGTCTGTCTTCTAGCATAGTGGCACGCCTGGTCGTATGACGTCAGAGGCTTCGCAGGTCACCGTGCTGTTAGGCGCTGCTGCAACCCCCTACAATACATACTGAATGTATAAAACTGCATCCACACATCTCTTCTTTTTCTGTGACACCTTTCTTCCAATATCCAGATCTCATTCTCCTACTTTAGATTCTATTTTCTGTAGACTCTAGTCTTTCATCTTTGTTTGTATATATATATATATATATATATATATATATATATATATATATATATATTCCAAATTTTTGACGACATATTTTTATGTTTGTTTTTTTATTTTTTTATATTTATTTTCTTCTTTTTTTATATT
>Ga0123353_10006940_pt1 | contig 15225 bp, 15 predicted proteins | sample TergutLab28metaG_3_FD_92763 | JGI IMG/M metagenome (GOLD analysis project Ga0123353, IMG submission 92763) | Labiotermes labralis P3 segment gut microbial communities from Petit-Saut dam, French Guiana - Lab288 P3 | ecosystem: Host-associated > Arthropoda: Insects > Digestive system > Gut ... | reverse complement strand
CCGGCTGGGCGTCAGGGGCGGCGTAAGCAGAAAAATCGCAAGCTGTTTTGCCTGTTCTTTGACTATCTGTCACGCCGTAAGTCGCTGCCGACATCATGAGCGGTTTTATTCAGTGATTACCTAAAGCCTCGGTGTACTCCAGCAGGGCCTGCTCCTCCTCGGGCATCGGCCGGCCGTAAAACAGCCGCCATTGCCGCCTGGCGTCCTCCCATTGGGGGAAGGAGTTGCACAGGAGGCACAGCCCCAGGAACAGCGCGAGGTATTCCAGCAGGAGCAGGGGGTTCTCCTCCCGGCTGCGCAGATTGAACAGCAGCAGCGGCGCCACGGAAAAGCCCAGGAAAAGCCATCCCAAGGCGCGCTGGGCGAGATAGGGCAGCAGGCTCAGCAAAAAGGCCTTGACCGCGGACATGGCGGGGGCGTGGGCGGCGTGGCCGCAAGTTTCGTTCGCGTCCATATAGCGCCGGCTGGTTACCCGCAGTTCCAGGGCGCGGCAGGTCACGTGCTCCCAGAAGCCCTTCATGAACGCGCCGGGATAGGTGATGATTTTCGTGAATAAATACAGCGTGTCCATGATTAAAATCCTCCCCAGCCTTCGTTGAATATTTCCTGTATTGTCTTTTTGCCCTCCTGCAGATCAGTGATGCTTTGCGGGACGGAGTCCAATTGCTCTGAGAGCTCTTCGGCCAGCTGCGTTTCCTCCGACACGATATATACCGCCAGCACGGTATACAGGAAGTTCATATCCGGATTCGAGCCATATAGGTTGGCGTTGCCCTAGGCGTTAAAGAGCATGTTCCGGGCTTCCTCGGCGTTGCCCATCATCAGCAGCGCGAGGGCCTTGATACGGGCGGCCTCCATGGCGCATTGCAGGCTCTGCAGCTCCACCTGCGATTGCAAAGGCTCGGTAGGGGCGGCCTGATTCAGAACGGTTTCGCACAGGAACACAGCCTCCTCGTATCTTTCCTGGCGGACGAAAAGCTCCGCCTTGGCCACCTGCATGACGTCCGCCGCCAGGGGGTGTTTGGCGCAGTCCTCCACTGCGGCGAAGGCCTTTTCCGCGTCGCCGTTCAGGAAAAGCGCTTTCACCTTGTACTGCATGGCCAGGAGATCCTCACGGTTGCGCTTCAGGCGGGTGTCGCAAAAAGCGATCACTGCGGCATAGTCCCCGTCCTCAACGGCGTAGTCGAACGCCGTGTCCTCGTACATCCAGAACTCGGCGGCCGGCTCTTTCCTCAGCTCCGCGATACGGAGCAGATTGACCGGCTTCATGCCGGGGTCGCTGGCGGCGATATGCACGGCGATGCTATCGTAGTAGAGCTTGCGCTCCTTCGCCTGCTCGTCCGCGCCGTGCACCTTCTCCAGCCCGGCCAGCTGCCATTCGGCGGTCGGCTGCCCCTCCGCCGCGGGTGCTTGCAGGACCGTGCCCAGGCCTTCCAGAATCGACCCGATGATATTACATTGCGCCGACAGCCTGCGCAGGCTTTTGGGTGCCTTGCTATAAACATCCGTGATGCGCGGCAGGCTGCCGCTGTACATAAAATACAGCGGGCCGACAGTTTTGCCCTCGATGATATACTGCCGCTCCATGGGGAAATTTCCGCTGTCAAGGCCCAGGTCGTTGCCCAGGAGATCCCAGCCGTCGGTGCGCAGGTCCGTCTCGTGCAGGAGCGTATAGGTGTTCAAGGCGCTGGTGTAGTTCTTTTTGGCCTCGCTGAGAAGCCCGCTGAACGCCTGCAGGCCCTGCGACGTGTTCCACATGGCCGGCGCCGCGATCGCCAGGGCGAACAGCAGCATCAGCAGGGCCATAAATCACGCCCCGCCGCCCGGCCCCTTGACGGGCCTTTCGGGTCTTTCTTCCTCCTCGGCGGATTTCCCGTCCTGGAATTCTTCATCCGCTTCATCTTTTTCATCTTGGATTTCGTCCTGTGCCTCCTCGGCCGCTTCTTCCTCCAGCGCTTCATCGCCTTGCACGATTTCGCGTTCGTTTTCGTCCAAGCGGAACACCTTCAGTCTTATTTTTTCAATTATAACAAATCTTTCGGGGGTTTACAATGAAAATTAGGTGAATTTTTAAGTTTTTCTTTTGTCTTGCTATCTTCCGCTTTCTGATATATAATAGAAACAAAGAAAACTGCGGAGAGAAGCTTGTATGCGCATTCTGTTCATCCGCCCCAGGTCGGGGGTAATCGTCTACCACGCGCCGATGCCCCCCTTGAGCTCGCTGACGCTTGCGAGCTTTTTGCGTGCCAGGGGGCATACGGTACGTATTTTCGGCCACCAGCTGGAGCGCGGCTTTCCCGCACGCTGAAAGCCATGCACCTGCCCGTGCTGTGGGGCGGCCACACGGCCAGCGCCATCCCCGAGGAGGCCGCGCGCAGCGGCTGCGTGGATTACGTCGGCATCAGCGAAGGGGAATACACGATGCTGGAGCTGCTGGAGGGCAGGCGCGCACCCGAAACCGTCCCGGGCATCGCCTATGTGGACGAGCGGGGCGAATACCGCCGCACGCCGGACCGCCCCTTCGCCAACTTGGCGGATTTCCCCCCGCTGGATTATTCGCTAATCCCCACGAGGAAATTCTACACCCCGCTCCCCTTCGCCAGCCGCCTGTTTATCATGATGGCCTCCAAGGGGTGCATCTACAAATGCGCGTTTTGTTTCAACAGCGAATATCACCGATGCCAGTGGCGCGCGTACCCCCTGGACGTCATTTTCCAGCAGATGAAATACCTGGCGGAGGGCTTTATTATATTCCGTGTTCCAGCTGTAACACGAAAAGCCGGCAAGGTACGGCGCTTTCATGCGGGCGGCCGCGCCCTCCACGGGGTCGCGCAGAAAGAGAAAGCCCTGCAATTCGAAAGCTTCGGCGACGGCCCGCGCCTGCCTGGCGACGGCCCACAGCGCGCCCGCGGCATAGGGCAGGTAGCCGGTGCGGCGCGTCGGCAGGTTACGCAGGATGTCCACCTGCACGAGATAGAGGTTTTTCTTCGGCGTCATGGTTATCATTCCTAAAACAGCGTATAAATAAACGCAGTCATCACATTGGAGCTCACGAAGAAGAGCACCAGTCCCACAATCACCAGGATGATGACGATGGGAATCAGGATAAATTTCCTGTTCGCGGCAAACACGGCAAGCAGCCGGTATGCAATCCCAAAATAGGATGCACTGCCTGCCTTTTCGGGGCCGCCGATGCGCGCAAGATCCGCGAACATGGAGCGCGCCTCGGGCGGCGGTTGCTCCCAGGTGAAGTAGCCCTGGCTCTCCCGTTTGCGTCGCTGCAACAGCCCGACCGGGAGGATCAGCAGAACATACAGGACGGTCAGTATCACCGAGAAGATTGTTTTGCCCATGGTGTTCCCGAAGAAACGGAACGCCCTGTACGGGTATTTCAGCAGGGCAGGCACAACGATGGCCAGCAGGACGAAGATCAGCCCCAGCGCGGCAATGCAGATGCAGGCGATTTCCCAGGCGCCCGTGGCCGTCAGCCAGTTGAGCCCGCCGGCGAGCATCAGGATGATCCCGCCCATCAGCCCGAAAATGATGTGGTTCTTCTCCTCTTCAACCGCGTCCCTGCGCGTTTTCCTCTCAAGATAGGTCTCAGTCATTGTCGTCCCTCCTTTGTTTCGCCTTGTCGAACAGGCGGTTACCGATAGCGGCGTAATCCAGCCCCGAGTCCATAAAGCAGCGGTAAGCGTCCTGCGCTGTATTGACGATGGGCTCGCCGCGCACGTTGAAGGAGGTGTTCACCATCACGCCGCAGCCGGTGAGCCGCTTCAGCGCGCGCAGCACATTGTAGGAGAAGGCGTTGTCCCTGTCCACCGTCTGCACACGCGCGGAGCCGTCCACGTGCGTCACGGCCGGGATACCCGCGCCCTCCCGCACGGGGCAGGTGAACAGCATGTAGGGGGAAGCGCCCTCCATATCGAAATAGTCCGCCGCGTCCTCCTTCAGCACCATGGGCGCGAAGGGCCGGAAGCTCTCCCTGCGTTTGACGATCTCGTTGAGCTTTTGCTGCGTGTCCTCCAGCTGCGCGTTGGCGAGGATGGAGCGGTTCCCCAGCGCCCGGGGGCCCCATTCCATCCGCCTGCGGGCCACGCCGACGATCTTCCCCCGCGCGATCAGCTCGGCGACCCGCTGCGCCAGTTCGCCGGACTCGAAGGTTTCCCAGACGCCGCCCAGCGCTTCCAGGGCCGCGTCGTCTTTTTTTGTGTTTTTGATTGCGATAGAGGGCCCCAGGAACGCGCCCTGCATGGCGTCGCCCGTTGGGACAGGCCTGTCATTTTGCTCATACCAGACCGAAAGCGCCGCCCCCAGCGCGCCGCCCGCGTCGCCCGCCGCGGGCTGTATCCACACGCGCCGGAAGCCGGCTTTGCGCTGTATTTCGCCCATGGACGTCACATTGAGCGCCACCGCCCGCCAACACCAGATTTTCGCAGCCGGTCTCCTGTCGGATATGCCTGGCCATCTTCAGCAGAATCTCGTTGGTGACGCTCTGGATGCTGGCGGCGATGTCCATGTCGTGCTGCGTGATCTCGCTCTCCGGCTTGCGCGCCGGTTTGCCGAACAGCGCCTCGAACGCCTTGTTGATGGTTCGCACCCCGTGGGTGTAGCTGAAATACTTCTGGTTCATCTTAAAGGAGCCGTCGTCCGCGACGCAGATCAGCTCGCGTTTGATCAGGTCGGCGAAGCGGGGCTCGCCGTAGGGCGCGAGGCCCATGAGCTTGTACTCCCCGCTGTTGATCTTGAAGCCGCAGTAATACGTGAACGCGGAATACAGCAACCCCAGGGAGTTGGGGTAGGCCATGTGCTTCATCAGCTTGATTCGGTTGCCCTCGCCGACGCCCCAGGCGGCCGTGGACCACTCTCCCACGCCGTCCACGGTCAGGATGGCGGCGCGCTCAAACGGCGAGGGATAAAACGCGGCGGCGGCGTGGGACATGTGGTGGTCGCGGAACAGGATTTTTTTGCGTTTGACGCCCAGCTCCTTCGCGATACCCTTCTCCATCCAGAGGTTTTCCGTGAGCCACTTGGGCATCGCGTGCAAAAAAGCCACAAGGCTGCGCGGCACGGCCCAGTGCTGGGACTGCAGCAGCCGCTCGAACTTCAGCAGCGGGTTCTCGTAGAACACGATGTCGTCCACCTCCTCGATGGACAGCTTGCAGGCCCGCAGACAGTAGTCAATCGCGTTGTGCGGGAAGGAGGCGTCGCCCTTCACCCGGGTGAAACGCTCCTCCTGCGCGGCCGCTATGATCTCGCCCGCGTCATTTATGCCGCTGCGCACAATCGCGACGGCAGAATCATGGTAAAACGCCGAAACGCCCAAGATCGTCCTGCTCAAAAGACCACCTCTCCTTCTGTGGTTATTGTCAATGACGCCTGTTTGCCGTCCACTGTTTTCGCGCTGACTAAAAGAGAGGTGACGTCCCGTTTGCTTTTGTCGGTCCACTCGCATTGTGCGCCGCGCCGCTTGCCCAGACTTACCGGCTTCTGGTCGTCGAAGCCCAGCCTGTGGTTGATTGCAAGGGTATGGATTTCGGCGGAGAGCAAATCTTCGCCTTCAATTTGGATGGAGGACAGACGGACCGGGTATTTGAAGTTGAGCTTGACGTATTTTTGCCGTAGCGGGAGGGTTAAGAAATACCCGGGCACCCGGTCGGAAAACTGATCGGGGTATACAATGGTATATTGAGAAACGATTTCGCTTTCCTGGATTGCTTGCGGTCTGAGCATAAAGGGAAGCCAGTCGTTGATTTCAATCGAATGGTTCGGCTTATCTCGGTCACTTTTTTCGCCTAAAATGGTGGCGTAATTTTGTTCCAGCACATCCGCGACATAGTTCCCATAGAACCAGGAGCTTGCCGGGCCGCAGTGCAGGTTGACAGGCGAAACCACACTGTATTCATAATTTTTGCCGCCCGAACAATATTCTCGATACAGGCTCAGTGAGTCATATACCGGCAAACCGGCTTGCTCAAACAGAGGCATAACCCTGTCGCCTTGAAAGGTACAGATGTCCCAAAGCGGACACTCTGCTGTCGGCATTGCCGGTGTTGGCACTACAATCATGGGAATATTTATTTCCTCGATGAAGGAACCCATGGGTTGAATGACCTGCGTATTGTAGTCATCCAGATATGGGCTTTCCGTCAATTTCCGCAGCCATGTCCCAAAGTTATATCCGTATTCGCTGTTGTAAAAGTGGTTCTCTGTGTGGCTGAATTTATCCAGCGCCTTAGAATCTAAAAAATAGTATAGGCTGGGGAAGATGGAACGCAGGGGCTTGAGGAAATCAAGGCTACCAGCTCCCTCGTTGGCGAATACCGCCGGGATAGCAACCTTGATTTCCATTCCCAGTTGCGTTAAATTCGCATCATCCACGTAATATCCCAATATGATTAAATCCGGCTGTATGTCTTCCAGCATGGGAGTGTTTGTCATCCAGTAAAGCTCCTCGCATGTAGAAACACCCGGAAATCCCACCGCGTATACATTGCAGTCATACCCCCTGCGTTCAAGTTCGGAGGACAGGATGCCCCACCACACCTGGTTCATGTTCGACGTGCCATGGCCCCATACAAAGGAATCCCCGATCACCAGAATGTTCCGGGCTTCTTTGTGTATGGATGGGAGCGTGCCCTTCATTGCAACCAGCGGGTATTCATATTCGGGCCAAAGGCGGGCGAATTTTTCAAGACCCATGCCCGCTATTTCACGGTCCTCCTGGACATATTGCTCATAGTTGCTTGCCTTGTCCGCAACCAGCAGGCAAGAAGACAGAATTACAATCGCAAAAAATGTATAAACAAGAGAACGAACCGGGAAAAAGCGCACAGAGCTTATTTGGAACAGCGATTTGGTAAATGTGCTGTCCGGTTTATCTCTGTATTTTTGCATAAAAAAGACCAGAGGCACAGCTGTACAAAGTAAAATAAGCGCAACAACAATTCTTGCCATATCCTCCTCCACCTTGAGTACAAATCATATTATAAACAGGCACTGCTGAAAACAGCAGTGCCGAAAAGAATAATGCTGTGCCTTACGTTCGGTTATCGCAGATCTGCCAGCGCTGTGCGCTTGAACATATAGACCACCACATAGGGCTGCACTGTCTCGTCGCCTCTCCAGTATGCGAGGGCCTTGGGTAGGCCGGTTACCGTGTCTGTGTCAATTTTTGCGGTGAGAATAGGCGTTCCGGTAGGATAATTGACAGGGAGCCCCAGCCTTTCGGTCTCATCCGCAAGGCCTTTGCGAGCATCCCAATACTGCGGCAGATAGCCGGTGGCGGAGCTGCCGCCGGTGGCGGTGTTGTAACCCGAGGCGGCCGCGTCGGCGATGGATGGCGCTGTGTAAGTGATGATAGGCGCAGTGAAGGTCGGCGTCCACCAGTCCAGGGTAAAAGTGGTCCTGAAGCCGAAGCCTGTGCCGCCGCCAATCGCGGTGCTGGTTGTAGTCCAGGTAGTGGCGCTACCGTCATTAAAGTGCGGGACGGCAGTAGCGTTGCCTGCCTCGCCGGTACCCTGATTGAAACTCAGCGTGGTTGTGTTGAGCGTGTGGCCGTGGCTCGGCCATGAACACGTATACCACCCGTTTGTAAAGGTTTCTCTGCCCGAAATAGAGATGTAATTGCTTAAAGTGGTGGTAAACTCGGCGGTGCTGCCGCCGCTCGTTGTCGTATTGATGACGCCGGTTGAGTTGGTGTTGGGGGCGGCATAGAACAGGCTGCCGGCATTGCCTGTTGTAGTAGCGCGTGTGATGCTGCCCTTGGTCAGAGTAAGGTAACCATCAGTGTTTATGATCGTGGTAGTGGTCGAATGCGGCTGAATAACGGCATCGAAGGTTGCGGAGGGGTCATTCATTTCGCCGCCGAAATCGCCGGCTGCCGCTGCGGGGTAGGTTGCCGAGTATGCCGCAGCCCCAAGGACGTTCGTCAAGCTGTCCACGTTAACGCCTGCTGGCGCCCGCCCTGTGCCCCAGAAGTCCCAGTCGCCGCCAAAGTGCTCTTTCATCTCCAGTGTGGTAGAGAATAGCTGCGTCATATAGATGCTCCCCACCGGGAGGGCTTCGTTCATCATATGGATGAACAGGTTGTCGATGTCGGTTTTCACCGCTGCGTTTCCGCTCAAATCGGTGCCGATAGCGGTGCCGGCACTTGCCGCGTTATCAAGGTAGACTTCGACATACCTCGCATAGGCAAATGGAACCAGCAACGCAAGCAAAACCAACGCTACGATCACCGTAAGGCACAGCTTGAGGTTTTTCACCTGCACAGTTTTCTTCATTCAAAACACCTCCAGTAATGTTCGCGGTGCAGTGTCATTCATTGCTAATCACCCAGATACCCGGCCAGCTCGGTGCGCATATACATGTAGCAAGCCATATATGGCTGAACGGTGGTATCGGTGGTGTGCACCTGGCCGCTGATGGTCACATTAAATGTATGCGATACCTGCTGCGCGGTGTAGGTGACTGTCGGCGGTGTATAGATAAGCCCCGGGAAAGTATGGGACACAGAGTAAGTCGTGCTATTTGGTATGGAGATTGTTGCCGTAGGGCTGATTGTCGCGGCGGTTCCGGTGACGTTGGTCGTTATGTTAAAGACATGATTGGTGCCGCCCCACAAATCTCTGGACACAGTGTGTCTGGAGCCGTTTGAGCAGTCCCAGTAGTGCACTCCGTAGGTCAAGGCTGCGGTGTGGCTATGCTGTAACAGCGGCGGGGTAAAAGCCGGCACATTGAAGGTGGAGGTCCAGTACCGGAAACCGTATGTCCCCGCTGCGGTGGACGGGGGATTGCTGGCGGAGTTGAATGTCATTGAGGGTTGGGAAGCGGTGCTGGTCCCGTAAACAAAGCCGCTGTTTGCAACAAGAGATGCGGCGCCCACCCGGATAGTATTTGTCGTTGTGGTATCATTGTCGGGCACATTGCTGAAGCTGACCGGCTGTGGCACAATATTTCCCACAACCATATTGGAGGTGTCGCCGCCCATGGTGCCGCCCTCCTCCCCTATGAAGTAGGGAGAATTCGCAGCATAATTCGGGTCGCCGACTTCCAGAATGGGGGTAGCGCCTACCGGGATTCTTCCCTGCGCGAAGCGGATCCATGCGCCGCCGAAATGGGTTTCCATGTCCTCCGGCGAGGTAATATCCGTCGTCATGTAGATGCTGCCGACCGGATACATCCGATTCATCAGGTAGATCATCACGTTATTCGCTTCGGTATTCGATATAGCGTTTGCAGCGTCGATGGGCGTATCGTCGTATTCGTTGATCTGCGCGACCCTTTCGATGTAGTCCGCATATTGCGCGCCGGCGGAAGGGGTCAGCAGCGCAACGAACACAGCCAGCGCCATCGCAGTTGCCGTGCGCCGCCTGAAGCTCTTCCTCTTCAAATCTTTCTTCACGTTAGAAACACCTCCAAATTAGTTCGCGCGGCGCGGTTTAAGGCAGCGGCGGCAGCGTCGCCGGTGCCCTGCGGATATACATATAAACAATCACGTAGGGCTGCAGGGTTAAGTCGTCAACGACACCTGCGCCGGTGTAGGAGAAGGGGAGATCGACCGGGTTCATTGCCTGCTGTGTATACGTCCACGTGGGGTTGCTGATGTTGATCACGGGGTTGTTATAATAAACCAGAGAGCTCGTTATATCCGTGCCCAGTGTCCTTGAGACGAGGGAGAGGGGGGTGGCGGTGCGGGCGATGTTGGCGGGATGAAAAAATGAATTGGTGCCGGTGTTGTTCAGGGTCAATGTGTAGGTAGTGTTGTCAGAAACGCCCTTGCTGGATACGTTGAATTTGCCTCCATTGTTCGGGCAGACACTGCTGCATTGCCTGGAACCTGCGCCGCCGTTATGTGTTTGGGCGCCTGACACCGTTACGTTATGGTAGTGGCTTGCATAGTTGTCGGTAGTCAGCGAGGCGAGTATGGCGCCAGCGGAATTTATAAGGTCAGTGGGATAATTGGTGGCGCCGACCAGGGCATTGGTGCTGGGGTCGGTGGTTGTGCTGGGGTGGGTGGCGTTTTTCGCAACGGTTACGGTGCCTGCGGAAGCGGTGACCGGGGTTGTGGCAGGGGTCCAGCTGACGCCGCCGGGCGTCAGGGAAGGGTTACCGATTATTCTGCCGAAGATCGAAAAGGTGGCGTTGTTTAGGCCGCCGCCGCCCGGCGTCCGTCCGCCCTGCCTGTTAACGGGAATGAAGAAATCGTCAAATGATCCCAACGGCGCAATACCAACCGGGACTCTTTTTTCCCCAAAGGCTTCCCATGTTCCGCCGAACGCGGCGTCGATTTTTGCCGCTGTGTCCATAGCGGGGTCCGCTGTCATGTAGATGCTTCCGTCCGGGTATCTTTCGTTCATCATGTATTGGAGCATGGTTTCCAGGTCGTCGTTGGAAACCCCGCTGATGCCGGTTTCGACTAATTTCGTATCGCTGGCATATTTCGCGATCGTACCAGGGATCAGCTTGGTTGAGGCTGCCATGAGAACAAGCAACAGCAAGCCCGCCCCTGCAACCAGCCAGCGTTTATTTTCCCTTATGAACTTCTTCATGCAGAAACACCTCCAAATAGTGTGGCCCTGTATGCCCAGCCGCTAATTCACCTGTTCAACATGCGCGCCGAACTTTAAATCCGTAAATGTACTGGAAGCAATTACGGCAGTTACAACCTCGCTGGTCTTCGGGGCCAGTATCAGGCTGTCGATAGGATCGCCGTCGCCATCCTCAAAACTGAAATCCGCTGTTCCGGATGCCGTGGTCCATATCGCTGTAAACCGTGCGGTAACCTCGCTGTCGTTGATAAGCTCCACGGGAAATTTCGCTTTTTTCCTTTTAAATGTAACCGGGGCAACTGGGTTGGTGTTCGCCGGTGTTCCCTCTACGATTCCCTCAAAAAACAACACCAGCGGATGATCGTCCGGATCCCCCTGGGCCGGGATGTCCAAACCATCCTTGGTTGGCGCGGGCAAATCTTCGGCCGTCGCCAGAACTTTCCATTTTGCCACCCTCGCGCTCGCGGCGCTTGTTGCTTGTGCGATATATTTCGCATTGGTGACGCCGAATGCCATCGGCAGCGTGGCCAGAGTCAGCACCGCAAGAATCCGCGCCAACAGGAACCACGGTACGTTGCTTCTTGCCCACATGGCGCCTGATGCCTGCCTCCGGTCATTACCAGTCATCGCTCATCCCTCCAATTATAGTATTCCTATAAAGATTGTAATACATTCGCCGCTGTTTGTCAAGAGGAAAAGAAAAATTAATTTGCCGTTGTGCAACATGTTCTGGTGTTGAAACGGCTGGATTTTGTTGTGTTCCTACAAATTGTGGTTAAATAGCAAATCTTTGCTTATCAAGGCAAGATGTTGATGTGCCGTTCATCCCATCGGATGTTTCAACCAATTACTGTCAGAAAATGTTCCCCGGATCATGCTCTGCCGTGCTGCCGTTCAAGAGGTATGCCTGAATAGCGTTTTTACAAACGAGAAATAATATGATATAATGTAGCTATGAGAACACAAACGAAAGACGAGAACCGTCGCTGCCCGAAGTGCGGGCGGAGCGAGAACCAAATCAACGCAGGGTACAACCGGTCAGGCACGCAGCGATGTGAATGCAAATTTTGCAACCACAAATACACGCTGAACGGCAAGACGCGGGAGTACCCGGAGGAAACAAAGCAGCAGGCGATGAAAACGTATTATTCCGGCGTGAGCGGAAGGGGGCGTCGGGAAGCTGATGGGGATTGGCAAGGGCACGGTGTACGACTGGATTAAAAAAACGGCTGAAGAAATGTTGAAAAGTGGAAAACTGGGTTCGTTTTACGAACTTGACGAGCTGCACTGGTTTATCAAGAAAAAAGCGAACACAGAGACCAAGGAAAACGTCTACCTGATGACCATGATAAGCCATGAACCCCGTATGATTGTGGGGTTTGAGGTTGCCATGGACAAGGGAGCGGCACACATTCAACGTATCGTGGACGGCGCGCCAGAGGCCGATTTTTACCGCACGGACGGCGCTCACGCTTACCTGGACGTGATATTTCCTGGCGACCACGTGCGCTATATCCGCGACAAAAAAGATACGCACAATGTCGAGAGCACCAATGCCGATCTGCGGCACTATATCCCGGTTTTGGCCCGCCGCAGCCGCTGCTTTTGCCGCAGCCTGGAGACGCTCCAAGCCGTCATCGAAGTCTTCGTCGACGCCTACAACGCTTTCGGCACCGCCAAACTCAAACATCGCGTTCCTGTGATGCATCAATCACTGGATTACCCCAAGCACCTGCACAAGTTCCATGACCCGCGCTGCTCCATTTTGGACTTCTTGTAAAAGACGCTATCGGGCACACCTTTTTTTCTGAATCGGGCACACCTTTTTTTCTGAAATCGGGCACACCTTTTTTTCTGAAAGGCTTGCAATCACATGGACCGTATGCTATAATTCATAAATATTCACCAGAATGTTTTTGTTCCCCCGCAAAGGAGGGTGGGTTGTTTGTTGAGTTGGCTGGGCGATAAAATTCTGATGCTTCGTTTTCCCTTCGTCAGCGTAGAGATGTTCACAGCTTTCATGATAGCGATGTTTGTTCTGCTCATGGTGTTTTTCTTGCGGTCCCCCAGGATGAACGCGCGGGCCGAAGCCCCCGCGCCGGCTCCCCGCCGGCTGGCCCGGTTAGCGCTGGCGATAGAACGTATCGAAACGTCCGAGCGGTCCAATGTGTTTCTCTTTTTCGTGAAAAAAATGGAGCGGCCAGTGGTCTGGCTGCTGCGAAAAGCGGATTGGCTATTTCATGACAAGCTAAACCTGCTCCCTGATGCGCGCACGGGGCGGCGGTTAAATTTTTTTGCGCTGCTGTTTACGGCCATATTGACAGGATTTGGACCGGGGTTGTATTCTGCCGGCAGAACATCAACGCACTTGATGCATCTGCGCGACGAAATCCTGCCAACCGTTCTGGCGTCGGCCAATTTATGGAATTTGTATCTTTCTTTCTGGCTGTTTTGCGCCACAGCATTATTGCCGTTTTTCCTTTTGCGGAAAAACCGGGAGTTTTACCTTGACGTCGCAGCTCTCCTCTCGCTGGTGGCCATAGGCTTTTTGAAATTGCTTTATTGCTGGCCGTACTGTTGCTTTGGCGCGCCTTCCGCCTGGGGCATCTACAATCCGGAACTGGGGACAACGGTTTTCCCGGTGCAGTTGCTTGAATTCGCCTGTTACTTTTTCGTTAGCGTTTTAGGCTTCTTTTATATGCTCTATGCAAAATCTTACCGACCGGGACGCGGATGCACGTTCATCACATTTTTCTATATGATAGTGCGGTTTTGCGTCGAACCTCTGCGCTATCACAGCGAAACCTATCGCCCGGCGGAAGGAAAAATGTTTTTTGGGCTTTATATCGTGCAAGTCATGTGCCTGATCGGATGCGTCATCGCAATTGTCTGGCTGTTTCTGCTTCCGCTGGAAAAAAAGCTGATGGACCGCGCCAACCTTTTCATTGCCGGGCACCTGCGGAAACTGGCCATGAAAAGCCCTCTTTTCGCGGCGGCTATGCAGGAAAAAGAAAAGCGCGGCCGTTCGGCATGATTGAATAAAGGAGGAGCATCTTGTGCATACTGTTCATCCGCCCAAAGGCTGGGGTCCATATTATTTTCTCTACTGCGGCCTCCTTTGGTGTCTCTGGCGTTAGCTTCTTTTTTGCAGGCAAAGGGTCATGCCGTGCGCATTTTCGACCATCAGACACAGCGCGGTCTGATGAAGACTGTTGAGGATTTCAAACCGGACGCTGCGGCGATCACGCTCTTTTCCCAGTCCGCTACCGCTTCAAATCCGCCTATGAAGACCGCATGTTTGAGATGATAACCTCCAAAGGCTGCCCCTTCAGTTGTACGTTGAGGAACCAGATGGTTGGATGGAACAGCAATACTCCATGGAAAATCTAAATCAGGAGAATAATATGAACATCCTGCTTGTCAACCCGAACTGCGGCTTTCAGACCTACATTAAATCCGCGCCGCTGGGTTTGCTGTCTATTGCGACCTACTTGAAGGAACGCGGCTATGACGTGCGGATGTATGACCGCAAGATCGAAAAGCTTTCCCAAAAGAAAGCCGTGCGGCGCTTTCCGCCAGACGCGGTGGGCGTTTCCGTGGCCTCCGTGGCGGACATCCATGACGGCATCAAAATCTCCCGTTGGTTTAGAAACAGGGGGATCCCCGTGATTTGGGGCGGCCAGTTCGCCTCCCTTGTGCCGGAAATGATCCTGCGGGAGGGCAGCGCGGACTATGTGGTGATTGAAGAAGGGGAAATCACCTTTTATGAGCTGACGCAGACGCTTGAGAATGGGAGCGATATGGCGCGGATCCAGGGGATCGCCTATCTGGAATCGGGCGGACTGCGCCGCACCCCGGCAAGGGAATTCGCGGACTTAAGGGATATGCCCGTGATCGATTGGTCCTTCATTGACCCCGGCCAGTACTTCATCCCGGATTCGGAAATCGGCTGCAGGAAGATGCTGTGCCTTTACTCCTCCAAGGGCTGCTCGGGGCGCTGCGCTTTTTGCTACAACAACGGCTTCCACCACTCCCAATGCCGCAGGCGCCCGAACGAGTATGTGCTGCGCGAAATTGAGGGGCTTAGCGTCAAGCACGGCATGGACGGCATCTTCTTTGTGGACGACGACATGTTCGGCGCGAAGGGGAGCGATATGCGCGGTTTTTGCGAGCGTATGATCAGCATGGGCCTGAACGTCCACTGGCGCTGCTTCACACAGGCCGGCCGTTACAGCCCCGAAGAGCTGCGGCTGTTATATGAGGCCGGCTGCCGCAGGATGTTCGTTGGGGTGGAAAGCGGCTCGCAGGAGATTCTGGGGCGTATGCACAAACGGGTCAACCTCGCCACGATAGAGGCCGATATTCGAAGATGCAACGAGGCCGGCATCGCGGCAACCTGTGGCTTTGTCCTGGGCTTCCCCGGTGAAACGGAAAAACAGCTGCGCGAAACCGCACAGCTGATGAAGCGCCTGAATGTGCGTCCGAACCGGTTGCAAATCCTGGCGCATTTCCCCTTCCCAGGCTCCGAAACGTACAATCACCTGGTGGAGACCGGACGGCTGACCCCGCCGGAAACCCTGCGCGCGTGGGGGAAATACAAGCTCCGGGAGGATGTTTTCGACAACTATTACGATGTGCCGAAACGGGATATGCATGTGCTGCAGGCCTGGTTCGG
>Ga0123353_10006939_pt1 | contig 15226 bp, 9 predicted proteins | sample TergutLab28metaG_3_FD_92763 | JGI IMG/M metagenome (GOLD analysis project Ga0123353, IMG submission 92763) | Labiotermes labralis P3 segment gut microbial communities from Petit-Saut dam, French Guiana - Lab288 P3 | ecosystem: Host-associated > Arthropoda: Insects > Digestive system > Gut ... | reverse complement strand
GATAAACGGATCGTATTTTCTGCTATATGTAGCCATTATATTACCCTGCGCATCGTTTACATAAAAAGTTGCTGCGGTTTCATCGTCATTTAAATGGTTTGTTTTCAAAACTCTATTTCCGGTATGGTCATAAAGATAACGGATTATATTCCCATCATCCTTTTCTATTTTGCTTATCTTTCCTGATGGAGTCCAATAAATGGTTAATCCTTCGGATTCGTCACTTATAAGGTTGCCGGTGGCGTCATATTCGTAATTGCCTGCTAATTGGGAATCTATATCGTGATCAAATACGTAATCGGGAATGCCATCTGTAACATGATCTAATTTGTTGGTACCGCTTTGGTAGTGGTAAGTCAAGTAGTCCATGACTTCCGATTTGTTATTAATTGATTCGTTACGAAACAGAGTTAAAATATTTCCGTTACCGTCATAATAATAAATGGAATTGTATTGTTTTGTTGGTTCCCACAACCCCCATAGCTGTTGATGATAAAAATTACTCTCTTTTAGTCGGTTTAGTTGGTCGTAAACAAACATTTGTCCCCATTGTAGCCCGATTTTATAAACACCGGCTTTAAAATAGGGAGTTGTATGTATCAATTCGGAAATATTGCCATTATGATTCAATAATTTATATGTTTTTATTTCTTTTTTCACCATTCACAAATTTTATTTTTTCAAATATCAATTCAAAAATCTTTTCTTTCTTTTCTTTTTTTTATTCTTTTGAACGGTATTCCGGTATTTTTCTTGTTTTTTTCTCTGTTTAATTTTTTCGACAAAGGTATAAATTATTTTTTATAAACAAATTATCCATTTTTTTTTTACTTTTTCCTTTTTAAATTAAACGCATAAAATGGCTCAAAAACCTTCAATTCCAAAAGGAACACGCGATTTTTCGCCTGAAGAAACGATTAGGCGAAATTACATATTTGACACAATTAAAGATGTTTTCAATCTCTATGGATACTTACCAATTGAGACGCCTGCAATGGAAAATCTCAACACTCTTTTGGGTAAGTACGGTGAAGAGGGTGATAAACTTCTGTTCAGGATTCTTAATTCCGGCGATTTTCTATTAAATGCAGATAATAAATCGTTGATTGATAAAGATTCTAATCGTATTTCGGGACAAATAGCCGAAAAAGGATTGCGTTATGATTTAACTGTTCCTTTTGCTCGCTATGTGGTTCAGCATCAAAATGAAATCATTTTTCCATTTAAACGTTATCAGATTCAACCTGTTTGGCGTGCCGACAGACCTCAAAAAGGACGATATCGCGAGTTTTTTCAATGTGATGCTGACGTTATCGGTAGCGTTGGATTATTCAACGAAACAGAACTGATTCAAATAATTGATGAAGTATTTAAAAGGCTAAAAATTAGAATTACAGTTAAAATTAACAATCGCAAAATTCTTGCCGGTATTGCCGAAATAATAGGCGAACCCGATAGAATTACAGACATTACAATCGCTATTGATAAATTGGATAAAATCGGACACGAAAAAGTTGTTGCCGAACTTATTGAGCGCGGTCTAAAAGTTGAAGCCATCAATAAATTGCAACCAATCCTTTCAATTTCAGGGAATAACGATGAGAGACTCAACCGGTTAAAAGAAATCCTTGCTGAATCGACAACTGGTTTAAAAGGCGTTGAAGAACTTTCAACCGTCATTTCGATGATTAAAGAACTTGATTTGATAGCGCCGGTAGAGCTTGATTTAACCCTTGCGCGAGGTTTGAATTATTACACCGGAGCAATTTTCGAAGTGAAGGCATTAGACATGGAAATCGGCAGCATCACAGGTGGCGGGCGCTATGACGACCTTACCGGAGTTTTTGGATTAAATGGCGTTTCAGGCGTTGGAATGTCATTTGGCGCTGACAGAATTTTTGACGTAATGAATCAACTGAATCTTTTTCCCGATGAAGTAACAACTTCAACCAAACTTCTCTTTGTTAATTTCGGCGTCCGTGAAGCATTGCAATGTATGAAAATTGCTACAATATTGCGAAATAAAGGAGTAAAAGCTGAAGTCTATCCGGATAATGATAAGATGAAAAAACAGATGGCTTATGCTGATAAGAAAAACATTCAATACGTTGCTATCATTGGCGAAGATGAATTGATTAATGATAAAGTTACGTTAAAGATCATGCATACAGGCGAACAAAAAATCTTTTCAGTTCAGGAGTTTATAGATAGTTTGATTTAAATATTTTTATAATTACTTGATTTTTAAACATAACAATAAAAAATAATATTATGCGTATCATTATCGAACCTGATTATCAAACAGTTTCACAGTGGACAGCAAACTATATTGCTGCAAAAATCAATTTTCACAAGGAGAGTCGTCCTTATGTACTCGGATTGCCTACCGGTTCATCTCCGTTATCCACTTATAAAGAACTAATTGCATTAAATAAAAGCGGAAAAGTTTCTTTTAAAAATGTGATAACATTCAATATGGATGAATATGTAGGAATTGCCGAAGACCATCCCGAAAGTTATCATTCTTTTATGTGGAACAATTTTTTCAAACATATAGATGTTGTTCCTGAAAATGTTAATATTCTGAATGGCAATGCACCTGATGTTATTGAAGAATGTCGCCGTTATGAAGAAAAAATCGCTTCAGTTGGAGGAATAGACCTGTTTCTGGGCGGCGTTGGGGAAGACGGACACATTGCATTTAACGAACCGGGCTCATCGCTTCAATCACGGACACGTATTAAAACATTGACTTACGATACAATCCTTGCCAATTCGCGGTTTTTTGACAACGACATCTCAAAAGTGCCGGTAACAGCGCTTACAGTTGGCGTCGGAACAGTCCTTGACGCCCGCGAAGTCGTAATAATCATAACCGGACATAGGAAAGCGCGTGCATTACATCAAGCGGTTGAGGAGGGTATAAATCATTTATGGACAATCAGCGCTTTACAAATGCATCCAAAAGGTATTATTGTGTGCGATGAAGCAGCAACTGCCGAACTGAAAGTGGGTACTTATAAGTATTTTAAAGATATTGAAAGGGGTAATTTAACTCCGAATGCAATGTAATTAGTTGCGGTTTCTTCATCTGGACTTAATTTAAAAACAGGACTTTTTTTTGTTAAAAAATTTTTTGTTAAGAAAAAGTTTCTATTTTTGCGCTTATCTTTTAAACGAATTGTTTAACTTAATAATTAAAAATAATTATGTTATGAAATGGTACAAATTAAAAAAATGTAAACATTTTTTAGGCGCCTTTTCGTTGATGTTAGCAGTAACTTTCTCTGTTACAGCCCAAAACAAAAACGTAAAAGGCGTTGTTAATGATACAGATGGTCAACCATTGATCGGAGTATCAGTTGTAGAAGTTGGCACCGTCAACGGAACAGTTTCGGATTTAAACGGACATTTTACCATCACAGTTTCGGAAGGAGCGGCTTTGAAATTCTCTTTTATCGGGTTTGAAACGATTGAAATGCAGGCGACAGCCGATATGGAAGTTATTTTGCCGGAATCTCAGAGAATGTTAGACGAGTTTATCGTTATTGGCTATGGCGTGCAGAAGAAGAGTTTGGTTTCGGGCGCAATAAGCAAAACTACGGAAGCAGATCTTAAAAGGACAATGCCAACCCGAATTGAAGATGTTTTAAAAGGACAAGTTTCAGGTTTAGTAAGCATTGTCAACAGTGGACAGCCTGGTGAAGGTTCCACAATTCGAATTCGCGGCACGGGGACAGTTGCAAATTCAAGTCCTCTTTATATTGTTGATGGCGTTCAAATTGATGGAAGCATTTCGTATTTGAACCCGGGTGACATTGCATCAGTAGAAATTCTGAAAGATGCAGCATCGGCAGCAATCTACGGTACTCGAGGCGCTAACGGCGTTATCCTTATAACCACTAAAACAGGTGAAAAGGGGAAGGCTCGAATCAATTACGACTTCAATTACGGATGGCAAAATCCTTGGAGACAGGTTAGTGTACTGAATGCTCAGGAATACATGACCTTAATGAACGAAATGTTTGTTCAGGATGGAAACACCGGTAGTATGTTCACAGCCGATCAAATCAAAAACGCGCAAACTACTGACTGGCAAAAGGAACTGTTAAATAAAAATGCTCCGATTGTCAATCATAATGTAAACATTAGCGGAGGTTCAGATAAAAGTACATATTCCATTACTTTTGGTTATTTGAATCAGGAAGGTATTGTTGGCGGTAATTATGACAGGTCAAATTTGGAACGTTATACTTTACGTATTAACAATACCAATACGGCATTTGAAACCCAAACTCGCAGTTTTATGAATAAAATATCCGTAAATTTAAATATGGCATATACACATCAGAAAACTGCCGGCGTAGAACCTAATACAGAATGGGGAAATGCCCCTTATGGAAATGCAATGACAATGGCTCCTTATGTTCCTGTATATGCCTCTGCTGAAAATGCAGAAAATATACTTGCTCAGTTTCCTCATGCTGTAGTAGATGATGAAGGTCGAGTTTTTTCTTTACCGCCTGTAGGATTTCAGGAGATTTCAAATCCCATTGCTTACATGCACAGACCGGAAAATTCATACGGTTATGAAGATGTTATTGTTGGAGGCGCTTGGGGTGAAATTGATATTTTCAACGGATTGAAATTCCGCAGCTCTTTTTCAATAGATTTATCTAACTGGGGAAATCGTGGTTATACTTTTCCACATTATCTTAACAGTATGAGAGATACGAGAATACCTGAAGATTATATTGATGAAAAAGGAAACGTAATACAACATCATGACCCGAGATTAAGAATGGAAAAAGAGAGACGTTTCTACTGGCAAACTGAAAATTACTTCTCATTTGACAAAACATTTGCAGATAAACATATTGTAAATGTTGTTCTTGGACAAGGTGCGCAAAAAAGCGTTCGGGAAGGTCTTAATGGAAGCCTACCAGCAGTTTCATATGACCCTGAATTTGCATGGATGAATCGCGATGGTAAGCATCCTCAAAGTACATATATGCAAACCCTTGTAAGAACTGCAAGTTGGGGAGATGCAGACGGACAGTGGGGCCAAGGCGCGGCATTTCGTTCATTAGCATCATATTTTGGACGAGTGAATTACATCTATGACGAGCGTTATATTATTGCAGCAACTTTAAGGCGAGATGGTTCTTCATATTTTGGAGCAAACAAAAAATGGGGACTTTTTCCATCCGTATCAGTAGCATGGAATATACTGAATGAGGAGTTTATTAACAATCCTAATTGGATGGATGCTGCTAAACTTCGTCTAAGTTGGGGACGTAACGGTAACGATAGAATTGAACCTCTACGATATGCTTCTTATGAAAGCAGAGGCGGAGCGCATGATTATGTCTTTGACGGCGGATGGAGCGGAGGCGCTTGGAATGGTACATACATCGCCGGGGTTCAGCCAGGATCTTTAGCAAATCCGGATTTACGCTGGGAACAATCTGAGCAAACTAACATTGGTATAGATTTACATTTCTTAAGAAGCGCTTTCAATTTCAGTTTTGATTATTTCTATAAAAAAACCGAAGGTATGTTGCAGAGGGCTATTATTCCTTTATATGCGGGTCAATCAGCGCCTTGGGCTAATGTAGGAACTATGTCAAATCAAGGACTTGAATTTGAAATAGGATACAAAGGACGCACAGGCGGATTTAATTACTTTATTGACGCTAATGCAAGTTACTTAAAAAATAAATTGATAGAATACGGTAATGCAACAGGTATTCACGCAAATATTGAGGAAAATGGAGCTTCCGGTGTTGGCGAGTATATGCGAGGACAAAACGGATTTCCATACCCATTTTTCTTTGGTTTAAAAACAGACGGTATTTTTCAGAATTGGGACGAAATCAATAAATATACATGGACAGACCCTGAAACAGGCGTTATACAACTAATTCAACCTGATGCAAGACCGGGAGATGTCCGTTTTATAGATACAGACGGTAATGGTATAATAAATAATGATGATAAAGTTATGATTGGTAAACCTATGCCTGACTGGACCTATGGTATCACAATGGGCTTTGATTATAAAGGTTTTGATTTCAGTATGTTCTGGCAAGGTTCTTATGGATTCGATATATTCCAGTTTACTACCCGCGGAGATGTTCCATTGTTGAATAGGCGCGCATGGTTTTTGGATCGCTGGCATGGCGAAGGAACATCAGACCGTTTGCCACGTATGGCGAATACATCAAATGCAAATCGTAACTGGCAATCTTCTGATTTATTCCTTTCCGATGGTTCTTATATTCGCTTGAAAACCATTCAATTAGGATATACAATACCTGTGAATATAACACGAATAGCAGCAGTTGAAAGATTACGTATCTTTACCTCTGTTTATAATTTACTGACTCTTACCCGTTACGAAGGAGCAGATGTGGAAATTGGCGGTAGAAGCATTGACAGAGGGGTTTATCCACAATCACGTACTATTTCTGTTGGAGTTAATGTTTCTTTTTAATATGTTTAACACTTAAATTTTATATATAATGAAAAAATATAAATTATTCATTTTAAATATAACGTTGTTTGGCTTAATTCTGGCTTCCTGCAGCGATGATTTTTTGACTACATCGTCAATTACAGCTGACCAAATGGGAGTCAAGCCTATAACTGCTCAGAGCGTTAATGAAAATTTAGCGTCTGCATATCATATTTTATTGCGCGATAACTATGCAAGTGGCTACAATGATATTTGGTTAATTTCAGACCTTCGTTCAGACGATATTTTTAGAGGAGGGTCAGGTGCGGATGACCAACCATCTCTTTATTATTTGGCTCAATTTACATCTACTCCTTCGGGAGTTATAAATGGTATTTACCAATTATATTGGCGTGGTATAGCGCGTTGTAATGAAACAGTAGCGAATGCTGATTTGTTTAGCGGAAGTGGCGCAGATGCCGATTTAGTAAAACAATACAAGGCAGAAGCGATATTTTTACGCGCCTTTTTCCATCATGTTTTATGGAAAAACTGGGGTAATATTCCTTATTTAGATGCACCTCTTACTGAACCTTTTGTTGCGCCGCAATTAACTGCAGATGAAGTTTACAAGAAGTTAATGGAGGACATTGAAAAATGTAAAAATTTGAACATACTTCAATTGAAGTCAAAAGATATTGCCCGAGTTAACTTAGCTGCATTATATATGTTGAAAGCCGATATTGTATTGTACCAAAAAGATAATTCACAATACAATAAAGTTGCAGAAGAAATGGCAGAAATCATAAAAAGCGGAATATATAAGCTATTTGACGATTTTGATGCTATGTGGTTAGATGAGAATGAGTTTTGCGTAGAAAACATTTTTGAAACCAATCAGGGCGGCGGCGGTATGGACTGGTCAATAGGCGCTGGCAATCCTTGGGGATTTGGCACTAATCTTCCACGTTTTATTGGCCCAAATGAATTATCTTCAGAAACTCCCGATTATAATGGCGGATGGGGTTTTGGTCCTGTAAGACCACATTTGTTCGCAATTGCAGGTTCAGGAGCGCTTATTGGGCAGGATCCGATATTCGAAGCAGCAGACGTTCGCCGTGAAGCTTCTATACTTAAATGGACACCCACAAACGCTGAAACACCCGCAGCCGGCGAATATAAACCTCGTATCCATGATACCGGTTTATTCTTAAAGAAATATGCAGCTCGAACTGGATACAATCCAAACCATGGCGATTTGGGTTATATTAACAACAAACGTGTTTACCGTTATGCTGAGACCTTGATTAACTATGCAGAATTAGTCGGTGTTTTAGGTGCAAACGCTGCACCGGGAGTATCAGCACAAAGTTGTTTAGATCAGGTTCGTACACGTGCAGGCGTAGGCTCTATTCCTGTTAATGCCGCTAATATCGAACTTGAAAGACGTCGTGAGTTTATAGGAGAAGGTAAGCGTTATTGGGATTTAGTACGTTGGGGTAAAGCACAAACTGCCTTAACCGAAAATCGCACATGGCTTTCGCCGCTTGGAAATACCGAAACATGGAATCGCACTTGGAATCCTGAAAAGAGTAAATATTTGCCATTCCCTGAAGCAGAAATTACAGGAACAGCAGGTACAGCTCATCCATTAAAACAAAATCCATATTAATAATTTTTTAACATTTTAATTATGAGAAATATAATAAAAATATTATTAGCATTTATAGTTGTTACCATTATTGTAACTTCTTGCAGAGTAGATGATTACTCTTTAGGTACTCCCTACTCAATCTCAGAAGATAAGGTTACATTTTCTATGACAAAGGGAAGCGATGAATATAATTATTCTTTTAGCGCTAATGTAGATGTTGATGCAGTTAAATATCCATACACAACTGAGATTCGTTTTGGAGACTTTTTTGCAGGAACAGACCTTTATGCAGAAAAAAATGAACAGGTATCAAAAAATCTGACAGGAACGTTCGAATATATTGTGCCTGCCGGTAAATACCTCGCCCGTTTTCTTGTTTATACTCCAAACGGTAACGTTGTTATCAAAGACAAAGAAATAGTTATTGCAGTAGATAACGAAAAATTATACTTAGATGACCCTGCAAGTTTGCAGTTCGCTTTAACAGGCGGCAGAGATAATATAGAGGGTAAACAATGGCAACTTGGCGCATGGGCTGCTTTGCGTTCAGCAAACAATTTAGATGAAGTTTGGTGGCCATTTGCTAATCCATATACAGCTGATGGTAATCCTGGCGATAAGGCTTTAGCAATTATAGATGATTTCTTTACTTTCATACCAAATAAAACTCAACCTAATGGAGACTTTGTACATGAAAATAATGGAGACTCATTTATGAATGAATCATTAGGTAATTTATTTCCTGATGGAGATACTGGAGGTTCGTTTGTAACTGTAAATTATTTTCCTCCAACTGATGCCAAGTGGGAAGTTTCCCAAGTAGATGGTAAATATTTTCTTACCATTAAAAAAGGATTTCTCGGCTATCCTATTGCCCCAGAAAATTTGGTGGAAACAACGTATGAAGTAATTGATTTTTCTCCTACAAGTATTAAGTTAGGTATTTTCATGGATTGGGGAGGTGTTTGGGCTTATGAACTCGTTTCTGAAGGAATTGAAAATCTATGGTCAGGTGTAACCTTTACCAATACCTTTTACTATGCTCCTAATTGGGCGCAACTTCCTGACCCAACTCTTGTTATTTCCGGGAATACATATTCTCTCAGTTTCCCAAATGCAACGTTCGAACAATGGCAAAATCAACTTGCATTTGTTACAGAAAATTTGGCAACAACTTCTGCTAAAAATTATAATTTTAGCGTAATGATGAATGCATCAAATGACATCGATAAGGTGACTGTAAAATTGACTCAAAATGAAGATCCAGGGACTTTCATTTTCACTGAAAGGATTGATCTTAAAGCAGGTGAAGATATTGTTTTGGACTTAAAAGACATGCCCGGCAAGGATATGCCAAAAGTTGAATTAGTATTTGATTTCGGAGGTAATCCCGATAATACAGATGTTGTGATTAAAAATATTATTTTGCAAGAAGTTGATAAATAATATTTAATATAATTGTCAATTTATTTTGACAATTAAAATTAAAAAAGAGACTGTTTGAATATTTAAATGGTCTTTTTTTTATTAATTGATTGATTGATTAATTGATTAATTGAATAATTGAATAATTAAATTATTTGCAACTATATATCAATTTTTTCCGATCATAAGTAAAACCCTGTGTATATAAAAAAGAGACTTACAAGCAAAAATTGAGAGATAAAAAACCTTATTTCCAAACAGAACGCTTAGTAGCAATGGATAACACACAAAATCACAACCTTATTCCCTTATTTTTTCCCTGTTTATGTTTTTTCTGACAAGGTTTGTTGATAATAAAATAAAGGAATAAGGGAATGTTTTGTTGATTATATTGTGCTACTAAGGTATCTGATTGGGGATAAGGGTTTTACGACTAATTTGCTTCCAATTAATTTATTGACACAGGTTTTACGGGTGAGCCGAAAAAACTCGAAGAAGCAATGAAACAAATTAAAGATAAAAACTATTTAAAACCTTTTGCAAATGCGATTGGTATTGGGATGGTGATTGATGATGAGGCAAGGCAGATAACTGATTGGGAAATATCTATAAATGGCTGAAAAATCAAACTTTTTGTTGTCTCGCTAGGATTCGAACCCAGACTAAAAGAACCAAAATCTTCTGTGCTACCATTACACAACGAGACAATTTCGCTTTTTAAAAAGCGGCGCAAAGATAGATTTTTTTTTCTTTTTACTCAAAAAATCTTTGAAAAAAACAGTTTTTTTTACAAAAAAAAATTCTTTGATATTATAAACAGATGATATAGAACTTGTTACATTAAATATAAAATTGTAATAATTTAAATATTCATTATATTGACTTTTGCTATTGTTATTTAATAAATTTTCTAATACATTTGCGCCCTTATTTTAGTCTTTATATTTTAAAAAAATAATTACAGAAAAAATTCATTTATAAGAACATAACACATTAATCATGGGTAAAATTTCAAAAGTTATTGAAGTTGATAGATTAGTTGTCAGATTTTCGGGTGATTCGGGTGATGGTATGCAATTAACGGGGACGCTGTTTTCGCAGGCTTCTGCTATTTACGGTAATGATATTTCCACGTTTCCGGATTATCCTGCTGACATTAGAGCGCCTCAAGGAACTATTGGCGGCGTTTCCGGTTTTCAGGTGCATTTTGGACATTCCAATGTTTTCACTCCCGGAGATTTAATAGACGTCTTAGTCGCTATGAATCCTGCCGCGTTAAAAGCAAACGTTCCGTGGATGAAACCGGGAGGAACAATTATTTTAGATGAGGATTGTTTTGATGAAAAAAACCTTCAAAAGGCTGGTTATGAAACAAATGACCCGCTCGTTGAAGATAAACTTGAAGGTTTTTATATCTTAAAAGCCCCAATCACAACGCTTACGCGCGAAAGCGTGAAAGATATTGATATTGACAATAAAAGCGTTCTGAGAAGTAAAAATATGTATGCTTTGGGCTTGGTATGCTGGCTTTTTAGCCGTCCTCTTGAACCAACACAGGATTTTATCCGTGCAAAATTCAAGAAAAAACCCCAAATTATGGAGGCAAATTTGCGTATTCTTCAAGCCGGACATGATTATGGAAATATAATTCAGGCTGTTATGCCATCGTATCATATTTCTCCGGCAGAAGTACGAAAGGGATTCTATCGCAATCTTAATGGAAACAAAGCAGTTGCGTGGGGATTTTTGTATGCTTCCGAAAAATCAGGATTACCATTGTTTTTGGGTTCATATCCGATTACTCCGGCAACTGAAATTTTGCAGTATCTTTCTGAACGTAAAGATTTAGGCGTAAAAGTATTTCAGGCTGAAGATGAAATTGCAGGTATTTGTACTGCTATTGGCGCAAGTTATGCAGGACACCTTGCAATTACTTCCACTTCCGGTCCCGGACTTGCTTTAAAAGGCGAGGCAATGGGATTGGCAGTAATGGCTGAATTACCGATAGTTATCATTGATGTACAGCGCGGAGGCCCTTCAACCGGATTACCAACTAAAACTGAGCAGGCTGACCTGTTTCAGGTATTATACGGCAGAAACGGAGAAAGTCCAATGATTGTAATGGCGGCAAGCACACCTGTAAACTGTTTCGATTATGCTTTTTATGCCGCAAAAATTGCAATTGAACACATGACTCCTGTAGTTTTATTAACAGACGGATTTTTAGCAAACGGAACACAACAGTGGCGCTTACCGGAAGAAGGTGATTTCCCGGAAATTAAAATTCCGAAAACAAAGCAAAAACCTGATGATTTTTTACCTTATTTAAGAGACCCCGAAAAATTAAACCGCGACTGGGTGATTCCAGGAACTCCCGGTTATCAGCATAGAATCGGAAGCCTCGAAAAAAACAATTTAAAAGGAAATATTTCTCATGAGGGTCCAAACCACCATTTAATGGTATCACTTCGTCAGGAAAAGGTGGACAGAGTCGCCAATTTTATTCCCGAACTTGAATTGATGGGCGACCCCGACGCTGATTTCCTTGTAGTTGGCTGGGGAGGCACTTACGGTCATTTGCTCACTGCCGTTGATGAGTTGAACAAGGAAGGTAAAAAAGCAGCGCTGGCGCATTTTACTTACATAAATCCACTTCCGCGAAACACAGGCGATATTTTGAAGAAATTCAAAAAAATAATTGTCTGTGAATTAAATCTCGGTCAGTTTGCCGGATTTTTAAGAATGAAATTCCCTGAGTATCATTATCATCAATATAATAAGGTACACGGGCAACCGTTTATTGTTCAGGAATTAAAAGACGCTTTTTATAAACTTATAAATGCCTGAATATCAATTGATTTCTAAAAAATAATTTTATGGAAATAGAAGAAAAAAAACTAACATATCTTGATTACAAAAGTAATCAAAATCCCCGTTGGTGTCCCGGCTGCGGAGACCACGCAATATTAAATTCAGTGCAGAAAGCGATTGCGGAACTCGAATTAATCCCGCATGAAGTTGCCTTTATTTCAGGTATCGGATGCTCGTCCCGTTTTACTTATTATATGAATACTTATGGTTTTCATACGATTCATGGACGCGCTTTTGCAATTGCATCAGGGGTAAAATCTGCTAATCCGCGCCTGAAAGTATGGCAAATAACAGGAGACGGAGACGCCTTAGCAATCGGTGGAAACCATTTTATTCATTGTATCAGAAGAAATGTGGACATTACTATTTTGCTCTTTAACAATCAAATATACGGGTTGACAAAAGGACAATATTCGCCTACATCAAAAAAAGGTTTTATCTCAAAAACATCACCTTTCGGAACAATTGAACACCCTTTTCGTCCCGGTGATTTGACTATCGGGGCGCGTGGACACTTTTTTGCCCGAACAATAGATAAAGAATTGAAAATCAGCGTAGATGTTTTCAAGGAAGCAGCGCTTCATGAAGGGACATCGGTTGTAGAAGTGCTTCAGAATTGCGTGATTTACAATGATAAAGTGCATGATGAAATTACAGATAAAAATTTCAGAGAAGACCGTACAATATATTTGGAACATGGAAAACCAATGATTTTCGGAAGAGAAAGGAATAAAGGTTTGATTTTGAACGGTCTGCATTTAGAGGTTGTTACAATTGGTGAAAACGGAATCACTGAAAAGGATTTGTTAATCCATGATGCAACTATCGAAGATACTGCAATGCATTTGAAACTTGTTGGTATGGAGTATCCGCAATATCCGGTCGCAATTGGCGTAATTCGTAAGGTTGAAGCGCCCGTTTATGATCAGGCATTGGAAGCGCAAATAGATGCCGTTCAAAAAATAACCAACATCAAGACATTTCATGATTTGGCGAAAGAGGGCGATGTTTGGGAGGTGAAATAAAATAAAACTAACGTCAAAGGACGCAAATTAATTTTTTTCAAATAAATCGTCTAATAAAACTTCACTTTGAATATTATTCCAGTATTCGTTATGTGTTAAGCCGTAAGTTGTTAACATTGTGATGTGTACAGATTTTTTGGTGCGAGTTTTTTCGACAAATGTCCAAACTTTATTTCGTAAATCTTTATCGTAATCTTTTGTGATAACAAATTCTTTTCTTGAAAACTTTATTTCACAAACGTTTATGACATTGTCGTTGCGGTCAATTATAAAATCAATTTGTACGTTGTCATCATCATTACGACTTCTCCACGAAGAAGTGTAAGTATATACACCGCTGATACCAAGCTTTTTACGGATTTGTTCAATATGCGACTGGCATAGCAATTCGTATGAAAACCCTGCCCAAGCATTATGTATAGGCGTATTAATTGTGATTGTCCAAAAATTATTGTCGGTTATATTTCTGTCTTTTACAAAAAGTATGTAAAACAGTGAATAAAAGTCGGTTAATTGAAAAAGTTTGTTGTTTTTAGCATTTAAGAAGTTATTGTTAATTGAAATAAACCCGCAGAGTTCCAATTCTTCTAAAATTGCAGTTAATCCGCCACCGTCTGGGATTTTTGACAATTTGACTATTTCTTCGCGTAACAATCCTTTTCGTTTTTTAGCCAGTACTTCAATGATTTGCATATATTTTTTGGGCGATTTAAAGAGCGAAGAATATATTCTTGAAAATTCATCACGCAATATACCTTGATTTTTAAAAAACAGATTATCAATATTTTGATCTAAACTGTATTTTTTTTCCAATTGTTCTAAATAATAAGGAATACCTCCCATAGTCATATAACATTCAGCAATTTGTAAACGCGAAAAAACTATTTTTTTTGATTTCAGGAATTGCTCGGTTTCGTAAAGAGAGAATGGTTGTAAAAAAATCTGTCGCGTAACGCGATTATGCAGTCCGCCACGATTGCGAATTATTTTATTTATAATCCACGAAGTAGATGAACCACAAATCACAAGAAAAATGTCTTTTTTCGACGAAGCATAAGTATTCCAAAAATACTCAAAAGCGGATAAAAATCCTGATTTTAAATTGTCCAACCAAGGCAATTCGTCTATAAAAATTACTTTTCTGCCGCTCGTTTTTACGCTTTCTATGTAGTTTTCCAACTGCACGAATGCTTTTTGCCAATTATCAACCGGCGGAAATTCCATTTCACTGTACTTGTTTAGAGCAGTAGTAAAATTGAAAAGCTGCTGTTGTTTGTTTGCATTCTCTGCTCCCGAAAAATAAAAAGTAAAATTTTCCCGAAAAAACTGTCTTATTAAAAACGTTTTCCCAACTCTTCTACGACCATAAACAGCTAAAAATTCCGGCTTGTTTGAATTTATATATTCTGTAAGTCGCTGTACTTCTTCGGTTCTACCAATAATATTGTCCATAAAAATCAAAATTATTTTTGCGACAAAGATACAAAAAATTATTATTTCCGCAATGTATTTAAAAATAGATTGCGGAAATATGTATTTTTATAGCCATTTCCGCAAACTATAAAAAATAGAATGCGGAAATTGACATTTTTATAGCTATTTCCGCAGGCTATTTATCTTGTATTAATCATTAATAAGAAAAAACCTTATTTATTAGTAGCAACCTTAGTAGCAAAGGATTACACCCAAAATCACAACCTTATTCGCTTATTTTGAAGATTGGGGATTGATAATAATTGATGTTTTCAAAAATTAAAAAGATTCCTCACTGCGTTCGGAATGACCTTATTATCT